>JGI24021J15306_10004094_pt1 | contig 16804 bp, 12 predicted proteins | sample Ectturendosymbi1_FD_15306 | JGI IMG/M metagenome (IMG submission 15306) | reverse complement strand
TAATCAGGCTCTACTGGCGCTAAAAACATAAAAACACGTCAAAAACTTGCCAACGTTTCGACAGTTGATACAACTGTCTTCATCAGGGCTAAAAAACCCTGAAAAACTCTTTTTAGACCTGATGAAGACAGTTGTATCAACTGTCGAAAACGTTGGCAAGTTTTTAACGTGTTTTTATGTTTTTAGCGCCAGTAGAGCCTGATTAAAGTTTGTTTGATTAAGGCTTGCTGTTTATACGTTAATTGGGAAAAACAAGATCAAATTTGGGCAAACATTTTTCGCATCCCCAAAAATATGCACTCCCGTACACCTATGCGCTGGCCTATAGTTAGACTACACTGAAATAGGCTATACCTTGTGGCACTTCTTGAAAGTATCCCACTGAACATCAAAAAATGGCATGATATGTACCAAGAAATGTTCGTCATCAATGCCTAGATGTGCGGTGACGTAATGATGTGCTGTTGGGACGTTGCTAAGAAGCGAACGATATGAGAAAAAGGACTAAGATAGCCTTGACTACAATGATTTCATGCAGGGCCTTTTTCATCAGTTTTTAAGAGGAGGGGCAGCTTAAAACTTGAACAAACGGACCAGTAATGTTTGCTTGTCTGCAATCGAATGCTGTCTCTTTCGTTTGTTCAAAGGACTTTTTACTGGAATGGAGGATATGTCTTGTCTGGAGAAAAAGGTGTAGGGACTGGACAAAAGTTTCTTCCTAGTAAGTGTGTTAAAAAAGCCATGATTTCAAGAATAACACTGAGATACTTTTGTACATTAGATTTGATCCAGATTTTTGAGAAAACATTTTATTAATTTGCTCAATCCACAACCACATTTCTTGTTTTTTCTAGGCTAGCCTTCCAGTCTAGGGCTTCTAAAGACAAAAACCTAAAAGAATTAGAACTTTTACAGCTTTAAAAATTTATTTAAAATAATAAAGAAGAGTAACAACTTTTAAACTCCTTTCAAAAATTCATTTTTTATCAACAAAGTGCCGCCCCTCAGAAAGTACCGCCTGGGGCCCTGGGCCCCCCCTTGCAACGCCACTGAGCAGGCATTTTTTTGGGTTCAAAGGATATTTCGCCCGAATTTTCCCAAACTTGCCCGAAAAATGTTTATGCGACAAACTTTCTCCCTATACAAGTTTCCTGCAGCTGTTGGTAGGTCTACACTGTAGACTATTTTCCTCTACCATGTTGTCATAGATTTTAAAATAGAAAATTTGGTACCTGAAATTTGGTTCTTAAATAACCTAACTGAAAAAAGTACGCTGTGGCTGTGCAAGAATATTGTCAAAAGTCAGCTGGCTCAGTAGGCCTACTCTTGAGTAACTGCCTCACTGTTTTCAGGTTTGACGTACCATACACATTCCAGCTGCTGCTTTCAGCAAAGAACCCCACACTTTGCTGAGGTAGGCCTAAAGCTACTTCCTTCTGTGAAGACATGTATGTGATATAGGCTATGTAACATGTATCATATTATTTATATCATAACTATGCCGTGAGTCTCACAACGTTGTCTGTACAACTATACATATATGAAATGCAACAAACTGTATTGCACGTGTTCATCCAACACTGTACTCAATATTAAAAACAGAAGCTTTTCTAAGCTCTTCTGTACTTGTCTGGCATGGATTCTACTAATATGAAGTAGATGCCCTATAATATGCTCGATTCTCTCAGTGTACAATTTAATAAAGCACATAAATGAAATGCCTTCTTTTGCCCAAACTTTCAAGTGAGTCAGTTACACATCAACTCTCACAAACTGAAACACGAAGTTACCAGAAACAGTTTATTGGTTTTATATATGTTTGTTATATTTTTCTATGACATTTCAAATTTTATTTATACACTCAATAACAACTTATAATTTCATTAATATTGTTAAAAAATGTCGAAAAGTCTTTGCTCAAAGTTTTTCGAGATTTTGTCCAAATTTTGGACAAATCGAAAATTGTGGGGACGCCAGGTTGGAGACTTCTGCCGTTGCTGGTAAATTTTCTTATGTAGGCCTACTTTTAAGTGATGATTTCTGATGTCAAGCTTACTGCACCTAATGCTTCTAGCGCGCTGTGCGCTCCACTTTTGATGCATTTATTTTGGGCGCATGATGTTTTACATATATCTAGGAACCAAATGCAAAGCTGACCGACAAATCGACTTGATAACGCTCCGTTGCATGGTGCGCTTGGGGTTGATGATGTCTTGACCAAGTAGGTTTCTACTTAGTTCGGCAATATTTAATGCAAATAATCCTCTCAAAAATGTGTCATCTGAATTTGAACTCCTTTGCAAGAAAACCGAGCCCCAGGCTGCACCTCGTGTCGTGTTGTCCACAATTTATAGCAGCTTTGCTTATAAAGTTGCATGCTTTAGTCCCATATTTTCGCATCTAATCGCAAAAGGTCACGTCAAATGCTGTTCATTGAGAGAACAGCTTCCGCTTATTTTCGAACAGTTCAAATTGATATTAATCTCCAGCGAAAATTCTTAGCAACATTGTTTCGGGGAGGCATGGCCTCTTCGGCCTCAGTCTGGCTGCGCTACCGTTGCCAGCTAAGGTTTTTGAAGAAGTTGTATAAATACAAGTAAATAATAAAAGTGAGTTATACAAGTGCCTTAGACTCAACAGATACCAAGGGCCAATTAAAAAGTTTTTATACTGCGTCGAAATGCATATAGGACAAAAATATTTGACAAATTTAAGTCAACGCAATAGATAAACATCATTCGTTTTAGGTCTAAATTTTTTTTTTTTTTGATATTTTTTCTCATTCAGTTTTGCGAACTCCTGCGAAAAAATGCCTTTTAATAATGTTGGGATTTGTACTACTGCATTTGGTAAACTGAAGAGACGATCGATGCATTTTGTAACATTAATGGTTTATTTGGAAACAATAGCTGCGATTTTAGGTTTCCAGCATCAAGTCTTTCAGCAGTGGCGTCTCGTTGGACTGCAGCCCTCCCTGAACAATGCAGGGCATATGATTCTGCCAGTTTCGCCCCAATTTTGTATTTACTCGCCGACTTAGAAAACACAAGCGTTTTAACTGCTTCCGATGCAACTCATAAATGGATTTCCATGATCTTACATTTGAAGTTGATCTATTTCTTACTGAGGTTTTATTTGTTCTATAGCTAAACAATGCTGTCATTAGAAACGCCACTAACGATTAGACATAGCCAGCGCAAACATGCCACATGTTCACGCAGATGGAAATTTGTAGCCCGCAGGCCATTTCCATCATCAACCGCCAGTGCCCGTCACCGATGTCTCGGTAACAGGTGTTGTAATTGAGCCAAATTCCTCAAGGACTGGTCCTTTGAAACTTTTCCAACTTACGATGAAAACAAGTCGAGTGAATGAGGACCTAGCAAATTTTTTTAACTCGAGGGTAAAATTTTTCTCGAAAGTTTGGTGTGATGAACTTTTTTAATTGATTAAATTTTTCATGGAATAGTTGAGAAAACGAAGAGTGGGGCAAAAATGCAAAGTGGGGAAAAATTTCTTCATCACTCAAATAAGTTACATCCCTTCGGCTACGGGCCAAGAAAAGTTTTCCGAGTAGCAATTTTTTTTTGCTTTGTCACATTGCTACACGATAATCTCATCTACGAAGACTTCGCTGTTTACATTAATGTCAAAATGATTTTAAAAAATAAAATTACAATCCGACTCCGTCAGGCCGAATCATGACGGTGCTCAAAGCGTAAGAAGTTTCCGCAACATTTCGATGTATGGACATTCAAAATTAAATATTTTGAGGTCATGAGTTCATTCAGTTTTAAAATATGTAGGACCCAGCCAATTAAACCCACATACTCTTCTCAACACAAGAAATGTCCGAAATTAAATATTTAAATATAAAGAATCGTTTAATAAATGCGGTGGAAATTAAAACCATCAATAATGATGATCATTTAATGAGCTTCAATGATTACTTTCCACACGAGGTACCACGTGCTAAGTGTTCGCAAACGTTTTAGAGCAACTACAGTGGAAGTGATCAAAAAAACCCTTAGCTAAAACCAACAGTTTTATGAAAACGCAGGTCCAAGGCGAATAACTGCCAGAAAAACGCTTGCAGTTTTAACCTGCGACGGTGTATTACTGTAGAACTGCACGATAGTGAAGAGATGAAATCTTCACCGCAAGTGTAAAACTTCCTTCAGGATTTAAAGGTATCTGCAGTTTGGTAGAAATTCTGTTCACATAGGACTGTAGCACTGTCCCCAGTCATAATAGACGCAAATATGCGACGACCCCGGCACTCGTCCAGTGCGGCCCTGAGTGCTGCAGTTGATGTGACGAGGGTCGCGAGGATGAGAATCAGGAAATAACACTGTTTTCCTGAAACCAGCGCTTTCAAATCGGGGCGGCCGAACAAAGTACAGCTCAGTCGATAAAAAATATCTGATCTCTTCCACACAAACATATGCCTCGATCTTTCCATCGGCGGATCCAGGATGTCCCGAAGGGGATTCCAGATTGGGTATAAAGTTTACAATAAGTTGTATGATTAGGGAGTGAGAAGCTGGAAGAAAGGGGGCGGATTTTTCTGCAAAAGGCAACATTTTAAGGAACGCAATTATCGTTTGGGGCAACCACTCCAAATTTCCACCTTGGATCCGCCGCTTATCGGTCAAGAAGCAATTGCGAAATGTTAGAATCGACCATAAGAAGAGGTGTTGTTAGTGAGACAATCAAGTGAACGCAAGGATTCGAGGTCAGATTTTATTACAAGCACACTACGCGGGAGCACAATGTCTGCGATTAAGCGTTTATATACAAAACCGTTAATAAAGCGCACACCAACAAGACAGGTGAAGAGACACGCGCAGCCGGTTAGTGCCAGTTCAAACCAGTTATTCAGACGCAAACAGCAACAAAACCTCATTACGAACGGACCAATCGCAACCACGTGCCGGTGCCAACGACGCGTACGTAAGCGGCTGACATAAAATTAGTAGGTTGCTGAGAATGACTTGCTCAAAAGTCCGCGTGTTGAGGTTCCGCGACGTGCAAGACACAGCTTAATTTTCGACGATGGCTGGCGTTCATGCCCGGGGACCTATTTGAATGCTTCATTTACATGCTAGACGCGAATTTCTACGGAAAGTTAAAATTGCGCTGTCTGCAATGGCAAGGCCTCGCGCAATCAGCAACGCTACGGCAGCTTTCGTGCACGACGGAAAGTTTGTTCTGGCCGCGACGGCCACAGACTTCCCTGTTAAGTGTTATCAATTCTTCCATAGCGTGCCTTATTCAACTCCAATACCGAATACGCATTCACTGAAAGTAATTCATTTGTTCCACGATGCAAAAAAGCACCGACACGTACGCTTTGAAACGCGAAGTTCCACCGAAATTTAAAACACGCTGATTTACCATGTGAGTTACACGGGTGTAACTTTAAGCCTAACAGAGGAAAGCACGATCCCTGCCTCAGTTGTGACCCTCTCACGGCTTTTACTACCTCTTTGCAACTCACCACAACCTGGAACCAAGCGGTAAATACTAAATGATCATCGCCATAAAGCGGAAGAGAAAAGCTACTATCAAACCTGTGCCGAGGTTGGCCAGAAAACGCGCAAAGCTGATTTTGCGTCATTAACACATCAGTGTTCAAAGCCACAAACAGCCGAAAATCCTAGGGACGAGAAATTATATACTAACAGGTTTCTTTTTAAGGAAAATGTTAGGTACTCGGTATGGACCCTGTAGGGATCCGATTTTTCTGACTCTAGGGACCCGATTTTCTCTGATTCTAGGGACCCGATGATAATTTTCTCTGATTTTAGGGAACCGAATCGAAACCCTAAAACACCTTCAAAAAACGCTGTACAAATAAAACAAACGAACTGCGTCGACTTTTTCAGTCTTCTTCCAGTTTGGAGAGAATTCACTCCGCCTGCCCCTCGGGTCGCGGCCTTCTCATTGCTTAAACATGCGAGACAAGGAAGCGTTTCATGATTCAGGAAGGTTTTAGAAAGAGCTGATAACGTCCGATGGGATTCTCAAGCTTTGCAAACGCCATTTTGAGATCGATGTTCTCGGACGCCGAACATCTCTCTCCATGGGCGATCGATTGTTATGATTCAAATATCACACGGACGTTTGATCGGTTTTTCTACAGCGCAGCCATTCGACGACTGGCACAGATCATGAACGATCAAAATCACTTCATGCATCTTTTCAACTTCGGAAGCGGCCTGTTAGTGATGACTAATACAAGCAGCACGACATCGTTTTTACGCCAAGCAAGAAAATTTCAAGCGCGGATGAACATGATAACGTCAGCTTGACGTCGACTGGACACAAATTGCGCTAAACGCTAAGTACTGAGAAGAGTCGAATTTCGGTAACTTCGGCGTTATAAAAAGTCGGCTTTGTTTCATGTGGATGACGTAATTCACAAAATACTGTCCATAAATCCGCGCTAATCACGAAAATCGCCGTAAGGAGCGAAGCTTAGACTACTGCTATCGTGGCTGAAGCTATAGTCGCTGCGTGCTGATGAGTGCCAAACGGAAAGGCAAGAAAAGGCTCAGGCAGTCAAGAACGACGGGCAAGAGGCTTCTAAATTCAAACGTAGGCTTTCGTGCGGTTTGTTCTTTCTGGCACAGGACAGTATCAACCTAGTGGTGCTGATGTTCATCAACAAGCTGCCGAGCGAAAGAAACGATCCAGGTAGCTGTTAAAATCACAGCTGGTCACGCTGATAACCAGCAACACAAAACAAGTATATGACGAATCTGCGTGAGTTGCGGCGTAATTGCTTTAAACAAACACTTGAATCAGGATCCATTGATGAAACTTCGCGTGTAAACTGGAGCAACCATCGGCCAAGAAACAAAAAAAACGTTGCGCCAGCTGCAAGAGACCGTGTGCGATTATTTTTTGACACTCCAACTAAACGCGTCTTTGTCTTACAGCGGTGAACGTTTTCAACTCGTCCGTAACCGGCCGGTAGTTAATGCGAAGGGGATACAACGGATTGACCGCATGGAGAAAAAAAACTCAACTCGAACAGGTCAGTGATAAGATGCATTTGATAAAATCGATTTGCTCAAACAACGCGTATTTACATGTATAGAGAGAGATATATGAGATTTCGTGTCAAGTCCTTAAAAAAAACAAAAAAAACAGGAATACAAGATCAGTGGAAAAGTGAGCACCTGTTTCAAAAAATACGAACAGAGCACTTGCGGGCAAAATGCCCGGATGTGGTGTCGTTTAATGTTTGCTGGTGGGAATAATTTTGAATTTGGGCGAAGTGCGTGCGACAAACAATTACATAGGCGACCATCGTTTTAAGGCACCGTAAGGAAACAAAACGGATGCCGCTCAGTAGCAGAGCACGGTGACGAGCACTTCCTTGTGCTTTAAACAATATTTTAAACCGAGCGCGCAAAATGTGTGTGAACTCGAATAAACGATTTCGGGCAACGAACTGACTACTTGAGGGTAGCAGCCTGTTGCAACGGTCTACCGTGCATGGAGACTGGACCAAGCAGTCGTAAATACTGCGTGACGATGGCCGGCACGGAGCGAAACAAACGCACAGGGGAGGAGGGTTTGTTACGCGGTCCAAGCCCTCGTCATAACGGGTGGACAAAACGTTCTATAGACAAAAAAAGGACAACTGCTAAAAATTGGAGCTTCAAACGTGCGGCTGTGCACGCCGCCATTACAAAGATAAAAAAGAATAAAACAAATGGAACGTGATGCATGGCAGACGACACGGGGGGAGGAGGCGAAGATTAAAATCAGACCGTGATCGAAATGATGGCGTCAACACTTCAGGCAAATCCACTTCGTGCGATAAAAGGGAATTTACGAGCGGGGTGGGTGGAAACAGGGTCTCGGTATATAAACTGTGTAATGAAAAGCAGCGAGACTTCTGTCCACCGCGTTTGTGTTACTTTGATTTCGTCGAAAGGCACTTGCAAAAAAAACAAGACAACAAACAAATAAAGGTAAAACAGGAAAGCTGACGTGGGGGAAATCCCCGCAACTACACTGGCAATATAGCAATGCACAAGACTAATAAAATGATCTCCACGTTAAGACACAGACGACTGACTCGACATATGGCTGCGCTCGTTAAGCAGTTCCATGTCAGTCATTGTCCGTTCATACATACACTGCAGCTGGATTACAATTTTATCTGATACTGTTCATGGAGAAAAAAGCCACGCAACAAGTTGGATATGGTTGACTCCACAATCTTGACCGTTTCGCGCACAGACGTATTGTCGAAAATCACTGTCAACGCCTGCTGCAGGCGGTTAAGCTAACAATCGCAGCGATACTGATATGGTTGCAATGCAATAATACCGGTGCGCGCTAATCTGCAATACAAAAAATGAGGGGGAAACACTTCTTCGTTCGCTACAGTCACACTACTACTAACCTACGCTGTGCTGAATTCCTTGCTTCGGAGATGTTAAGAGTTTAGTAGAAATGACAAGATTACCACATCGTCGGGCAGGATCGTTGGCCAGCAGCATGCGGTGCCTTCGTTCGCGGTGCAGGTTAGTTTGATGTTAGACAGCCCACCAACCACAACCAAATGAACGTGACGACGCAACTGTGCGCTGAGGGGGGTAGGGTGGGGTGGGAGTAAAGGTATGTCGGTTGTGTTGTGATCGAGGCAAAACAAGAGGTACGATTGGTTGTCAGTTTGTGTGTACATGTGTGTTGTGTGCTTGTGTTGGTGAGAATGCTACTGTGTGCTCGCGTCACGCCAACAGTGCAGATATGCACTTTACACACTTCAAAAGGCCGACGACGTTTCATCATGTTGGAACTTAAAGTTGAACGCTTGGCCAAAATTCAGCACGAACTTTTTCTACTCTATTCCTGCGGTTCCTTTTTCACTCGCTATGTTATAAACGCAACGAGTTGGTTGCTCAATCATTGCAGGACAAGAGTAGGCTAATCCGAAAATGCTGAGGTGTGGGAGCGGGGCGTTTCACGTGCACGGCAAGCAAACTACAACCATAAAATAAATCCAAATAAGCAAGCAGTTTAAGACACAGATGGCGACAGCAAGATAAAGTAGTCGGTGCGAAGTCTCTGACGCGAAGAGCGGTTGATATTCCATTCGCTTGGGCTGAAACGCGCGTTGACGGCGAAAATGCCTGTTTTTCGACTGTAAAGCATCGCTATCCGTCAAGTGTTAGAGCCATCTACTGGCATGCATGCGGGTTGGCGGGTTGTTCGGGAATATCGCCAAGAGACGGTCATCTGCCGCCGTCTTTGGCTAGTTGGCTGCAAGCGCAGGATTGTGTTTAATTTTGAGGCGATGTGCAAGGAGGGGGTAGTGGTGAGAAAGCGGGAGGAGGAAAGACAAAAAAATGAAAGATTAGTAATCACATCAATTTAAGCGGCTAGTTAAACGTCAGGCAGACAGAGTTAGACACAGTTACATGGTGAACTTTCACCGCTCACGGTACGCCGTACATGCACAGCTATCTGAGAGGCCTTCGGCGCCGCATTCTTATCTCTAAAGCGTGAACATTTACTATCGGCGCAGCCAGAACGACACTTGATTTTTATCGACTTTTTTAAGGAATCAAAACAACTTATTGAACGACGGCGCTTTCGAAAGAAGGCCACTTTAACAAGCGCAGTGTGACAGGTTGAAATTGCACGCCATGCATTCTGTGCGCAACACAGGACAGTGTTACGCTACATTAACGAAAGTTGTTGACTGGTGGATACTATTAACTAAAACAGCTATGCATGTGACAGCGTCCAGTGCAGTGACTCCCGCACAAGTCAGAGTGCGAGCGATAGCAAATAACATGACTCTTTTCAAGACAAGCAAACAGGCCCGTAACCAGTGTTGAGCATCGGTCAAAATGTGTTGGAAAATGTGTTGAGCATAGGTCAAAACTATTGGACATACTTTAAGAAATTTGGGCCCCTCTCAGAAAAGTCTTCGCCACCCCTGGTGTCCCAAGCTGGTTACGGGCCTGCAAGCAAGTCAACATAAAGACGTCAACTGGCCGGGGATGGAGCAACGAATACGAACTTCCCAGTGCCGTACCGGATTGGAAATCGCCTTCCCAGTCATGGGAATGGGACAGTGCAATAACAAACGAAAATGGGACGGACTTTTTCAGAGCTTCTTTACCTTAAGCAGCGCATCAACCCCCCAGGTGCAAAACAATGATGTCGTTGACCCACAGATACCATCTGCGAGGCTATCGCGGCGGAAATGTACTTTGCAATACAAGGCGCGACCTTCGCATCACAGAAGAATGCCGATTTTATCGGGTTAATAGCGCCACAGTGTGTCTGGCTGTATCGGGAGTCACTGCTGTTAACTATATATTAGCAATAGAAGAGCCAAATTTCAAAAAAGGCGAAAAGCACAAAAGTAGCTTCACCACAGGTATAGAGCAAGCACAAACGGAAGCTGAATTCCATGTCCATGAAACTTCTTCAGTTTTAAATTAACGCTAGACCATGCAACGTTTGTTTGGAGCGAAAAAACGGCGGGGACAAATTAAGCGGATTTGACACATTTACAAAAACACGGATCCAGCATTTCACACATCTCTGACAAGCCACGACCACAATCTCCTTTCGAAAACGATCTGCGCTCAAGAGTTCTTTGTTGTTTTTTTTCTTTTAAGGAGAAAAAACATTGGCCTCTTTTACGAACCGCACGTAGAATATTTCGACGCAAACACCAACATGCGGCGAGGTCAAAGGCAACGGCTCTCCTTTCAAAGAGCGGGATCTTTATCAGCACAGTCAGGTTCTCAATAAAACATTGCGGCAGGGTGCGCGACCCCTTCACACAGGCACGTTGAGAAATGCGGCGAAACGCTCGCATGCCACACACCAGGCAGGTTTAAAACTTGCAGACTCCGATCTGTCTTAAGCTTTAGCTCTTGACAATGATTAGCGCTTCGTCTGCCACAGGGAAGACGAAGAGCGGTGAAGGCATGAAAGTTGGGACTTTTTTGTCAGGTGCTGAAGGCACCGGAAACAAAAGTCGGAAATGCAAATTGTTATACACGCAGCAGTCAATGACGGCGCAGGATTAGTTCTAAACATTAACAAACATTCGACAGATTAACATGCTGTTTGTTTAATCGATACAGAGTGCATTCTACCAAATGCACGCCGCCGACGTCAGGTAACCGGCGTGATCAGATTTTTAACGGCAATTTCTGGAAAGCAACGGCACGTTTGGCATGCATTGTTGGCCAAGCAAGTGCACAAAAGTACGACAGGAAAGATCGTGAAGGCTAATAATACGGTTAGTGACGTACGTAGCAAAAGTACCATTTTCTTTTTTTTGCTTGCTGGAACGAAACGCACATCTACCAATCACCTTCGCTTCGCTGACTAAGGGTTTCTTATCGGATCGCCATCGGTCTTGGCAGGCAGGGTTGGCTTTATTTACACAAGAGGTTCTCAGAAGACACGAAAATGCGAGAAATTACATCGACAATTTTGTCGGCGCTACAAAAAAAACGAGAACGAGAGCAGAAAAACAAAACAGCAGAAAAGTGAACACTCCGCAATTTGCACGGTGTATATATGAAGGCACGCAAAAGCGATCGGAAGGCGGCGCGCGAACCGAAAGTGTACAAACACAGGGGGGCAAGCGGGCAGAGGCAGCGAACGAAACGAGGAGCAAGGGCCGGGGGCGCTACCCGAAAAGACCACGTCCGTCCTAGGTCAGCCGTACCGAGGACAAACTGAGTTCTGACCGAGGAAGGCGTTAACTATAGCGTTAAGAAGCGGGAGGTTTCGTGGTCAGCTGCCGCTTCGAACGAGGTCACGCGAGTGGAAACGATCAGTGATAGGCGCACAGGACCTTTGAAATGGTGAACGCGACGAGGGTTGAAGCCCGTAGCAACAGGAACTTCGCGCTACTCAACACAAACATAAAAATAGGACTCTTCGTAAATATATATATATATACACACGCACATATATATATTTTTTTAATATATAACATCTATCTAACTATATAAATCTGTGAAGTTGAGGCGCTTAGTGAACGATGAAACGTTAGTTGTGTCTAGGCAACAGTCACCGTGGTGACAATTATTAAAAGTTAGATGCATACTTAGGTTTTTCGTACTAGTAAGTAGGGTTATATGTGTGTGAACTTTAAAAAGTGTAAAACCTAAGTTAGAAAACGGCCAACACTGCGCGATTACGACTTTCACCTTCACTTGAAGCGCAAATATGAACTAATCAGATAATCGAGTTGCAACGACTACCAACGGCGCAGATGCAACTCCCTGGGGTTAGCTTCCTTCAACGGAGAAAGCAGGTGATATAAAATTCACTGCCTTTCTAGAGAATCGCAACGAAGAGCGTTTAATTTTTCAAGCAGCATTAAGTGAAGTGATCCACGCGGAAAACGTGTCATGTCACTAAAAGTTTACCGCCGTTGCTTAGCGACCAATGCCTCTGCGACGTCAGAAAATCACGCTACCTTGTGACCATGGTCGCGCTACCATGTGACCATATTCGCGAACAAAAAGACACAGGGTCTTCATTTTTTTCGCCAACGGATATTGTACGGTATGAAAGCCCAGGTGCAAGGTATGGGTCGCGCCTACCGCCAAGCGTACAGGTATTCGCGTGATAAAAAAGCAAGCTTTTGCAAAGCGCATTTGACAGGCACACACCTGCATACACACAAACACACATATATATACTGCAGGTAGGTCGCACCTGTATAAGAAACGCAACCTGCGCGATGCAACGATACAGTTCGAGCACAAGGACTGTTGTGCACGCTGCAGTCTGCGGACTAAGGATGCACACGAGCAATGGCATATTTACACGCACACGTAAAACAAGCACCAGAACGAACTGCAACACCTTCAAAAACGTCATTTTCAAGCGTGTGGCTGTGGCGCCACACAGGGCTCCACGTCAACCCCAGAGGATAGGGTTAACGCCGAACAAAAATCAAGACATTTTCTACTTTTCTTTCGCCACTGTCTCACTTTAAGCGAGGAATGACGATAGAAAATAAGTAGTTTTAGGTTTTTCAAACACGAACTGTTGCGAATGAACCATAAATTACATCCCGAGACCACGCAGAACATTTTTCTGCGAGGTACCAGCGCAAAGCTTGTGGTTTCAGCGCATTTACGAAGTGTTGCAGTTGCAAAAGCGAACGATAACAGACCGGCGTGAAATTTTCTGCTGGGCATCATCGATAGCTCTACAGCCTGAAAACACCTTCGAAAGAAAACCAGGTTAAACGATGCAAAATTTCCCAAAGTATTATTACCTGCAGGCCGCTGGTAGGGGTGGACCCGGTTAGCGGCGGACGGTCTTACTAGTTTTGCACTAGAAGCTGACCCTGTGGTTGAAAAGGTATACGGGTTAGAACAAACAAGGCACACGCGGACACCGTTGTCTTTACTGACGCGAACAGTCGAAAAACGGGCTCCCCCCTTTTCTGACGTCTATTGCGCTTACGGCGCCGACGATCAGCATTCGCCGTCGGACTTAGTTTTCTCGTGGAAAACATGCGGCGCATCGCTGGCAACCGGAAGCGCAGGGAAAGCGCTGCTTTTGTTGCGTCATACACGTCGCTTTTGTTGCGTCATAATCGTAAGTGCACCAAAACGTTGCTGCTGTCGCCTCGCGCTCGCAAGTGAGCGCGAGCGTGCAAGTTGACGCATTTTTCGCACCCAGCCACTTGTGGCTGATCTGCCGCATGTTGTCCTTCCTGGCACCAGTTCTATCAATTCAGACACGGGCTGAACGCGGCTGCCCGTCGCAGAAAAGTTAATTCCGAAATAACGAAGCAAAAAGACAGTTGAACGGAGAACTTTGCGAGCCTCGTGTACGTGCATTGCTTCGGGCAAATTATTATCAACTGCGAAAAAAAGGAGCAACTACAGCGCACGCGAAGACGCCTGTGATCCATGCAAACAATAACAAACGTATATAATTTTGAAAAGGCTGTTGCTACGAAACGAAATACAAAATAGAGAAGCGCTGCTGTGCATGAACGCTCATCGGACTGCAACAAATACTGCCGCCGCTCGGGCCGCGCGAGGATTTCCGAACGTACTGCACGCACGCTTGTTCCTACACTGCCATGATCATAAAGTACTGCATGCAGTCGGTAGGCAAAGGCACTCTGGCAGGTTGCACAAGGTTTTGTGAATATGACGTGTCACTTGGGGAGGAGTTTGCATAAAAAAAACAACAAAACGTTGCGTTACCTTCTTTTCGTGCAAGACAACAACAACAAAAGCTTTCGAGTCGGTTTTGGCAAAGAGCGAGAAAAAGTACTTTGCAATAGTTTCAAGCGTGGGAAAGAAGACAACCATCGAACTGACAGTGAAAGGCTGACGGTTTGCGAGATCGAGCAATTGTTTCGCTTTCCCTTTTTGCTCGAAGTGCGCGTTTTCTGCACGCGTTTCGCTTTTGGTTGCGCACAGCAGGCACTGCGCGTGACTGCATATAAGTCACTTTTTGTTTTCAGAACCATTAAAACTACACCAGGGCCGCAACCAGCTGATATTTTCGTGGATGGGGGGGGCAAAATGACTGCAACTTGTTGTTGTATTATTTTCGGAAGAAGCAAAATGATTGTAGCTTGTTTTTGTACTTAACAATTAAACGTGTTTTTTTTTAATTCGGGGGGGAATTGCTCGGTTGCCTCCCCCTGGTTGCGGGCCTGAAACACACCGAGATTCAAGTCGCAGCTGCGTGTCGAAATTCTCGTTTGATATTTACACTTAACACGGCGAATCGTTCTTTTTTTGTGCGCGTGTGTGAACGGAAAATCCGCTCTGGTGTAAACATTGAGACAAAATTTGAGCAGAACTTTTGAACCAAATTACGAGTCACGTGAGGTAGAAGAAAACGCAGGGAAGCTAGAAAAACTACAAATGAGCAAAAAACCACCACCAGTTTCTTCACATGTGCAGATGAGCTTTACCTGTAAACAAGAAAACAAAAGAGCATTAGAACGCCATACAACATCGTTTTTCAAAAACATGTCACGTGACCGCAGCAGCAATCGTCCGCGCTGACGCCTTATACCAGGGGTGGGGAACCTACGGCCCGCATCAGAATTTTCATTACCCAAGTTAAAACACAACATCGCATCAAAACGAAACTCCATGTCAAGCAGACACGTAGACAGTACGCCCGCCAGTGATATTCTACAATTCTTGCGGCCCGCGATAGTCAATAGGCGCCCCGACCCTGCCTTGTGCTCCTGATGAGCGCTTTTTAATTTTCGTGCGATAGATTCGCGCTCGAACGTGTAAATCCTGCGTTGCGCGTTTCAGTCGCTCAGTGCAACGCTCATTGTACGCCCGTCGACGCCCAGAAGATTCGATAAACAAATCCACTTGAGCAAGCGCTGCGAAAATGTACACCGCACTTCAGCAGAACGCAGCCTGTGCAGGATCAACGCGAAAAATAAGCGCAATTAACCGCGGCTCTGGCGATCGATCAGACGTGGGCGGGTTTCTGAGCTCTTCACAACTGAAGCAGAAGGTTGTCAAGAAAAAGCGCTTCGTACTGCTGGGTCGACCGAGGCATTAATTAAAATTGCGAAAACCGCGCGCGCCGCCGAAAAAAACGACCTATTTTTACCAGAAACTTAACCACGGAGCTTTCAGGACTGCAACAGGGTTGGGCGCGCCCGCTCGCAAACGATGTTTGGAGAGATAAGAGAATGCCTTCGCGACGGCAGCGCAAGTGAGCTCGCGTACCATGACCTAGATATTTCTTGCTTTAAAAAGCGTTCCTTGCAGTTAGTTTGAAGTCGCCAGCCTTGATCAGGTCGCTGCACAGAGGCTATGCGGCAAGGAAACCAATCCCGTTTAACTACACGAAGGTATGCACGCAACGCGTTCGAGACTCTCGCTTGTTGTTTAGCGAAATGCCGGTGCGAAAACAATGGTGCGTTGTCATCGGCGCGAGACACAACCGCGCGCGAGCGATCAACAGATTTGGATGCGGCCGAACAGGCAAACATCCGGGGATAAGGAAATTTCGTTCGAAATATGCCAGCATCGAGGCGAAGAATTGCAGCGAGAAATATTTCATTAAAACTCACCTATCAGACTGCTGGGGTCAACGATGTACTCGAGCGGGACCGCGGAATGAGGATACTCCAGAGGGGTATAGTAGAGCAGCGAGCCGTCACTGGGGGCGAAAACGGGGGGCGTCGGGGTAAAACCGTTGGCGAGAAGAGCCTGGACACAAGAAGTCCCAGTAACGACAAAGAAAATGTATTCGGAATCCAATCGGCCGCCGTTGGCAGCAAAGAGCACACCACGTCACCAAAGCGCTCTTCGGTGGTCGCGGCGGCGATGTTAAGGAGTGGCACTCAGCATTCTCGAATTTCAAATTAGTACGAAAATCGATTGCCTAAACACAGACACAGGGAAGCTTGCAAGCAAGAAGTCACCACTGCGCGGGGCAGGCGTTTTCTCGCGTGCAAGTTTGCGAGGAAGCAGCTTCGGACCATTTGCTGCTGACGACACGCAACGGCGCTCAGAAGATTACCCCTTGAAGGTCACCTGCGCTTTCCTCGGAAAGCTGCCGTTCAGCTTCGAATCGACAGAAATCTTTCGCAACAGGCCACACGTGCATCGGTCAAACACCTCCGTCCCCCGCGGACAGTTTTGTTGTCGACGGAACGCGGCTCCAAATTTTTTGCCATCATCGGCCACTTTTGCTTCTCAACCGTGCTCCCATTTGTTCACAAGCCGATCGGGTCGTTTACAGATGGCGACAGGCGTAGTGGCCTTATTCGACTGAAGCT
>JGI24021J15306_10004093_pt1 | contig 16806 bp, 9 predicted proteins | sample Ectturendosymbi1_FD_15306 | JGI IMG/M metagenome (IMG submission 15306) | reverse complement strand
TGAAAATTTACTTTTTTGCGAAGATATTTGGTCGATGGCAAGTTACGGCAGAACGCAACCTTAAATGCGCTTTGTACTAATGCAACAGTCTCAACTTTTTTTGTCCGAGGGCCGCATAAAATTACACAAAAACAGTGCGAGGGCGGGACATTTTACGTCACATGATTGTTTCGGGTTATGTTACATTCTACCAAATAACAAATTTTTCGAAATTGTTGATTTTTTCATTATCAATGAAATCGGTTCGCTGGCCGGATTTGGCCCGAGGGCCGTAGTTTGGAGAACCCTGTGCTGAAGTCAAATTAAGGCTTAGAATAATAATTAACCGAAGGCATCTAACTGTGATGGATCCCTCATTTTGCTGTCTGCAACTGGCAGCAGTGCCTGCTATTGGCACACCGAAACCATGTGGTTTCGGTGTACACGCGTTGGCAGATGAAACACGTTGCTGCTTTAAAGAATCGAGAATCCGTGTTTTCTCGTGGAAAAATTTCTGAATATAGGTTTAACGGATAAATCGATTTTTGTTCTTGAGAATAAAAACAGCAGTCTCATCTTGTCGAACGTTATGGTAACCGCTAATGGCTTTACAAAACTGTTGGACATTGTATGAGTAAGTTGCCCCGGTTCTCGACGCTCGAGGGCTTTTACCCAGGTGCACCATGTTGTTTTGTGTTGTGACGTACGTATTACGTCTCCTCTTATCAGGAAGTTATTTGCTGACCACGCGTTCTGCAGATAGACATCACTCTCTCGAGCGGTAATTTCGTTAATGACGCCACAAAGTATAGCACTGAGGTGTTCCGGGCATGGTCATTTCAGACACTGCATGTTAACGGCGTATTACGCACAATTTACATCTTGCTTAAAAGTAAATAATGCGTGGGGTGCTTAGCTGTGGCTTTACGATTCAAAGTGCTTAGTGAGACAGATTTTATTGGAAGTTATGGTAACGTATTAGGTGCTGCAACCAAACCAATACCTTTATACATTTTGTCAGCGTGTTTATGTGCTTTAAATTTACAAGAGAGGATAGTGCTTGTTGGTCGGCAAATGTAGGCAAAAACTCACCTCTGTTCACATGCTATTGCTAACAAGGCATCGTCTTTATCAATGTCTCTTGTTGAGCACAGGCAATAGCAGTAAATTGGATTTTTTTTGTACATTCGTTGGTCGCAAACAAAATTTACCGAAACTATTTTGTTTTTGCACAATGCTTGCCGTCAGGCCTACAGCTGTGGAGTTTTCATCCGAAATCTGCAGGAAGTAGAGTTCGATTTAAACGTCTGCTCGCTGGAAGTGCAGTTCGTTTACCCGCACAAAGTGTACACATGTATTTAGGGTTCTCACGCACCAGTGCGTCATCTACCCATTTGGCGATCGATTGCTGCTTATGTGCTGCTGTTGCAGTAGGCTACTATTGTTTCGGTTGGAGTTTGAGTCCTGCAGTGCGCTGCTTTAACAATGTTAGGATGAAGCCAGTTGCATAAAATGAACGCATACGATGACGTTCGTTTCACAGTAGAAATTGGCTGAAACGTATCGCTTTGCTAATTGTTACAGCTTCTGCATTTTCTGCGTGTAGTCAGTGTGTAGTGAAAGGAGCTTTGCTAGTATTTTAAAACTGCCAATTCGCTGCTATCAAACTGGTTTAAAGTAATGCCGGGACGTAAGGCATGGGCAAAGATTTTTCGTCGAAGTCCAAAGCAGAAACCTCACCCTGAACATTGGCAGAATTATGTTGAAGAAACGCTTCGCAGTCGTTCTCAAGAAGGTTGTCCTTGTAATATTGTGACTTGTTTGTGGGTTTGATTACTGTTTAACCCGTCAGTGCATGCGAATAAGTGGGAGACGAAGCTATTTCAGTTTCATGTTCTTCTTTTATCTTAAAAATTCTTGCTGATACTTGCAAGGTGCTGACATTTCTGTTTAGGGCGACGTTTGTGCTACTGGCGTAGTTCTACACACAATTTTCTTAATCGTGTGCATGACCTTAATTTGCAAAAATGTTGCAGTTTCAGGACCAGTACTACGGCAAATGATGACTAAACTGAGGTGCAATTGGTACTGTTTCCTTCAAATTTGTTCAACAACATCACCACCAGCGGAGTAACTTCTTTTTGTACCTTTACAAATACTAACAAGTCAAGTCGTGTTTGCGCTGCAAGTAGGCAACAAATAACGCATTTAAAGTGACAATGCTTGAACAAACAGCACAGGTTGGGCGAAAGACGGCCAAAGTAGTCACTTAATCAAGCCCGGCTTATTGACCAGTGGTTTCTGCCAATTCCCTTTCAGTAAACAAACTGTTCTTTAAGATTCAATTCTTTTGGTAGCTTGAAAAAAATTTCATCATACCTTGTGTTACCACATATTCTTTTCCCACTGCAACGGTGACGAAATACTACCTTCTTGACTTTCCTTAACACTTTATGACTGTCGTATTTATTTCATTTAAATTTATCAACACAACAACTGCCTATCTGCACAATGCTTCCGACGTTCGCCTTGGTTTTGCGCGTAGTAGCAAGAAACAGCTGCAGCGTGAAAAATTTGTTGGTCGGCAAATGCGATGGTAGTTCGCTCATTCCTTAAACTGTGCACTACCGGAATGGGGAAGCAAACCTGCCACGTGAGTGCTGATTACACCAGAAAATGAGCGAAATAAAACAGCACCAGGTCTGCGAAATCCAAGAATGAAATTCTCTGTTTAAATTGAGTGCTTCGTGTCGTTAATCATCTTCAGCGGGTCACTCCATAGTCAGTCTTCATATATTAGAAGTTTTTGTCATTGTCACTATGCTTACGAGCACCCTGGGTCAATGGTACATTCCTTAGTGTATCGAAAATATTTGACTCGTTAAACTACAAGATCGTGTCTGTTTTAAGTGCCGTATTTTGCTTCTCTTCCAAGTTCAATACGTTTGTGTGAGGTAGTCATAGGTGAAAACGCTGGTACCTAGTATACATCAGCAGTCCTACTTGATATTAACATGGTCAAGATATTTCATTACTAGATAGCGCTATTGGGTTTTCCTGAGTTGCTTTTTTTGCAGTCAAATACAAACGTTACCCTTTTATTGTATACTTACGATTGCTTGCAGATGTTTTCTGGCTTGTTCTTTCAAAAAGCATGCGTGATTCCAAATCTACGGAGTTTGTTAATGGATGCGATAGCTGAATTGTGTTCTAGCTGTTTTTTTTTACCTTAACGTGAACGTTCAAGAAAAGCAGTGGAGTCATAATCAGCACGTTGATTACTGTGTGGCCATGATCTGTGATGTGTGTGACTGAATATTTACGTTATTGTAATCGAAACTTTTTTGTTCTTACAGTGGCCGCTATGGTGCAAACTCCATCGAAATTGGGGGGCCAACTAACATCAGTGCGCCACAAGTAAGCGGAGGTCCTGTGATATCAGGGCCTACGTCAATGCAAAGTGGCATGGGGGGATTTAATTCAGGCGGCCCAATGTTTCCCCAATCCCAGACACCCATGGTCTCCTCCGGGATTCCCGCACGACCATCCATGTCAGGTACATGTTGGCATCATAATGGCTTAATGAGCTTGATTGTTTATGATTTAGCTTCTTTGCGTTTGATCGACGTGTTTCGAGTTGCTGTGTTCGTTGCTAACATTGCATGCCAAAGTGTGCTAGCAAAACACTTAACACATTCTTCCCTCACACGGCCAAGTGTAACTATGTTTCCTATGACTTACAGTCCATCTATGCCTTTATAATGGGGCGTTGATCAACTGGGTTGTCCATTTTTAAGCAGTGTCACCTCGACGTTTAATGTTGAGGTTTAGGGAATAGATTTGTTGAGTTCAGCATAAGAAGCGTATGCATATCATCTATGTCGGCATGATGCTGAGTGGGATGCCAATCAGCATGGTGATTGATTTCAATCGATTACTTGCCAGCGGACTTCGCCCCTGTACTTCCAAGTTCCTCACACATCGCTCTTTCATTTTTTGCTTTTCATGCGTGGAACGTTTGTGCTACCACGCGGGTAAAATGCGTGTGGTAAGGATATGGTATCGTTGTCACTGATTGGAATGCCTGTTTCGGGTTATGTAGCTATAACTGTAATCGTTGTCGGTCTACCTGCAAATCACGTGTCACTCAATCTTTCACATCCAATTCCGGTCTTGCGAAAATTTTCCTTGATAATACTACTTCAGAAATTTGATTCATAACTAACTTGTGAGAAGACACTAAAAGCATATGTTTTGAGATTGTTTTGCATGGTTTCCTAGTAGCTTTTTTCATAGATCACATCGGAAATTTAGTGTAACGTCGGGTCATCAAGAAGCTTTTGGCATATTTTTTGTTGAAGTTGGTTCTTTCATTTACGTCAAAAATAAGGCTTACCGTGTGCAAGGCCTCTGATTGCAACATCAGGTAGAAACTATTAAAAAGTAAAATAGGTGGAATGCGAGGTTGTACGAGATCAAATCAGCGTGTGGTTTAACATGCTGGTGAATCTACACAAATTAGTTCATAACTTCCAGATTGAAAAAAATTATAAGCGCTTTGGTAAGCTGCACAGCAGGTTTTGAATACTTGTAAAAGGCTTCAGCACTTCAAGCATTGTTCAGTGACTGGAACTGCCACACGCACAACCAAATGTTTGGAACTGACAAAGATAGAAGATGCGTGGGTTGCATAATGTGAAAACAAACAACAACTTGCAGCGACGATCATTCTCATCTAAAAAAAACTTGCCAAAACTTCAATGCTTTGAAAGATAGCTTAATACCTAGTTTTCGTTACGTTAGTTGCGACTAAGTCATTAGTTCCGGAGTAATTTGCGCATGTGCTTAGTATGTGTGCTTTGATCAGTCATCGTATGCTACAAATCGAAATGAAGCGGTTTGTTTTCTTTCGCCACAAACCCGTCACCTGTTAAAGAGGCCTGGTAACTCTTGCCTGGCGTATTAGGCCGAATGTGATGAGCTTGTTAACTCGGCATTATGTTTGACGCATGGTTAGGTTTACTTTTTCTCAGCTTGTTTTGAACAATATTGAAATCGGAAATAAACGAATAAAATAGATCGGTTGTAACGTACTGTTTTGTTGTTAAAATTTAGGTGGCTCATGCGTTTTGTAGTTCTAAAATGATGCGTGCTCATCGGACATGCCACTGGAAACTTAGCATAATCTGTCTTTTTTTAATTTCTTGCATATTTGTTGGCCATTTCAGAATTTATTTGTCATTTTCGCTCTGACAGAAATTTTCGTTGCAAAATCGTCCCATATAGTTTTCAATGCCGCATCTTGCTAATCGCGGCCTCAGTTGTCACGCAGCGTTTGGCGGCATGCGTGGAAAGCACCTCTCGTCCGAGCGGCCAGGTTGCGCTCTCACGAGATAAGCGCTGCATCTGCCATGTGTTTTGAATTTACAACTCGACTGAAAAAAACGTGGAGTGAGCAATTTCTGTCTTCAGTTACGTCATTTTAGCTCTGTATTTCTAGTCCATTTTGTAAAGAACAAACCTTCAGTTTTGTAAGTGGCATATAAGCAATAATAACATAACATGTCAACCGAGTATTTCACAAGTATTGCTTTACTGGAGTGTAAAAAATCAAGGCGTGTAAGTTCGTTAGAAATTTACCATCTACTATCTCCCACACAACCATTCGTACAAAACTAACCATGCGTCTGAGTGTTACACGAACTTTTAATTTTTTCTTCTATGCATGTGCCTTTTAGCATAAGACTTGCTATGTTTATTTGCATTGGTCAATCGATAAACTTGCTTCAATCAGATTGTCAGTTTGCATGCTGCAAGTTGTGGGAACTTCGTAACCTATAGTGCTTCGATTCGTTTGCGTTATATCATCAGTTTGCGTGCAGCGGTTAACTTTTAATTGAAGTTCCGTTTGGTTCGTTTGTTTCACTGCGGTATTATGAATCAGGTTGTTATGCAACGATTTGGATGTCAGATTTGGTGACTACACCTTATACTCGTGTCTTGGAACTTGATCAGAGAGCACCAACTACATTGAGCGGTTGCACTGGTTTAGCGCTCAATGTGCTGAATACGTTCAGGAACCGGTATTGAACGGTTCCTGAACGTGTTAATGCGCCGTATGCTTGTACATTAAATGGAGCATAATTTATGTGTAGACTTTAAATCACCATACATAATGTGCTGATGGAGCAGTTAGCCGATGCAGCAATCAAGCGTGACCGGTTAATTGAATGACTGTTTCCCAAGAAATCAACCTTGCCTAAACTTTCACGCTAAGCGCTGTTACGCTTGACTGCTGAAGACGCACGCTTCGTGAGTTGTGTCTGTCCGATCATGCGCTCTGAGCTAAATAGTCCGATTTAGCAGTTTGTGTGTAAAATGTTTCCGATTAACCTTGCGCTCCGTAGCAATCCCACTTGGCGCTTCTCGTATGTTGTTTGTCGTGACACTCTGTTGTTGCATTACACGTCACATGCAATGGTTCCTATCTTCGAATCATGTTTTTACAGGTCAAGCGGTCCGTTATGTCGCGTTGTATGATTATGACGCGAGGACTGCCGACGACTTATCATTCAAGAAAGGGGAGCAATTGTTTATTCTGAACAGCACGTAAGTTTTGGGTGTTTGGAGGTTGAGCAGATTGCCTGCTGCGAAGTGGATAGCAGCACGTGGTATTGACGTGCTATTATAGAACAATTTGCGAAAAACTTGTTTTATTTTGTGGACCTCACGAATGCTTTTGTCGAAGTAGTGGTTCTTAACCTTTTCGGTTTTAGAGAATTTTGTTACAATCCACAGTAAAAACATTAACAAGATATCTTTCTACAATTTTTCATATTCCTGAAACAGCTGTTTGGTCTATACTTGGCCTTGTGTGAATTTAAAATAATTTTATTAGGTTTGTTTAACGCTAACGGCGGTATCATGTGATGTGACCGGCACCGCTTTATTCTGGCGAGCCCAGCGTGCGGTGAAATAAATGCGACACTGGAGACTTGCTAATGCTCATAGTTTTGCCTCGCCGGTTGCTTCGACAATGTTAAAAATTCTTCGCAAATTGCAGGATTACTTTGGTTACTGAAAAATTGAAATGACGTTCTTTTCATTGAAAGATCATTGATTGATAAATATGCTTTTGCCCAGCCGTCTTTAGCAGTCCCGTCTCCGCTTATTCCAAGCGCTGTGGAGCACGCGGTGGTGGCGATTCACTGCGGTATGCTTGTTGAAGGATATGATATTTCTATCGAATCCAAGTTTGTTTACTTTTTTCTCGAAAAAATAGTCCGTATTAAAATGTGTAGCTGCTGCGCTTGGTCCCTACAGTCGTGATTAGTGAAAATGTGCTTTTAGTCATTTATTCCTAGGCTAGTAGGTTTAGCTTTTCACTTCTTGATTCGATAACCGTGTCAGAGATCGTGATTGGTGGCTGGCAACGTCGCTGCAGACTGGATATCAGGGCTACGTTCCAAGTAACTATATCGCTTTGGATGGAGAGATTGATAGCGAAGAGTGAGAGGCTGCAATGTTTGGTTCCTGCTCTGATGGCGAATGCGACGCATGAGTTCACTGATTCAGCCGTCGTGTGTGAAGAAATGTGAATGCTGTTTTGTTCGCCAACGCTGTGGCGGGACTTTAAGCGATCACTCAACGCCACATTTCGCCATGTGATCCTCAAAAACTTTTCTTACTAGGTTACTCTTGCTACAAAGGTGAATATAAAACGAAAACTTTACAAAACTATTTAATTGCAATTGTTCCTGATTTCCTCAATTGACGCGGCACAGCTTGACTGTTTTTGAACTCTTCCAGAAAGTTTAATGTTGCAGTGCGTTTGTGGAGCAATACAAACGTTGATATCTGGTCATAAAATTCCACCCAAGGTTGTTATCGTTATGCAGTTAACATACCTTGATGACACACGCCGTTCGCTTTTGGGTGTCACCACAGCGTTGATTGCCGGACAAACGTGATTCGCAGCATGCCATTCTACGTTGTTTCTTTTCTTTTTTTGCATGCAGAGAGGGTGATTGGTGGGAGGCCCGCTCACTTGCGACACAGAAGACGGGCTACATACCCAGTAATTATGTGGCCCCAGCTAATTCAGTGCAGTGCGAAGAGTAAGAACCTATTCATTTTGTTCACTTTGGGTCGAAGTCACGCCAGAGAAACGCTGTTGTTCAAAATATTTTTTGCCTGATTAGTTACCCTGGCAGAGATAAAAATTTCCGTGATTTGTTATTGATTTGAGCTTAAATGCTTAGATCTTACCTTTGCAATGTTGTGATTTGTGCTGAAATGGAGTTTTGTTTTAGCGCTGAATCATCAGTTAACTTGCTTTGAATGCAGTTATTTTAACTTTTTTAACAGTGAAATTGATTTTTGTTTTATTTGATTATATTGGTTTAGCAACGAAATTCAAATCCTGCATTGATTTCAAGCTCTATTTTTGGTCTTGAAACATTTTTAGATGGGCTGAATAAAACCCAACTTTTTTAAGTGTTTCATTGTGATATTTGTATGACTTAATTCTTGCTATCTTTGAAGTTTTTAATCCGTACCCTGAAAAAGAGAAGAGCATCCGTAGTGGTTCGTTCAAGACTCAAAACATGAAATCTTAGGTTTGTCCGTGGGAATGGGTTTCCCATAAGATGAGATAGTAGGCTTGAAATGTGTCCCATGTCCCATCGATATAATTTTGTCATATAGCACGAATTTTATGAAGTTTAAATACCATCATTATATGCCCTTAGTACTGTATTGTCAAGTAAGTGGCTGAGTACCATGGCGTAGTGATGCGAGCCCCTCAAAATAGTTGTTGGACACTTTTCAGGCGACAACTAAAAATAGTCACATTGTTTTCAATTATCCCTACTGGGAAGTTTTGGAGTGTGTTAGCCACGGTTCTGTAGATGTTAGACGTGTGAAATGCGCATGCTATAACGTGCTTCATATTAGTAGTTTTGCGGAAATCCCATGGGATGGGACAGAAAAAGTGTCCTATGGACAAGCCTGTGGAATGCATTTCGTTTCAGAAAAACTTTAAAACCTTAACTGCAAGCAAGAGTCTCATTCGCCACGCTCCTAAAAATTGCATGATGTAAAAATACATCACACTTTACGCCTGACAACAGTCGCTACGTCATCGCAAACGAATTAATACAAGCGGATTTTTGTAAGATGTAATGTCGTGAGACATCTCCGCACTTTTCAAATTCAATAAAATAAATTGTCCTGGTTTGATGGAAATATTCGTTTGTGATCTGTATTTAATAAAGATCCCTTGTCATGACTAATGCTCTGTGGATATTAATAGAGGATTCAGACGTGGCAAATGCGTTTAAATTGGGTGCAAATGCCACTGCAACGCTTTCGACAAATGTCATTTATGATTTATTAGAATCTTCCGCTTCATTCACTTGGGACATTTTTAAGGCAGAACTATTTTTGTGAGCATCTTGATAGAATGTATTCCGTGGGACAAGACTTAAATCGCGTAGCAATTCGGGACTAAATTAGCTTGTGAAAAAAAGCATTCAGTTTCTAAGTTACCGCATAAGTTTATGTAGTCATGCGTCCCATGACACTGAAAAACGCCATTGCATATTTCGTATCCAGCTGCAATAGATCTTGTTTGTTTTGAAACAACCTGTAAGAAATCTATACAATCCTAGATCTATGCGCTTCGTTACAGTTGCTGGTTTAAAGATTTGAATATGCATTTTTGTTGTGGCTTGCAAACGATATCATTGATGATGGAAAGATAAAAGTCGATAGCAAAAATGACAGACCGCGATTAGTTACAATTACAAGATAAAAGCTTATTGTATCACTTGTTAAATAATCGTTACATAAGCGAAGGGCAAAGAAAGGACTGACTCCCTTAAAATTGCGTTTCTTGGCTTTATCAACTTATGGGAGATTGTTAAGGAAAACTTACCGCTCAGTTTAATTTTCATTTCGTCTATGGATCTGAAAAGGCGGTAAGGCCTAGTGTGTAATTCAAGTGGACGGCTACTGTCAAGCATGCTGTCAAAGTCAAGGGTTGTGTGTTAAAATATTTGAAACGAACGCTTCACTGATCACGATTTCGATCGCTCCTGTACGACACGCAGGTGGTTTTTCGGGAAAATAAGCCGCAAAGATTCTGAGCGACTGCTGTTGAACCAAGAGAACCAGCGGGGAATGTTTCTCATCCGCGAAAGTGAAACCGCGCAAGGTAATCAGTAGTCGGATGATTATTTTGTGTGTGTTTGCGAAAGTAGGCATCTGTTGAGGTACTGTTAACGCTGGAAGCGATTGTTATTATTGTCCAAGCATTGCGGAGTTTGGGCAGTTTGCTTAAGATGCGGGATTTTCTTATCCTCGGTTTCTTAAGGATTTCCGCCAGGAGGTCTATACTCGCTGGTTCAGGATGAGTTAAAGTAGAAGTGTATTAACGCCCTGCTCCCGTTCGTCTACCCAAAAGCAATCAACTATTAAAGTTTGTGCATATTGAGAAGTTTTGTTATTGAATCTCCATCACACCATGGTCGATCAAGGAAATTTATTTGGTAAAGATTCGGTCTGTGCGTAACGATGCCGTTTAGGAAATCGCCTTTACAGCGGCTTCAGGTCCAAATTTTTTCCACAAGGTGGCGTGTATCAGCTGTGGCATCCTTTTGCACGACAGACCGATTTCATGTAAACATTTTATACGTTGCTGGTCATTGCGACGAAAAGATGTAAATTAACCGAATTTGGTGGTAGAGTCAACGTGTGGGAGGGAGTCCGATTACCATCAGCAACAAATAGCTACGGTCCATTTTTCGTCAACAGCCGGGTATTTCGCCGATCGTTGTCGTAATTGCCATGAAATATCAATCTTGTGTTAGCGTGAAACTACCAGGGCATTCAACTGTACCGATACAACGTCGTGAAACTAAGACATATCATTGTTGCCTGTTGTGCATTTCTCTGGTACATCGTAGTTTTTATCCCTGTCTGGTTTGCTTTTATTGGGCATACCTTGGTTTGGGGCTCCCTCAAGCGCTACTATTTTTGTAAAATATTAAGTTTTATCCCTCGCTTATCCTGTAAGATTAGCTGTGCCACTTATTCGACGTATGGAATGCATTAGATGCTTCTCGGACAGGCCTTGACTAACCACGTGCATTTTATCCAAACCAGTGTTTCGACTTAGTTATTAGCATTCCATGTTGAAAGTCCTCATCATGTACATCAAGACGTTATGACTCTTAAAACGTCACTATTCAGTATCACTGCAACCAGAAAACGCAGCAGTTCTTAGTTTAACTGACCCCAGCGATGACGTGATACAGTCGTGGTGAGATCTTTTAGTCCCGATTTCTGGACGGGTTCGCGATAACGTTACAAAAAGAATCGCACCGCGAACGCTTATCGGAACGGGTCGCACGCAATGCTTTTGCGGTTCAAAAAAAACGAATAAGTGTGACGCGTGAACGAATAAACTTTGTCTCGTGCAGCTGTTTGATGCCATGCGTAAATCCTTCTTGTTACTTGCCTCATTCGAGTTTTTCTTCATGGTGGCCTGTAATCGACCTGATAATAATTCCCGGAAATGATTTCTTCGAAACAGTACGAAAAACGTAAAATTGAAGACCAATGTCGTGTTTTTAATAATAATGTGTGAATTGAAAGTAAAATTTCTCTTATGCTTGATCCAATGAAAAATTCCTTGAAGCTTCAATACCGAAAGTTTTCGCAAAAGCTCCGACGAGTCTGACACCCGCGACCCAAAACTTCGACAACTCTCGGTCTCAAAGTTTGAGAAAACAAAGTCTTAGGTACCGAGCAGACACCGAAACGCGAGACCTGAAACTTTGCCGGTTAGGAGTTCGTACCCGGCTTCGTTTCTTGTGCCTCAAAAACAAATTTAAGCGTTAGTCGTGTCGTCATGCGAGCAGAGTTCAGTATAAAGGCTCTGTGTACTGTAGTCTGACCCGTCGCGAAGTTTTGTTGCCTCTTCCTAAGTTTCCGCGCGTGGCTATGTAAAGGTCATATCACTATTGATCTCCACACTGATTTAATTTAATGTGATTTTGCCAGCATCATATTCTTAACCGAGCGCCAGCATAACAGTGATGAATATCTTAGCAATCAATTGTTTCAAACAATCTAAAACTGATTCATTTTTGGTAGATCTACTGTTCCAACTCATAATTAAGCTGTCGGAAGTTCTTAGTAAATTGTTGAACTTTTTTCCATTTTTAAACCATAATGCATTACGTTTCTTGTTTGGTACTGTTTCTTTGACATAGATGTAAGAATTCAAATACCCGTTTTTTACTTAGCCACTCAGATTTCAAAAAGTTTTGTCCCAACTAGACGTAATAGTCGAGGAAGCACTGTGCTATGTGGTCCGCCAAAATTGTGAATTCCTGAATGTGGTCCTTGCACTGAAATGTTGCCCAACCCTTAATTAGATTATCTGCAGAGATTGGTTGGACATGAATATGTCATGCCTGTTGGTAGATCAGACCAAACCAGTAACTTCGCTAAAGCAACGTGATTAAGATTTTAGGAAAAGAAATTCCATAGTATCCCTTCAGAAAGCATATCCTGCACCAAACAGGTTGTCTAATTATTTCCGCGTCGTTCTGCGGTTCACGTCACAAAATCTGAAGTCTCTCACGAGTCTGGCTATTTTCAGTGCATCCTGGACATTTTGAGTAAATCTCATTCAATTTTTCCAACTGCTATCTTGGTGAGTAACATGTAACAATGATAAGCAAGTTGCGCCAAGAAGCCAGGGCGTGTTTAATGATCTTTCAATTTTTCCCAAAACACTTACCGACAAAATCCTGCACAAAAGTTGCCGACCGCAGAATGTTCTCCACTATACTGTAAGGCTTGAGCATTCGCCTCGATCCACATCATATTTCAGGCAGGGTAGGATGCAGCAAGTTTTTCGTGTGGGTGTCTTGTTGGGTGGAAGGAACTAGGACAAGGTGGCACAAACGTAGGTGGAGTGCAACGTTGAGATAACCTGGTCTCGTCTCCTCCGTAAATCTACTTCTATTGTTGTTTTGCTTTTATTCTTGCCGGGATCACGCCCACATTCTAACCCGCTGAAATGCTACGTTAGTTGCGCGTGAATATTCTTCGCATGATGTGTTTTGTGAAATCAGGGACATTTTCACTTTCGATTTTGGATGAGGACATGGCGAAAGGATTAAACGTCAAACACTACCGCATCAGGAAACTTGACAGCGGTGGATTTTACATTACCGCCCGCGCCCAGTTTTCTACATTGAAAGAACTGGTGGAACATTACCAGAGTAAGTTGTTTAACATTTAACATTGTCTGCTGTTGAGCAAAGGCCTTTTTCATGGGCCCCGAGGTGGAAAACAGGTTGTTTTTGATAATGCTAGATTGCTTTAATCTTTGAAAGAGCTTGACTAAGGTTTAATGTCTTAACACTTGTTTGTGAAAAACTCTGTTTTTCGATAGCAAACACTTAACAGCGATAAAATCGTAAGTCATTAAATTCCCAATGTCAAGCGCTTGTGAGTGCAGGCAGTGGCGACGGTCTGTGCTGTCGTCTCTACACTCCATGTCCACACAACGCACTTGCCATGCATTCAATGGGACACCGTGTGTGGGAAATTGCGCGCGAGACCATAACCACGCGACAAAGAACTGGTCAAGGCCTGTTTGGTAAAGTGTGGAAAAATCGAGCATTCGTTTTCCTGCCGAAGACGCGTCAACGGACCTATTCAAGCAGGAATCATGGCTTCACGCCAAATTAGTTTCGGACATTGTTCCTTTTATTTAGAAAAGTATTTTTTGTCTTCATGAATTTCCCTTTTTACTTGATTGCTATGATTTGTTAACTAGCTGTTTATTTTGTAATCGGTCATTTTGGATATTTTCTTCACCCTCTTTTTTTCCATTCTACATCCCACAAATCTACATAATTTTATAAGTATCTATTCTTTACAATATATGTGGTTGTACTTTTTTTCTGAAATTAAACTCATTTTCGTTATCTTTAAACTGAGTGTATCTTCGCATCTCCTTCATTTACTCAAACCACCACTATGCTTTCGTGTTTTCAATCAACCCTCCTCCACCCGTACGAACACATGCACCTATGCCTGACCCCAGGTGTGTCTGACGGTTTGTGTTGTTGCCTCACTACATCCTGTCCGCTCCTGGAGAAACCGCAAACGATCACAATTGCCAGGGGTGTGTGGGAAATTCCCCGTGAATCCCTTCAACTGAAACAGACGCTTGGAACTGGAATGTTGGGAAAAGTGTGGAAAGGTGAGTTTTAGTGCAGTAGTGGAAGGATGATTGCGATTGATCTACGACCTAAAGGCTCGTAACTCGTAACTAATAATTGCAGAACGTTTTTCAATGACTCCAGCTTCACAAACGTAACTCTTCCTCTCGATTCACTCATAGGTCATAACAACTGCGAATAGAGGTAGGCAAAAAGCAGATTTACCCATTTCGAAGATCCGTCTCCGCAGGGTATTAAGGCAGACTCCTAAGCATGCCTTTTTGCACGGACGTGAAGCGTAGAAGTTTAATTTTTCAATCAACTCGCGTGTATGTTTTTGTAGTATTTAGAATTATGCGGATACAAGACAGGGTAAACTTCGAAATTTTCAGTTTGGCGAATGCGTAGCAAATATTTCAGGGATTGAAGCGGATGTAGAGTTAAAAAACGAGACTATGTCTACCTCTACTTGGGAGCGCCCGAGACTTACAATCTCACAATAAGGCCCCTGACGCTAATTGATCGTTTCTACTCGTGTCAGCGTATGGATATATTTAATGATGCATTTATTCAAAAGTGCTACTTTAAAGTAGGATTCGGTAAAACGTAACGAGTACATCAACTGACCTGAATTTATCAGAACTTTCTATGACGCCCGGTATTGACGGAATGGCCCAAGGCAATACTTTGTGTTAGAGGCGCAGCGACGAACAGAGTTTACCTGTGTTTAACAACATGAGATTTTCTGCTTTCTCCTCGTGCTAAACTCGCCATAAAATTGCTGTTTTGTCTATTTCCCAGTTAATGAAGTTTTCGGCTCTTAAGCATATAATTTCCGCCATGAGACACAAGGAGTTTTCTGATAAACTGAAACTATGCAAACGAGCGTTGATGCAGCCTTTTCAAGCTTTTCGGGACTAAGTGGTGTAGTGTAAGACTCGTGAAGAATCCGAACCGCCTTGCAACAAGTTTGTAGGAGTGAAGACGATGACCTATAGACATCAGAAGCTGATCAGTTACAGTCAAGAAATTGTATGAAATAATTATTCAAATCGTTTATTACATAAACACCTGCAACTGAACATCCGTTGACAGATAGGCTACCTGCCATGAAGCTATCCTCTACTGCAGCGTTTCTCAAACTTTTTCATCTCACGGACCACTAAGTTATTTATTTATATTTTGCGGACCCCAGAATAGGCCTACTGTAAACAACGAATAAACAATAGACGGGCTACAGATGGCCAAAATGCACAAGTCTTTTACTCATGTTGTTGTCTTCAAAACAGACTCCTCTGAGGTCCAATGATGTTTGTGGGGACGTGGGAACAGCGGTGGAGCATGGGGGTAATAAAAGAGTTGAGGGCAATGGAAGCTTGTAAAAAACAAAAAAGTCGTTACCAATTATCAGTGATGGGGTCTCGAGACGTGTCTCGAGACCCATTTTTGCGAGTCTCGGTCTCGAAGGTTTCACGTCTCATCTCTGTCTCGAAGACTGCAGGTGTCGAGACTTTCCATATTGGAAGGAAATGGCATAGAAAAATTTATATAATTCAACGATTTTTTGTTTGTTGTATTTGCAGGTAAGAAAAACCAAAACAGGTCGGAAAAAATGCCAGAATTTGGAAAAAAATTGAACTTAGAAGTGATGACGACACGTTTTTAAAAAATTTCGGCAAAATGCACACGTTTTGAAGTCTCGATGTCGAATTTCAAGTCTCGGTCTCGGGATTTTTGATGAAGTCTCAGTCTCGACGTTTTAACCAAGTCTCGGTCTCGAAGGCTACGGTCTCGACTACATCACTGCCAATTATGCTTGTTTCTGAGCAACAACTATGTTGACGTTAAAACTAATAGCAGAAATTATAGAAAACCATATTGAATTTTTTGGGTGCGCGGATAGCTGCAAAAGATTTGTTTTGATTCGAACTTGATGACCCATGAAACTACCTATGATTCTGTTATGAAAAGGCACCCCCTCCGTTGCCCCCCATTTAAAGGGTCAGGTGGGCCAAAGCCACCAGCAATAGCAATCCACTGCTCTCCGGCGTCCCTGGATTTTTGTGTTCCTGACAACATTCTCCTACAAGCTTTGGTATTTTAGGCCTGATTTTGGACAAAACTAATCGAATTCTTGTCTCACATCCATTCTGTTTCGATCTTTTGATTTGATTTTCATCAAATTTGAAAAACCAACCTCACACTAATACGTAGTAGTGAAAGGAAGGACTTCTTTCGATGTCATCATAAGCCACAGTACTGCAAGTTTGCAGCTGAGAAGCCCAGAAGCAAGACAGCAAAAGTGAAAAGAATTTCATCTTGGCTACATCATCGGCACGCAAATCTGAGCTTTTCTTTTAAATCCTCTTGGTCATTAACTTCGTTTAGGTCATTTAAAGAGGGTCTCTCATCCGTCCAGCTCTTTTTGTTTTCAGTTCTAAAAATGGATCTCTCATTCGTCTAGCTGTTTTTGGTGACATTGCCTATTCTTGCCTCCAAAGCAGTGGTCTTCAACATGAGCGAACCTCCCCCCATAGGGACAGTTTTTTTGCGCTGTGGGTCGATTTTGTGGCGGGATTTG
>JGI24021J15306_10004091_pt1 | contig 16809 bp, 5 predicted proteins | sample Ectturendosymbi1_FD_15306 | JGI IMG/M metagenome (IMG submission 15306) | reverse complement strand
GGAGTTATTCACCGTCCTGTGTTGCATTTGCACGCCATACTTGTTTTCTGTGCGGTATTGTGAAATCGTTCTTGCAGATAGACTATACTGCAAAACGTTCCTTTGATTTGTTTGTGCTTCAATATTGCAAAACGACCACTACGGTAAAGCCAGGCACAGGACTATAACCGCAATCAGTCATTGCCAGCATTCGCACAACGTAATTCATTCGTTTCGATCTTCAACAAAGTAGAAAACACTTTGCTGCTTAATTTTTGCTTAGCAATGTTTGCAGTATTTTCAACGTTTTGCGAATAGAATGTTGGTCTTGCCACAACGTGCACAAATCAAACCTATGAACCAGATGAAAATTTTGTCTAGGCAGACACAATTCAAAATAAATGGAAATTTGTAATTGCAAATGTAAGGCGGGGTTGCAAATTGTGACGTTATATTTGAAGAGGGGTTAACTACATGTGACGAAATATGACAAGGGGGGGAGGGGGTAGATTTTTGCCCAAAATAGTGTGACGTCATTTATGGACGGCCCCATATCACAGTACATCACATTATTACCACAAAACAATTCGTAGCTGCACATTGATTAAGCAGTACTTCCAACAATGATAACTTCACAATATTGAATCAAAGCTGCATTATTATAAAAAAAAGCAATTCAAAGCTGCTTTTACTAAGTAGGCGTAGAAAAGCATAAGAGCAACAAATGGAGCCTTGAAAACTTCACAGCATGAAAAAACCTGAAACATGAAAACTTCACGGTATCAACTCACATCATTTATAGCTACATTTTTTGTTGTAGCTGAAAAACACTCACCAGCATTACCAATTTGATATTCACAAAAGTCAGGGTAAGTCAGAATGGTGGGTTACCACCACATGTTCCAATTTTACAATATTTCGAAGTCTACCCAAATTTGAATGAGGTTGTTTCAATTAACCCAAATTAGATTTGGGCTGTTGCAATTTACCCAGATGTTTATAACATATGTAAATCTGAATGAACCTCTTCTACTTCAACCAGATCTTTCAAATAGTACCCAAGTTTGAATGTTTCAATTACCTAGATTAGATTGAGTCTGTTGGAATTTGCCCAAATGTCTCTGGTTGTATACAAATTTCAATGAAGCTCTTGCATATTACCCAAATTGGAATGAAATTGTTCAAAGTTACCCAAATTTGAAGGAAGCTGTTCCACTTGGCCCAAATTTGACTGGAGCTTATGCTGTTTGCTGAAAGTTGATTAAGTCTGTTGGAATTTAATTTACCCAAATTTTTTTCCAATATTTCTAATTTCACACAAACTTGAATGAAGTTGTTCTAATTTGCTCTAATTTGATTGAGGTTGTTGAAATTTACCTAAATGATTCTAATTTTATCTAAATTTGACCAGGCCCGTAGCCAGGTTTCAAGATTTGGTGGGGCACAATACATTTTTAGGGGGCACGATTTTTGCTTTTACTATATGTTTAAAACAAATTTTTCTGGGCGCAACAAAATTTGGGGGACACAAAAGAAATTTAATGCCCCCCCCTGGCTACGGGCCTGAATTTGACTAAAGCTCTTATTAGCTCATTTAGATGTTTCTAAATGTATTCGAATTTCAATGGAGCTCTTCTATATAGCCCAACTTTGACTATGACTGTTTGAAGTTACCCACAATTGAATGAAGCTGTTATAAATTGCTAAATTTAATTTGGCTGATGGATTTTACCCAAAGCGGGCGTGAAAATGAATGAGTTAATTAATTAAATTTGAATTTATTCCAATTAAAATTTTGTAATTTATCAATTCAATTTGAAATTTATTACATGATTAAGAGTAATACTGTAGTAATTTGATGTATTCAGCACAAGTAATTGTAATGTATTTGAAAAACATGAAGACTTTTTTATAATTGTAATTAAACTGATGTAATGTAATTGATCCGACTCTCCTTGGGATAAATTTTTCGTAAAAATTGTACTAATTTTTAAAGGTTTTGCGTCGTGAAGAATTTTGCATGTTTGCGACTCGGGGAAGCTTGTGATAAAAATCTATACTTCCTTCCAAGAAAGGAATTGTTCTCAAAAATGTCATTCGTGCTCTTGATCATGTTTGAATTATAGTTGCAACCTGATTTAGTATTCAGTACTTGGCTGGTTTGGAGGAAGCTGTTACGGCCAGAGTGCTCGACGCTTTTCAGCAAAGCTTCTTAGACATTTAGTTAGAAACACAGTTTTACTTTGAAATGCTACCTACAGGTTTTGCACGTGCCTGTGCTCATGGGCAGGGCTGTGGAGCTGTCGTATAAATGACACAGCTCCGGCTCAGGAGCTCTTTTCATCAACATGGCTCCAGCGCCGGAGCTCTTGGTTTTTATGTGTAGCTCCGGCTCCGTAGCTCTCTTTTTTCATAGCATGGCTCAGGCTCTGGTTTCCGTTGGTTTTCACACATTAATATTTTCAATTGTCTTGGTTTGTCTCAAGTTGAATAGAAAATGAATTATAACAAGTACACATAACTAAGAGAATGTACCAAACTTTTTTGAGTAATTTAATCTGGTAGCTTTTTTACCAGCAGCGCTCTTACCATGAGGAAATCTGCGAAAAAACAACAATCACAGGCTAAGACGATTCAGTAGCTCAAGGTAACGGAAATATAAACAACTTCTGGAAAGGCAGTTGCTGGTTTTGCGGTCAGTGCCGGAGGACCTTTTTTTGTTTCTTATGACCAGAATAAAAAGAATGGCTGTTTGGAAAACTACATATGTATCTGACCATTTGAACACAGATCAGTCCCATGTGACCAAGTGTTTTGGACTCGTTGCATGCTTTGCCTGCTGCAGTTTTGGCGATTCCAGCTAACAGCGCTGCCCGGGCAAACCAAGCAAAGAGTGCAAAACACTCAGTTGATTACCTCTCTCATGTGTTCCATCTAATGTGCACACATTTGCATCAACAAAAATTCTAAGATGTGTTTGACGTCCTTTGTTCAAAAAAATGGTATGACTTCTCTCTAGCACGAAATTTGCCTTCGGCTTTTTTAAAATAGCGGAAAACTTCTGAACTTTTATCTTTTGCACTAACAATAAGCAGTGATAAATCACAAAGTAAAGCACAATTTAACCTGCAAAGCTTAGGAGATAATAAAATTGGTTATCGTGCTCAAAACATAAAATTCATTTTCACAGATGAAAACTTCAAGAAAAGTTCACGTTTGTGGACTTTGCTTTTTTATACCCTCCTGACAATGTACTGCTATGCAAAACAATGTTAGATCGCTACCAATTAGTTACAACTTTCGTTTCATGCTGCTGCTGGTACGTAAAGTTTCTTAGTGAATTTTGCCAGCAATCTAGTAAACCTTGCTAGTAAGCCTAACGGTTTTTAATAAAAATTCCTACTTTATAATTTCGTGCCGTGCATTTCAAGCTTAAAATTTGCAGTGGCATCATATCTTAATCATACTCGTTGCTAACAGCATGATTACACAGCTACAAAAGCTATGGATTATATATTATATACCTGCTCAATACAGCTCAGTTCTTTTTAGATCGCTACACTACAATAGAGTACAGACCCGGTTTGATCATTGTGACTAGAAAGTAAGAGGTTGTGGCATTTAACGTTTTTTTTAGTTCTACAACAGTGGTTCTCAACCATTTCAATGAAGATAGCCAAATCCAGACCTACGAGTTTCTAGAGAGCCGCACTGAAAAAAATTAACACAAGTCAATTGACACGTTTTTATATTGCACCAACGAAGTTTGTTACACAAAATATTAGAGGTGTTACTGAAAGGCTGCTAAAAGCCGCACAAAGGATGCTTGGGGAGCTGCCCGCGGCTCTTAGAAGAGTGTTTGAGAACCATTGTTCTACAAGTAACACCAATTCTACTAGCTACAATGCCACAACCTTAGCGATGAGCTGGCTCCACGCAAAATGCCCAGCTCCGGGTCCGGCTCCGCCGCCCTGTGTAAAAAGGTGCCGATATATTTGTTCTGCAGACGCTTATGTTGCCTGTGGCGAGTGGATGCGCGTGAAACCAAAACTGCACCTCAAATGAAAACCCTGGTTCTAACAAATGACCACGCAGTAATATTCAAATGTGACGAGCTTCTATGGTAACTCTGCGTCATAATCGTTTTGGTGATGTATATTTTGCCTTTGCAGACGTTTTATAACCATAAACGATTGCCAGAAAAAAATTCAGCTGATAACATTGTAACCTAACAACAACATTGACCGCTAACAGTGGCGATTCTAGAATTTAAAAAGTGGGGAGCCACTGCTGTGCCAAGGAAAAAGTAAGAGGGCAACATAAATATCTATCCTGCATGGTGATTTTCTGTTGTTTTGAAGATTAATTTGCTGTGGTTAACACTATCAAACCCAACATAGACTTGTGAAAATTGTTAAATATGACCTAGCGCAGGGGTCACCAACGTGGTGCCCGTGGGCACCAGGTCGCCCGCAAGCACCAAGTAGGTCGTCCGCGGGCCTGTTCTAAAAATAACATTAGCATGATCAATGTCTTCACATTAACGAATACCAATACTAAAATAATTGAAAGTAACTTGAGAAAAATTTTTATTTCAGAAGTGTGTATCAAACTAGTAGCCATTCGCATTAATCGGTACACAAGAAGTAGCTCGCAGTTTCAAAAAGGTTGGTGACCCCTGTCCTAGCGGTATTATTAACAAGAGACAACTAAATGCCACTAGACGTAATCGCACACTTGGACTGCTATGTCGAATATTCTGTGCGAACTATGCAAGTTAGCACACCATTTTCCGTACACAGTTATGCCGGCCCCACATGAAGGAAAATTGCTGCACGAAAGTGAAAATAGTTCTTATGAAAGCGAAATGTTGGAAACAAGGCCAGAAAAAGACCAAATGAAATTTTTAGGCCAACCAACTTGAAAAAGGCCAGATTTCTTAAATTTGCCCTAAAAAAGATCAACCTGGCAACCCTGCTGCACGCAACTTCAAATGGCCACCAGCATCGAACCAATCACGATACCCCAACAAACATGATAAAGGATGAAGAAACTGCAGTGCATCTGAATACTCTGTTCACTATTGTCGAACAGATATTTTTAGCAGTCTAGAATGTTCTAATAATATCCATCACCGGTGGGCGGCAGGTTACTCCATTTGTAATTGGCGTCCATCTGCTTAAGTCAGGACATTTTTCGTCTTTCGCTCATGATGCCACCAGTGGCGTAGCCAGCGCAAAAGTTTTTTGGGGGTAAAAAATTTGGTGGGGGCAAAATATTTGACTTTAGGAGAGCAAGAGTATTTTGTTTAGAGCACCGCTTCTCAAAGCACAAAATGACTGGATATGCTAAAAATTTGGGGTCATGGACCCCTGGCTACGCCTATGAATGACACCCAAGTTTTTTGTCTCCCTTCACCCATAAAACCTGGCAAAGTGTCAGTTACTGGTTAATTTTGTTGCTGTATTCATAGAGTGTCTCCAAACGTTTTGTCAGAGGGTTACAAAAGCTACTGCTAGGATCATTTTTATGACCTAAAAAACTTGATAATATAACTTTATTTTTCAGAAGATATGACTTTATATGACGAAGCAAAAATGACTGAGCTACAACATACATCTGCTGTACAAAGAAGCATCACCAGCGAAATAGGCATAAGAGATGGTAGCCCCATGGTTTGTTGAAGCCCCACTAAAATAAACAGCCCAAAACAAGCAAAATTTGAAAACATGCATGGATATTGGTTTATTTCTTTGGGACAACAAGAACATGCATGTTTAGGCAGTGCATTACATTCCATCTAAATAACTGGGTTCACTTACATCTTTGCCAACATTTGCAGGGTGCCCAAGTGGGTTCAATTCGTAGGATGTAGCTGAGACCTAGGGATATAGTAGCTTTACCTGATATATTGAGATTGTTTTAATGGTTTCCTTATTGATTTACGTTGAAAATATGCAATATATTACTTTATGATCTAACCTGGAAAATATGACTATTTATCACTTTATAACTTTTGTTATAGACTTGGTAGAGGTGCAATTTTTGTTTTAAAATTCGTTTCATAGCTTCCTAAAGCACGGAAAAAGATATGACTTTTTCGACTTTAAATGGCCCTAGCTATTACACAACAGTTCGAGGGCCGGACATCGTGGGTAATGTGATTGTTTCGGAATAGGTTACATTCTATCAAATCAGCGAATTTTTCGTAAATATAAATTTTTTTCATTATTGATAACATGCTTTTTCGCGGGCCGTATGTGGCCCGCGTTCCGTAGTGTGGAGGCCCATGCTGCAGTATAATGTTAATTGTCAAAATGCAGACACCATGAAATCAAAGTTTGCGTATACAAGGGTTTCTCAACCTGTGGGCCACGGAAAAATTTTTGACGGGCAATGGCCTGGTATTGAAATTGAGTAGGCTTGCGTTTTGCAAGATGAACCTCGAAAACAGGGACTCTTGCTGCCATGAAAAAGAAATCTAGAAGCAGATTTAATGCGGAAGATGACTTGATCTGTGCATTATCATGTTTTGAGCCTCACATATCTTTGCTTTGTAACAACAAACAGGCTCAGCCTTTGCATTTATTGTAGGGCACGTTGCATTATTAAATGTTGTTTTTAGTTGTTTTTGTTTCTGCTCTTTGCATTTGCAATAGTTGTGGCACTGCAGAAGTTATTTAGTCGGTAGGCCAGGAACCCTCTGTTTATTAACTGGGCCACATGCTTTAAAAGGTTGAGAAGCCCTGGCTTATACGTACTGTACAGGCACTGGCGTGACAGACGAGATGTTTGAGAAGGATCCCACTTCCACTGGCGCTACAAAACGTTGCGACATTCAGACCAGCCACTGGAGTGTTTGTGAATTTTCACGGCAAGGGAATGGGTTTGTTAGCGCAAAATAAATACTTCAGTAGCAATACCTCGATTCAGAAAAAATGGTTGACTGTTTTTCGTCATAAAGATTAAGTTCGCAAGAAAAAATCCGACGAAGAAACCAGGGCAGAGGCAAATTTTTCAGATCTAACTATTTTTACCAACTTGAAAAAATCGTTCCCGCAAGCCTTTTTAGTATATTGCCCTACTGACTTGACAACTTTTTAACTGACTTCCAACGAAAAAAGTTATCGGGGAAGATTTATTTTATGCTGTAGTATCAGCACGTAGTCACGAACGCAAAACAATTATTCCGTGAACTGTGAGAACGATGAAATGAAATTTGCTTCCGTATGTGACAACCGCAGTCAGACATTCTAAATCCTACTGCTAAAAAACCATTGACATGACGAAATTCCGATTTCTTAGTTGTAGCTTTCTGAATCAAGCAATTATGAATCGAATTGTGTCGTCACAGACCCTTGGTTCACAAAGTGATGCATCATTTTTTGTGCTGCACCAATTCTTTTGGCTGAAAATGTCTGTGCCCACGTAAGTAGTCAGCGTGAGAACTTAGCCAGTATGTTTCGCAGGCCCTTAAGTTCTTTCTGGAAGATCAGTGAACCAGCTGAAAAAGCAATTGCAGCGTTGCCTGGTCCATGTCAATCAGCGATCTCCATGAGGGGACCACCCTTGGCTAATATTATGAGAAAACCGTTTAGTTTGCTATGCAAGGAGGCCACCCGGAATGTTGGGAAAATCTTTATCGGTCAGCATCACGCTGCGGTCACAGTCAGCTTACGGAGCAATGGTAAGCATCATTTTGTGGTGAAATATCAAGTCTTATTGCATGCAGTCGTCAGACTCACTTCCTAATTTCAAGTGTATTACTGAGCAACTTTTATTGATTCTTCTAATTCTATCCTTAATGTGTTCATGGCTGCAGAATGTTTTAGAATTCGTGCAACAGAAGCAGTTTTTGTTACCCCCTTGCTTTCTTCAGAGTTTAGGCACACTTGACCTCTACCAGCAATAGTTGATGTGAACATAATCTCATCTCCGTGCTGCAAGTCAGACTAACTGCAAAGTTTGACAGCTTCTAACCAGATCTAGTGCCATTAATTTCGCTTCGCACTAACAGCAGTATACTGCATTTAGCTGCTGCCAGCACGGGTTGTGATATTTGAAGAAACTAGTTGAAGTCTACTGATCAGCAATCTATGTAAAAATAGATACCTGTCTTCATGTCTACTCTACTAAACCTCAACGTTAAACCGTACTAAATAAATGAGTTTCACTGAGGCAGCTGCGTCAATGTACAGGTCAGTACACTTGCTCGTACAGTGATTTCTGCTGTTGTGAGTAAACTTCTCATGACAGCTGACGGGTATGCCGCAAAGCTGCGGCTCACGACGAAGGCCGACACTGAGTGCACAAACCTCGCCTTGAACTTGCGATGCCAGTTCTATGTTGTAATTTCTGTATAGTTTCATTCGTAGAAACATACAAACAACTCAGCTTGAAATGCCCGATGTTTTGCGACAAAAATATTGCAAATCGATCAGCGACATTGGCGATCCGCTGCAACATTTCCGTGCGACGTAATAGCAGCTATAGCTTTCTTCACTCCTACCGTACTTCACATTTAAACACATGTACAAGCAGAATTCAAGACTTAAGTTAATCAGTTCTAGAAGTCCGTCGGAGTCATTTTGAAAAATTGAATAAGATTAACTTTTTTTCGATTTCGTTAGGCTTTTTCCTGAGATTCACAGCCCGTTTCTTGGACGCCTCCTGAACCTGCTCAGCTGTCATTATACATTTTCGGGGTTTTAAATCTGCATGGTTTTCTACTAGAATTTGAAGAACTCGTTTCTCCTCGAATTTTTCTTAGTTTTTTTAAGTATGGGTCTTCCAAAAAAACAGATGTTGGAAGCCCTGAATGGAAAAATAACCTTTAAACCAGGGAAAGCCCTGCGGATGAGCGTGGCTGTGTATCTCTTTTTTCGTCTGGAAAGAAACCAGTTCCAATTTCTATTTTAGCAACTGGTTTCAGAGAGGGATTCAGAAAAGGGCCAACTAGAAAATTATTCACGCCCGGTCCTTTGATGGTTACCGATCGCGTGAAGAGAGCTATGCTGCCCGATGTCGGAGCAAGACACGCTGACTTCGAGCATATTGTCAAGTGAGTGCAAACACCGTAATGCTTCTTTCGTACCTGAATTTTTACTCATGGTGTGGACATAATCTACAGTGACGATCTGTTCTCTCTCACTTGTACAATTTTGTTCGAGTGTTTAGAACCGTTTTACAAAGTTTTTGGAACATTTTCAGCTTTTTTTGCCAGATCGATTATTTCATGCGAACAAGCGAGATGATAAAGTTGGCTGTAACATGCATTCCACAAGCTAGTTGCACTCCCAGTCCGTAACAAGAATCAACGCAAGAAATAAATATAAAGTACTGACATAGTTTGTGACACTTGCATAGTCAGCACGTGTGTTTTGTAGAGTCCACTGATAACCCGTGACCGATTCCATTCCTGATTTTGAAATGAAGCCTATACCTCCCTGCGAAGGCCGGTAAGCGGCTGTCGAGATATACTTTTGATTACGTATAGCAGGTGCTTGGAACGATGGAATAGCTAAAACGAGTAAACGTTTCAATAACTTTAGCAAATATTTTCGTCAAACCGAAGGCTTTAGAAACGTTGGCGATGACAGCCAGGATTGTGGAATACCAAAAACGCCCTAGCTAGGCACTAGGCAGCAGTAATTCAGCATTAAAAAAGTGTAGGGTATAATGATAAAGAACGCAGCAAGCACGATAAACACTCAATCACGACCAGAGTTGTAAATGGACCTCATTTCGCAGGCCGAACCTGACCCGAGCCCGACATTTATTTTTGAAGCCTGATTTAGGCCCGAAAGCCAAATTTACCGATTGAGTCAAGATATGTGCAACGGCGAGGTATTGGTAACGTAGCAAAGTCGACATGACTAAATAATTCACAACTAATAATTTTTGTTAAAGATCTAATCAACTCGATTGCTTCAACAGTAACTGGCGACAAAAGTGTCCGTCGTTGCGAAAAAATGTGTATGCAGGCCCGAAATCTGCCCGAAACATTTTGACAAACTTAAGCCCGAACCCGGCCCGACCCGAAAAGCCCGGCACCACTTGTAACACTGATTACAACAAGAAGAGCAGAACCCGAGAGTGGCAAATTAAACTAGCGGCTAAATGCAAAGAACCCTGATGTACTGCAAATGAAAACTGATAAATCGAAGTTATTTTCAGAGAACAATTCCAAGCTTTCACAGTCCCAGTGGCGTAGCCAGCCCAATAATTTGGGGGGGGGCAAAACATTGGTGGGGGCGCAAAATGTTTGATATTAGGCGAATAACCCTATTTTGTTTGGAAAAACGCCTCTCAAAGCACAAAATGACTATATTTTCTAAAAATTTGGGGGTGGCCATGGTCCCTTTGCCCCCCCTGGCTACGCCTATGCACAGTCTATTTTGTTGCCATATTCAAAAGCATATTGGGTAAACGCGTTCAATACGTTTGCACGTGGTATGAATTAATAGTAGGAAATAAATTCACAGAAGGCTGTTAATTCAAGTACAACTTACAGATATCTTGTATGGGATGAACTTAACGACTGACGAATCCATTATGCGATTGTGTATGAGATGTTATATGCGTATATAATCATAAGTCAAACTTCGTAGCACTTCTTCCAAACTTTTTAAATCGGCCGCTCTTTTCTTCCAACATGCTTTTATTGGTTGGTCTGCTGAGAAAGCACATTAAATGAAAGCCTATACAATTTTCTAAACAAACCGACGTTAGCTAACATGAGATTTATCGCATTTTCTGCTAAAAACAAAAAAGGTTTACGGTAATGTCAAGAATGAATCGTTGTACAATCAAATGAAAAAGAATCACAAGACTCAAAACTAAAGTTCTGCAGAGAGATTTCGCAACTGTAGAAAAGTGACAGTGTTCCGTACAATCGAACCACATATTTTTACAGCATTTCATAGCAGTAGATCAAACGCACGCATCTCCACCAAAAGTTTGTGTGTATTTTGAAGGCTTGCGACATTTGAAAGTACGTCATCAGGGTGAGAATTTTGCGCCTTTGAACCTGCAGCCTAAATGCAAGGATTTTCTTAACTGCATTGTTCCTGGATCATTTTTCAGTCATAGACCGAAATGTTTTTTAAATGACCGGAAAAATTGCTTCATTTCGGTCAGAATGTCTGAAAATATTGGCTACTGAACACTGTTATGGCGAGTTTTAATGCAAATGTGAGACAAATGACCGAAATGTTTTGAGTGACCAAAATGTCTCAGTAAAAAATGACCGAAAAGCCTCAGCGAAAAAAACATCATTGTACGCATTTCTAATTTGCTGATTACGTAATTTGTGATATGTACGTGCTATTTGCAAAAACCTAGAATACATTGCCAAAAGTCTTTGTTACATTTTGGTTTGATACGCTGCATCTACCGCAGTTTTGTTGCTGTATGTTTGGTACCTTCAAGCTTAATAAAGTGCTCTTTTGCGTCAGACGTGTAAGAAAAACCTTGCTGCGAATCGCCAAAGTCAGTCCTGACAAATATACTGTGATTCCCATACCTGGAAGTGGAACAGTAGCAACCGAAGCAGCGGTGAAAACAATGTTTGGACCAAAAGATGGAAAGGTACAAATATCACCAGATACATTCTAAAAATTATTTTGCGTTGCACCAACGGTCTCAAACTAAAACTGAACCGAGAGCCAGGCCCGTAGCCACGGGGGGGCATCCGGGGGCAATTTCCCCATAATTTTTTGTGTCTTTGTGCCCCCCCAATTTTGTTGTGCTCTGAAAAATTTGTTTTAAACATATAATAAAAACAAAAATTCCCTCCCCCAAACCTTAAAATCTGGCTACGGGCCTGCCGAGAGCCAAATGAAGACTATTAAAGTAACCCGAGACCCGCATTATGAAACGTTTATGACAATGTTAAAAACGTCAATGAAAGGACTACGTAATCAGAACACAGTGCTCTTCTTTCGATGAAAAGGACCGCATGTTTGAGACCCTGCGTTATACACTAACCAGGGCTGCTATCCACCTGGACTCAAGACTAGGACAACCTGGAAACAAAATATGATGAAAAAGGAACAGAAATTGTTGAATGAAATCTAGGCTATTCGGTTATCAATCATATTTTGCACCAGAAACGATCTGCTTCAGCAAATGCTTTGTCCTTAGAGACTAACTTGTGCGTCTCACTGCAGCTCTTGTCTAAGTGTACATTCACTTATAGGATGGACTTGACTGTCCTTACGCAAAGACTGTTTCTGCCTTTGGTCCACTGCAGCAAAACAAGGTGGAAAATAATCTCCACTAACCCACTGCTGACTGAAAAATAAGACAATAAGCGAAACATAGGATGCACGTAAAAATAAGGACATTTCTTGGAAATAGGGACAAAAAAATTTCAAGACACAAACCTTTAAAATTATGACAAATCTTAGAAATAAGGTCGATATATGGCAGCCCTGAATTTAATTAAATACCGACTGCTGACCGCACTGAAGTTTACTGTTGAAAAGGATTTGATTTTATTGTTGCAAGCAAAAATAAATAAGTTGGCAAACTTTTACCTTAATTATTTTTACAAAAGTTTCATCACAATGTTTGAAAGAAGCTGAACCTTTAAGATTAAGATCTAGCGAAAGGAATCTTTTCACAGCCAATAATATAATCAACAAATTGTGATGTTTACAAAGTAAATATTTCGTCTACTGAGCAGGCACCTTCAGCTCTTTTTGGATTCTTTTACTGCCCTGAGCCTAAGTTTCAATTGCCTTGTACACTTGCACTATAGATATCTGTATGAAATCTTTTTGACTCGCCTAATAAGGGGAAAATCTCTTGAGGAGAACACAATTGCTCCATTTATACCTGAAACCACGGTAATTTTTTATCGCATTTAGTGTTTCTTACATGCTTTGCTTGATCCATTTTAATCGGAGGTTTATGCAACAATTCCGAGAGTGTTAGTTGTAACTTATTTCTTATTTTAGCAGATCAGATGTGAGAGGCAAATGTAACAACAACATTGCACCTGCCTTGCGATTCATTCATATGGCAGCTTGGTATTAGGATTGGAAGTTCAAGAAACATAGCTTCCTTGCTGAAAACTGGAAGTTCAGTTTTTTATCAGATTTCTGTTGGTTCTACACCTTTGAAAATAGCCTGCACAGTTCAACACTCGCAGTGCATTTCCAGTAACTTTTGTGCATTCGGCTCAAAGCAGCTTTTGTTCAGAATGTCCTCTTACTCCGGTGCTGGCGCAGCCATCACTTTTGTAATTTATCCCCGGTTACTTCATGCAATGAATTATCCAGCACATGAAAATAAATCCTTGACTGCCGACAATGATGGCAGATCGAAGTAGCTAATGAAAAATTGCTGATCACCTTTCTTGTCCAAGGTGCCTTTTGCCAAGCGATATTCTTTAGGCCAGGCATGCTTGGAAGAATACGCGTAAGCTGCAGGATGTTATGGTATGCAACTCATTCTTTCCGATGTATTTAAGGATTTTCGAAAAATAGGGCCATACCGGTGTTTCTTGCTTTTGATAAAAATAGGGTTTTACCTAATGTGATCCTTGGTCAATATTGTCATCGATTTTTGCCTCTCCTAAAACAAGTAAAAACCTCATTGCTTGCCCAATAATCATTTTCAAATACGTCAACCATTTTGTTCTTAAATTTTACTGTTGCCTTTTACCCTGAAATGCGTTATTTAGCAAGGAAGCTCGCAGTAATTATAAAAATGTTTTGTTTCTGGTGAGATCAAAGTTTTGTTCAGTGCCACTTCGCCGACTGTGCGTTGACCTCTGTTCTCCTTATTTACTGCAGTAAAACATTCTATTTTTTTCATTGTACGATTCCCTCTCGTTGCTTAAAGAACTAACGACATTCACTGATTAGGTTTTAGTTGTCCAAAATGGGAAGTACGGGAAGAGGATAGCGGATATTTGCTGTTTGGCTGGAATCGACGTCACATCGATTCCCCCCGACTTGGAGCTGGTAAAACAGTGCATAGAAATGTACCCGCACGTGGCAGGGGTCATAGCAGTGCACTGTGAAACGGCTTCCGGGATCATCAACAACGTCGCAAGAATTGGCCAGATCGTCAAGCAGGCGAACCCGAGTAGGAAAGCAGTTAAAACATACGTAAATATATGTCGCGTGTAACTTTTCATTTTTGGGTGGTTATAACTAACACCAAATGCTGTAGGTAACGTGGGTACAAAAGCCTTTACGTTTTTTAACAAATTTTGACGTGTTTAGCTTAATATGAATAGAAAAAAAATGCTGTGGAGCGCTGGGACAACATCTAGCTGCGCTTTCGATGCGTGCTTAGTCCATTGCCGGCGAAGAGCAACATCAGTGCTTTTCAACTTCCTACTCAATGTCACTGCCAGACACCTTGATTGGTAGCACTCTTGGAGAGTTTATATATATACCTCCTTGCATTTACGGACTTTCAGGCGAATCGCCATGTTTGTGTAAAAAGAATGAATCACCGTGTTAAGCCATGATTGAAAACCTCGATTACGTCGATATAGTTTCGAATACTGTCTGGTTTAAACGATACCAAGCCGGGTTCCAGAAACAATAAGCCAAGGGTGTCCAAAGTGGCCCGTGAGCACATTTTACGTGGCCTCGGCTTTGGTTTCAGATTGTGTTGTGCGGTTCGCCAAAGCCTGGATTAAGTTTCTGTGACAGAGCTAGCTCGTTTTTTCGGTACTTAAATGTATCCCGCTGTGTTTTGATGTGCTAAGAGCGAATAGAAGCACGAAAGCCGTCGTAAAGGAGTGTTTCTGCTTCCATCCCTGAAGCGAAATGCTTGGACTATGCTAACTAATGTTGGAAGGGAATGCTGACCTGCGGGCTTCTTTACATAGTCATATTTTGCCCTTTTTTAAAAAGGTTTGGACACTCCTGAAATAAGTTGATATAATTTTCACCTGCGTGTATTCCTCTTTATATTTATTTCTCTTAACGACAAGATGTGTTTTTTTCTGCAGACGTCGTTTACGTGGTTGATGCAAACACCAGCTTCGGAGGCATACCACTAGACATGCGCAACATAGACATTCTGACAGGCAGTGCGTACAAATGCTTGCAAGGCGTTCCTGGCATCGCCTATGTCATTGCCAGCGAGCAACTGATACTCATGTAAGATGCTTTTATGTCTATGTACATTCGAGCTGATAAACAGGAATGGTTGCTGTTGTTTATGCGTGAAGTGCCTAACAAAGGCAAAGAATGCATAAAAATTACTTTTTCGAAAACAGGAAAGAAACGCAGACATCTGCTTGAACTGAAGGGAAGTGCCTTATAATAGTGTTAATAACGTGATCTCGTAAACAACTGGTCTTTCCAAAATTTTATTTTGGTCGTAACCTTACGCACAAAGACAGCGTGTATTAGTTCTCTACAATAAGTTAGCACAAGAAAATCATTTTTAGAACTAGTAGCTGTGGTGGAAGCAAACATAACATTTATTAGCAATTAAAAAAGTTTGTTTTGAAGCTTCGGTTCAATCAACAGTATAAGCGCAAGTGAAAACGGAAGAACAAAAGTCATAAAGAATTTGTAAATCTTGACATTTAGGCTGAATTAGTAGAATTAAGTACATTATAGTACCTTTTAAATATCGCGACTTCATAGAATTTTTCAGCACGCACTTGGCAATCTGCCTATTCTGCCACCACGCACGTTTCACGCATCAACAGTTCTGCAACCAGCTCGCATTTGCTAGAAAATTGATTTATGGAGACTGGAAGACGATCAGCGCAAACACTTGGGGCAACTTAAGGAACTGAAATTACGATAAATCGTCGAGTACGGTTTTTGAAGAATAACAGATACAAACTAAGAATTCTACCAGCGCGGCTAAACTGCAAAAGCGACTTCAACATAAGTAAGTCAAGCGCTCAGCTTAACAACTATAGCCTAGCGCCGGGCTACTCAACTGGCGGACCGCGGTCCGAGTCCGGACCTTTCAAGTGTTCGATCTGGACCGCGTCCGGGTAGCGATTTTGGCTACATTCGCGCTTCCGTTTATTCACAATTGTACTTATTTTTAAAATGGTAGGTGACATGCACCGAGATCCATTACTGTATATATAATCACTGCCTAAGGTTCTACGTCGGGGGTTACTGGGGGGCGCAAAAGGTTTGCAAGGGAGGGCGCAAATGATCTTGTTATTGTGTTCGTAAAGAGGACATAAAAGGAAATTAAGATACACAGACAGATATTGTAAGCCGCCCAATGTTTTCACACTCCGACCGTATTGCTAATAAACTTTCTCAGTGGGTGTTTAATTTGACCTTTCTGTCACATGTGGTTAACCGGTAATTGCTTCTATTTTTCTTCAGTTTGGGCAGGTTGATTTTCGTCAGTTTGGGCAATAACACGTAAATATATCACTTTTTTGTTTTCATTTGCTCAATATTGAGATGTAGGTGAGGCGCGAATTATGAGGATTAGCGTCAAGGAGGGCGCGGCTTACGAAGTTTAAGAACCCCTGTTCTACGTAGATATAGCATTTGTTCTTAATGTTACGACCTTTGTTATGATTGTGACAACAGCATTAACTGTGATGACAGCACTGATTGTGACGACAGCACTGAAAACCACAGCATTGAAGTCTTCAGCATTGAAGCTAGTTCTGCAGCGTAAATATAAGCTGCTATAAGACAGACGGTTGAAGGAATACTGGTGAAAACTTATGACAGCGATTAGAATAATTATATTTACTCATGACTGCTGTTAACAGAAATTAAGGTATAGTAATCACTTAAAATTTTACCTAGGCTAATCCTATGATGACACCTTCAAAGAGAAGAAAATTTGATAATGAAAATCGTTTGT
>JGI24021J15306_10004089_pt1 | contig 16812 bp, 12 predicted proteins | sample Ectturendosymbi1_FD_15306 | JGI IMG/M metagenome (IMG submission 15306) | reverse complement strand
TTTGCTTATGTGAATGCTGTAACGCCTGATATTTGTGTAGCTTATGTGAATGCTGTAACGCCTGATACTTGTGTATATTTTAATTAATTTGGTGTTCAAATAAACTCAGTATGCATCGAACAAATTAGTTTTATGTAAAAAAATCGTCCTCAAAAGGGTCTTTTGGGTGGAGGGGTGCTGGAATGGACATTTCCTAGGACGCACGAGTAAATTTAAGATGTACAAAGAGCAAAGAGAATGTGTTTGTTGACGTTTAAACAGATCGTGCCATGGCTGATTGAGGAGGGTGACGTCATAAGCTATGAGGGGGGGCCCTGAAAATGGATCTTACCTGTGGCGCTGGAATGGTTTCCGCCGGGCCTGCCAGCTCCTATGCCTATGATTTCACTGATTTGCTGTTTGCTGGTATCTTCAGGCGTGCATTCTTTCAACAGTGTATATACGTGATGCTGAAGCCGTGTTGCTTGAGTAGCAATTTTCAACAAGTAAAAATCACTACTAATTGCAGCCTTCGGCGAAAATAGTATCATGAAACTATTCTTCTGCATTAAAAGTTGAACATTACGAGAAGTGGCGATAAATCAAAGAATACCTTTAAATTCTAAAATAGATTAGTAAATCCCACTTATCCTTACATATTTCATATTTTGTGCGCGTTTTTGAAAAAGTTCAGTTTTTTTAACCGAAAATGTTTTTTCCTCTCCTAAAGCTGACCTCCGTTTAAAACTGCGATTCAGCTGTTGGTCTGCTCAAATATTGCAACTTTGCCTTGGTGCCAATGACCAAGAGTCGATCTCCAAACTTAACAACGCAGTAATGGAAACACGTGGCGGTCCAAGTAAATGATTGAAGCATGAAGATGACTAACAGAGATCGAAAGATCGTCTAAACGCCTCAGTTGTTTGTCATCGATACAGTTGGTCAATTTGTAAAACCAACGCGCTTGCTTTGTAGAACTGTAGCAAGTGACCCATCCAACTTTAGAAATTGTTTTTTTATTAATGAACTTTACAAAATAGCTAATAAATAACTTAAGCACCTTTTTCCAAATCCGCATGAGTATTCAGCGAAATATCGAACTGCATTCGTGGAGATCGATGTGTATGCTGCTGTGACAAATTCGCTTTTTTATCTGTGAAAGTCTCACTGCTTCTAGCGACACGGCCAAGCCTATATTTTAATTCCTGTAATTAGGCGAAACTTCCGCCCCTGGATCATAATTAAGCTTGTTAGCAGCTTTAAGTACGGCTTACGTTGACTTCTTCAATTTTGCCTGGAGCAATTGTCTGTCTCAACCTGCGTCGTGTGCTCATTGAAGCACTTTGTTTCAGTAAATATTCGCTACGCCGTTTTCTTCCAGGGGGGCGCTTGTTATCACAAAAGTTTGTTAGTCCGAATATCAGATGCAAGAAATACACAAACAAAACGACTGTGCAGTTCACAGTTAAAAGTAGAGACAGTTTTCTTCACAGTAGAAATAAAACTGACTAAATGTTGTAAGTCATGCAAAAACTTATGAGAAACCAAAGTGAAGAAACAATGTGAATGAAATCATGTTGAACGTTTTGAGAGCAACTGCATTTGACGTCAGGAAGATTCCTGTTGACAATGGAAACAAATATTTTGAAACACTCAACGTAATTCATTCAGGTCACTTGTTTTACGTTTGCGCTATGTTAATAAATAAAAGTCAGGAAGCAAAGTCTTTGCAAAAGTCAGTGGAGAATGTTCGATATATTGCAAGTGTAGGATTTTTGATGGGAAAGCTCGAAGGAATGACAGCATAATTAACTGCCTGTCTTTTATGCAGATACAGTATACTTGATTCTTTCAAAGACTTCTTTGTTTTGTTCTCAATAAAAACCATGCGTTGAAGGCAAACAGTTAAATACAAAAGATATCCACTGTAACGCACAAAAAATCTACCGCATGAATGATTTCTGTTGAAAGACGCTTTTATCATTCAAAACCTTTTGAAGAATAATATCAAGCTTTATGAAGCACATGATCAGAAAGCTATTTATGAAGACAAGCAATAAAGAATTATTGCTTCACTTGTTAATCTGCTTGCTGCACTAATGTAGTGGGCGCTGTGTGATTTACGAAAACCCTTTACCTAGTTTCGAATATTTGGCTTCAACTTAGTTGTGTTCTTGAGTAACAAAAATATTATGCAGCTGATAATTATTGTCTAAAATTCCTAAACAATTCTTGTGATTTTCAGTAACTCAACTATACAAATTCAACATAACTGATGCGTACGCTAAACTTTATTTATCCATTCAACTCTTTGTTTAGTGAGCAAACTAAAAAAATCTAATATTAAGCTGCACTACAGAAACGACATCAAACTACTAGCAAACGTTTCTTGCAGAAGTTTTATGAGTACAAACATTTTGCCATAAGCCGATGGTAAACTTGGTTCCAACGTCGGTAAGACAAATGCTTTTCACATTGTGTGTTTTTCTTTGATTTTACTTAGCTTTGCAAAGTGCAATGCGACATTTTTAAAGCATATCGAATTAGTTGATGAAGCATTTGGTTCCATTATGTTTTTATTTACCAAAAGCTCGTATTAGTTATGGCGCTGCCTGGCTTTCTTAGTGCAGTACAGCAACCTTAATATCCAGTGGAAAACTTTCACTTTTCTCCTTTCTAAGCTTCAATTAAATTTTTTTTCACTTGTCTGCAATGTTTCTTTTCGTTAACACTTTTTGTAAACATCTTTTTCAGAAAGCATTAGCTTAAAGTTACATCAGTCGTACCGCATACGCCAAAAAGTCAGACTGGAGAAGCAATTTTGGTGTACTGTAAAGTTACCTATCTATACTGTAGGTTTGATACACACACTCTCGGTTTTATTACACACAACTACCAGTCTGATTTGCTAGCCTTTCGCCTGAATCTGTACCAAGAAGTTGCTCTCAGTTCCAAACAGGTTGGCGACCCCTTTTCTAAACGAAGCATATACAAGATAGCAGTTGCGTTTCTATTGCAACCGTGCAAATGCCAAGCATTAGTTTTTCTTGGTAAGGAATAAATCTGACACTTTGGAGCAGAATTGGCGTGAACTTTAATTATGAAGAGAAGTGGGTAGAGAATTCCAGAGTTTTGAGTCTTTATGGAATATGTAATTATGTAGGGAATGCGTTTTATAGGAGGCTAGCTGAACATTCGTATGGAAACGTGAAGAGTAGTCGGAAAGATTTAAAAATTTGTGTTATTGATGTCAAACAGTGCTATTGATGTTTATTTGAAATTTTTTCTTTTTATAGTTATTTCTTATACTCAAATATCCCAGGCAGAGACGTTCCTCCCTAAATTTTAATCCACCGTTTATTAAGATCATCTGATAAACAAAACTGATATTTTATATGCTTTGTTGCCGACATTTATTCAACCAAACTGCCATTACTGATGCACATACGTAACAAGTGTGAGAATTCCAAAGTAACAAAACTGCTATTGATTCTTTAATCATACACTACTAGTTTTGTATGCAGGAGTAGTACATTTGACCGGAAATGTTATACAGCATTTGTGGAATTGTTGTCAGCATTTCTGCCTTTGTTGCAACGTGTGCTGGCTCTGATCGGTGGTACTTCCCATCAAATGTGACATTCACGGCACCATCGAACTACATGCGACTCTGCAGGCACGGTAAAACTGTGGAGTTACGAGGTTGATTTCAGACGTCTGAATACCGATATGCGAAGGAGCAGACAGGCCTCCAAGCAATTAAGCGCGAAACATTGTTACTACCAGTCGCTAAATAACTAACGCACTGAGCTGTGAGCATCCGTGTGAGCACCAATAAATTATTGCTTTCTGCTTGTGGAGTTCTTCTGGTGAAAAGTTTGTTTCGTTATTAGGCATATTTCATTCTACAACCAACAAGGTACTAACTGCAAATAAGAATCCATGGCATTTATGAATACTACTTCACTTTTATCAACCAGGAAAAACCAGCGGCTTTGCTGACTTCAGTCCACCCTGCAGTGGCTTGCTGAAGAAATTTTCGCTAGTTACAAATGTGGAACGTCCTCATTCGTCACAGTTTGTATAGTGAAATCAGCATTTAATTACAAAAAATTATTTAGTAAGCTTATAAGCTTGGCAGTTCCGTTTTCTTTCAGCAGTACTGAATATTTTCCACGGGGCGTATACTTAGATTTTCGCCGCGTAACTGCACTTCCTCATTTTTCTCAGCTGATATCACTGATCGTCTTTGGAAAATAAAAATTTCAGCCAGCGCCTGGTACTCTGTCAAGGTGATCAATCAAGATGGAAAAGTTGTTGTAAAGACGACAGCCCACTTGGCATGGAATATCTCAAATCCTGCGGGTATGTTTTCAGTTATCTTAATGTTCAAATTGGGGATTAAGCAACGACGTAACCTGCATATGCCCAAAATAATTTTAATTTTCGGAAATACAAAAGTGAACCATTGTTGTTTGCGCGCCCATCGTTTCGTTCAATTTTGCTTATATCTGTATAAGTCGTTGCTTTATGCCAGGAGCGGAAGAAACGCTTAAACCTGGAAAGCACAGTAGTCGAAAATACGCTAGAACACACACATGATGCAGACAAATACAGGCATGCCAAACATTTCAAAAACAATTACAATTGTTTCTGATACTTTAAAAACAGAAGAAAAGTTTAGATGACTTTAACTGAGCCATGCTTGCAACGTTAAATCAGTGTAACACCAAGAAAAAATCCATTTCATTCACAGACAAAACTTGCAGAAATGAACAAAAACGTTTTCACTTGAAAAACTACTGTCGTTCTTACTGAAGAACTTGAAGCTGATTTGTAAATGGGTATAAATTCCACTCTATGTTAACTAAATCGTAAAATTAGTAATTTCCCTCATTTGGAAGCAAACCCTGGAGGTAGGGCTTACATTTTTTGACAAACACATGTGACGATTCATCTACGATGCATGATTAAAATCATTCGGTTGAATTTGGAATATATAACCACAAATTCTTTTCAATTGGACGACTATTTTGGTATTTTACTGAAGTTTGCAACTACTTTTCATTTCGGTTTTGCAATGACATATGTGCAAGGAATCGCGAAATGTTTTATGATTAGCAGAGGAGGTAACTAGAAAAGCTTTTAAAAAAACAGATGTTTTATTTTATAATATCAGAGGTGAATTGCTGACACCTTTTACAGGTAGAAAACCATTTGCCAATGCTAAGCAGCTTCGACAGTATGTTCGCTGTCGTCATTTCGATATTCCATTTTGTCTGGTTTTCCTCTAGAATGTTTCTGGAGCTAACACAGGTTGATTTTTATGATAGACCTTGCATTGCTATGCACTGAAGATGATAACAGTTGTTATCGAAACGTTTGCAAGATGTCAGTTGTATCGTTTGCTTTGGCCGTAGTATTTATTATAAGACCTTGCAATAAAACTGTTCCAACTCACAATCTGCTTAATGAAGCATTCGTGTTCACAAAAATATGTGTTAACGAATTTCATATCGAATAACTTCTGCTTAATTGTTTTTTAGTCAAATACTAGAAAGAACACGAGGCAATATTTGTTTTTTCGGCTGTTTGTCATTTTATCCAATGCAGGTTTAAAATGATCTAAGCTAACAATTAAGGCAAAAGATGAAGATTTTAGAGTACTGAAATATCAGCTTTACTGTTTGCTATACCAACCATATTTATTTTGTCATAAGCTGATCATAAACAAACGTGATGCTTCCCACATAACTAGACTGTTTCTTTTATGTTTTTATGAGTGTAACAAATAGTTATTATGGTCTATTTCAGATCAGCCTATTGATGGGTACGCTGTGCATTTCGAGCGTGGTATGAGGTCACAAATGTATCCATCAATATATCCAAACAATGTGTGTTGGACGGGGTAAATATTTTGCATTATTTACGGCAAGGAACGTAGTTTTTATTTCATTTGAAGCAGTGCATGGCAGCAGACGTTTGCACTATATCAGGCCTGCACAACTCAGAAAGCTCGAAGGGCCAAATTGATCAACATAAACTCGCCGCGGGCCGCAAAAGTATATTTCGTCATAGTGTGGAAGAAATTCTGAAAGGACAAGTAATTATCCGAAGTCGGGCTTTTGCAACATTTTCTGCAACTCAGTTCTCGCGGGCCGCAAGAAAAGATCTCGCGGGCCGCATGTGGCCCGCGGGCCGTATGTTGTGCAGGCCTGCACTATATAACCATACACTCGTAATGTCAACAGAATGGCGGATGCTCCATTATGACTAATGCTACACCACTTATTGATTTTGGGGCTGTATTGTAAAACCTGTAGCATGAAGGTTAGACATATTTTAATAGTGAACAGGTACATGTGATCCGTTTCAATCTGATTTCAGATTAAATCACTTGTGGGTAAAAACAAACAACCGAACCGGATGCGAAATTTCCAATTCATCGTGTGACGCAGAAACCACTGAAAACGAGTGTTTATGTCCGAAGAATTGCAGCTTGTACGTTTATCAGAAGAGGAGGTGCAGGCATATCGGAAACATGCACATGGAGCAACCTCTTGGCTACTTTACCATTCCATCGGTATGCGGTGTGCATTAACTCTCACAAACGGGGTTGCGGAGTCGGAGTTAAAATGTCCGACTCCGAGTCCTTTACATAACGTTCATGAAGTTTGGCTGTCAACAATTTTGTAGCAACTACTGTAGCAATCAACGAAAATCGTGGTACACGGCAAGAATTCTCTGTTTCAGCAATAGTATCAAAAGAATTTGTACCATTTCAACAAACACGACTTAAGATTTCTAACTTAGGAGTGCGATGTAAAAAAGATTCAATTGGGCTTTCGGAGTCGGAGTCGGATGAAATACTCCTACTCCGACTCCTTGTGTTTTTGAAAGAACTGCTTGGTCATCAAGGCCAATCATCCGCTGCAGCTTAGACGAGTATAAGTCAGATAACTGTCAAACATGCCTTTATTTACAGTACTTGATTAAATAGTTGCAGCCCAAAAGTTAGATTTAATTGCAGCGATGGACACCACCTGCGAATAGTCAGAGAAATGATAATTTAAAGCGATTAGTTGGATAAGCCCGAGAAGATTGCGAGGGTTGAACAAAACGGGTCTACAGAATTTCGGATGCTTACGAGATAACCGCCAAGTTGCTCTCTACCCACGAGATTTCTCGGATGGGTCGGCAATATTTGAAGGGTTCGTCAACAACGTTGCTAAAGGCCTTAACTCACATTAAAAAACGGCGTCTTAGTCACTTTAGAAATCGCAAGCGGATCACGTGACTGTCACCTGACTAACAAATAACGAGAGACGGAGAACCAAAAGAGGTAGAACCAAACAAGCTACCCGCCAAATCGACTGAAAGGCCCTTTGTCTCAAACCCTTGTCTTATAACAATTGAGTGTTTTGCTTTCTACTCCAGATTTAGCTTTCCTCGCTTCTTGCTTGAAAGCGATGGGATGACTTGTTCAAGTGGAAGCACTGACATCGTTTTATTCATTTGACGTCCGAGCAATTAAATGCATGACGCTGACTGACGCAGTACCAAAAATGACTTTATTGGGTCGACTGCTGAACCTGTCCAGATTTTGCAACAAACACTCGGGTGCAATTTTGGATAATAATTTCCGAGAGGAAACCCCAAATGCAAATTCAACTCAATCAAAAGTTCAGCTTAGTTTCCCGTATCCATGATGGAAATAATTTGAGTGCTGTTTCCTGTGACTTTCCTTTCGCTCGAAATGAAAGTTTTCTTGTGACATTCTTCTTTGTGATTGCCCGAAGTGACGTGACTAAAAAAGTCCGATAGCCTTGCCATGAAATCGAGGTTTGTGCTTTTTAGAAAAATTTGCAAGTGCGTAGGGCGGTAGGCAATTGTATTTTATTGAAATGATAAGACTCATGCCAAGATTCCGCTCATATTTAAAAAATAACTACTAGAAAAGTGCCAAAATTAACCATCATCAATCTGAACAACCGAAACAAATTAATTTTTTGTTAAAATAACTAAAAATTTTTAATAGCGGTTGTTATATCTGATGAAGGTCTGCAAAGCGATTTGATTTGACTTGACAGCCATGTCGAAATAGATCAGCTAATTTTAACTGTTCGGTTTGGACAAAACAACTGCTTTCCACTCAAATCATCAGATCATCAACAAAGGTGATGCTTCCCTCGGCACACAAACAAGTCAGCTGAGCTTCTTTGGTGCTTGCTCTATCTATTGCCACATACGTCACCCCCCTCACCTACATTACGCAACTGCGAACGCCTCTATCGCGATACATCCAGATCACGTGGCTAACACCTTCTACCGTCAGTCGACGTCAGTTGTTAATAATCAAAAGAAGATTGAAAAATTCAGTGCCTGGGTGCCGCTTATAGCAACAGCAGTGGACAACGGTGTGTAATATTCAGGACGCTGATCTGAGCATAATAGCTTTCTTGATATTTTTTATTTCGTTAAGTTTTTTGTTGTCTAGAATCATTCTAGTGTTCCGTAGGTCCAGCCCGTAGTTTCTCAACCCTGGCCAGTGTCCCCCAGAAGGTTACACTCGTAAAAAAATGTGACGCATCAAGTCTTCTACGCTTAAAAGAAAAACGAAAGTTAACCAAATATGCATTGCAAAAGGCAAAACCGTTGTGAAAACTCAACTTCCACCTGATTCATGTCATGAAGACTGAAAAACTTGTATCTCTGAAAAACAGATTACTAACCGAACAAATCGTTTGTTTTGTCAATGTGTTCTGATTTTTTCTGACTTGTTTGATGCATTATTATCAGCACAGTATCTTAGCCAAAAAATTACTTTTGCCTTCTCACTGAGGTAGTCCGGGTACTGTGAGATCGGACGAAACAAAAAAATAGAAGATTTAACATTTTCTTATAGGTGCAAATAGACAAAAGTCACTCTGAAAGGGCCAAAAGATTTTAAATGTTTGCATCCACAACAGAGAATTCCGTTTAAACAGAATATTGTACAGAAAAGTATTTTATTTATTCTAGCGAAAGTCGTAAACAGTCCATCATGTGCAACCGCGTTAGTTGTGGTCTGGGGTTCTTCTCTGTTTTGAAAAATATTTTGTTAGTGAAATAAAATTTTCAATCAAGTCATCTTTGCGCGTCTAAGCAGCTTTAATAAAACTGATGTTTGAAACAGGTCAATTCTATAAGAGCAGTGTTTCTCAATCTTTTTCCTTACGTGGCCCAGATAACTTTGGCCCACTATCTTGTTATGTTGTTAGCACAGGCTACACGCTTATACGCATAAACAAACACACAATATTTTAACGTAAGCGATATATTCCTATACGGCCCACTGGAAAATTGCACTGTGGCCCACTGATTGAGAAACACTGTATTAGAGCATACAGTGAGGTTTCACCACGCAGTATTTTTGGTAAACTGTTCCGCGTTTAAAAATGAATGAATGTTTTACATTATAAACGTCCTTGTCAAAATGTGATCTTTTTGTGCTGCAAACGTAACGTCTTCATTTTTTTGTTGCAGCGAGTGAGGTATCTTGAGTTTCCAGTACAATTCGGCAATCATTATGCCATGGATTTAATTCCGTACTACAGGTAACAAGACGGATCAGTGATTACATAACAATTAAAATAACCATTGTTGAAATGGTTCATGACTAGCTACTGAGGAAATTGTGATTTTAGGTTCTGTGTTGGTATATTGTTTACGACTAGAATGATTTGTTGTTTTATCTGAAATATAATGATAACAACACATTTTGAGCCAGAAACTAATGTAAATCATATTATTATGATTAAATCTTAGCTCACATATGTTGTTACACTATTACACTATACTGTACATTCATTGCAAGAATGATGTGAAGTCAATGTGAGTGGTTCTACAACACCGTGCCAATAACGTCAAAACATGTGAAAACCGTAGCTTAGTGAACTATTTTTTCCAAAGGAATTCTCATTTTGTTTACTGTTCACCTTAATTATTTTATAAACATTCGACAAATATTGTATCAATGTCAATTGTCTATCAGCGTTAAACATCAAACAACGCGTTTGTTACATGACCGCATTATTTTTCCAGTTACAGCAATGGACGTAAACAAAATTATATCCCTTGCTTTAGTAGAGAGTAGAGCTTAACAGGCTTGCAATATGTTATTTTGGAAACAGCCAATCCAAAAGTACAGATCTGTTGAGAATTTCGAAAATAACTGTTATCACTGACCACAAAAATTAATAAAGTTTAACACATGGAAGCACGGCACATGCTGTCAGATAAAACACAGAACTGAAAGGGAAGCAGATTGAGTAGATAAATTACGACATCGCAATATGTTACAAGACAAGGGTGCGCAGTGGAGAGAAGCCCCCCCTAAAGTTTTTTCGACCCCCTAGAAAAATGTGTTGGACATAGTTTAAAACTTTTGGACATAGTTCAAAAAATTTGGGTCCCTCTTAGAAAACTCTTCACCCCACCTGGTGTCCCAAGCTGGTTACGGGCCTGGTGATGGTATGGTTTATTCATGCATTTTTGTGACTCAGATTACGAAATAACACGAATGCAGCAAGAGGAAAAACAATGATATCAAAGATCACAACTTGATTTCATGTTGATGAAAATGTAAATATATCAGGAATTTCAGGTTTCGCAGTTTGATAATCGTGTTCTAACATGTTGCATCACGAAGGGTTGGCGAAAGACCATTTGGGTACGTTGTCACCCAGCCTGTTGCTAGCGCAAACCAATTTTTACTTGAAGACGTTTCACAAGTGGCAAAAAAGTAATAAAAAAGCATCAAATCAACGTGAGGTAAAATAAGCATAAAAACAATAACAAAAACAGTGGGGGAAAAGAATGCCTATGTACAGGGGGGAGGGTGAGCAACAGTAGAGGTAAATGATAGGAGGGAACCGAAGGGCATCAACACTATATTACAGAAAGTGATAAGCATATAAAATGAAAATCAAAACGAATTCTGGCAAGATGGCAGAACATTTTTTATATTGTTTTCCAAATGAATAAGGCGAAAGAGATTTCAAATTTTCAGGAATATCAGACCAAATTTTAGGACCAACATACTTTAAAGAAAGCTGACCCAGAGACGTTTTCATTCTGGGTAAATAACATTTTTGCAAAGATGCAAAACTTTTTTGATATTTGTGGACTGATGCAATCTCTGTAAAGTAGTTATCAAAGTGATTACGTAATCCAGCATTATAAAAGGAGTACATGCATTTGGCAACTGACAATTACATTAAAAATTTCTGGTGCATTTAAAGTTTTGTGCTGAGAATAAAATTTTGTGAATATGACAGTGTGGTTATAAGAAGGCCACCGCGGCCGACTTAAGCGTTGACATATGAAGAGGTGCAAGGGACGCACAAATGTTTACGGATAGGAGGTACTTCTGAATCAGAAGTCGCCCTGAAAGGACCAAGAGATTTTAATGTTTGCATCCACAATAAACCGATGGCAATAGCTGAAATCTTCATTTCGGTAGTAGGATGCCTATGATTCTGCCTGGTCAGCATACGTCTCCCCAAGTGTGGTAACTTTTATATTCATTAAATTTAATAGAATAAGTAGGGCATTGTAAGTTTTTCTTCGGAAGCATGCCAATGTACATATGACTCTTGAAAATTAAAAAGGCATTAAGAATCCAAAAACCCCGCTCAGGTGTGTTTAAAAAAAACATGTTGGTGTAATTTGTCCCGCTCTGGCATATTTGTTCCTCACATTACCAAAGCTTACGCAAACGTTTTAGGTGCGCAGGCACGTGTTTGAACAACTCAGAAACTCTTCCTAAATTCATCTCACCCTAAAAAGCTAACGTATTGCATGTCGGAAATTTTTTATTCTTTCAAAAGCAAACACATCCCCCTCCCAAAAACGTGGGTAGTACAGTTCCAAACGGCACAAAAAATACAAGAAAACATCCGAAATTCCTCCAGTAACCTTTATTGGTGATCTGTAAAAGACACATAGCATAATGTTTTCGAAGTTGGTGGAAGTACATGCAAAAAAAGTAAATTATGTTGAGACATGAAAATTTGTTATATTTATGGTATTTTTGTGAATTCCAGAACATAAGGTGTGTTTGGCCCAAACTGGACAACTTCCTTTACGATATCAATGGCAATCTGTTGCACAGAATCGATGAAAAAAAGGAAAAACAAAATGATTTCAAACATGTAGTGGCGGCAATGCTTGTTTTGTTTTACAAAGACACAGCAGGGTCAACTGAATATTTCTGTGATATTTTAGTTAATTCTTGCCCATAAGGTGTGTGGACCAACTTCTTTACGATAACATCTGGCAATCTGCTACACAGAATCGATCAAAAGAAGGAAAAACAAAGTGATTTCAAACATGTAGTAACGGCAACGCTTGTTTTGAGTTATTTACAAAGTAACAACAGGGCTTTTAATGACAAACTAATGTGCTATTGAATTCTCTCACAAGAGTAACCGGACTAAGTACGTGTATTCACAACCACAACGCTTACAGACAAACTTCTTTCAAACAGTAGAAACTTTGAAGTGTGCAATACAACCAGGGGCGTAACGAGGTCAGATGGCGCCCGGGACAAGAAACAAGTTTGGCGCCCCCATGTTCGAACCTGAGGTCTTTCGGAAGCAAATCCGCTGAAAGTACTTGTGACATTGTTAGGACTTTTCAGCGCCCCAATAATGATTCGGCGCCCGGGGAATTGCGCCCTCCTTGCTCCCCCTCGTTACACCTCTGTATACAACAAAAACCAAAAGTGCAACGCTTTCCTTTCAGCAGTTTGGGCAAAAGATTCGAAAGCTTTCCTTGCACACAGGAGCTCGACACTTCCGGCTCACGAACCTTGTCTTGTTTCTATGCAATGGGCCGCAAATTTGGCAGCGTTTTCTTGCCGTCAGTGGTTCATGGACTTGCGCCGGTTATCGCTGATGTCAATTCATGAGATGTTGGCCTACTGTAGATGGTCATGGCGGGAGGCAACATCGTGTTGCTTTGGTCACAGCAAGATATTTCACTTAATTTTCAAGAATGAAAACTCTTGCACAGACCTGTGCATTTGAAAACCTTTGGAAATGGTTGCAGGCATGGGCGTCAGCAGGGGGGGGCAAAACGGGCATTTGCCCACCCTGGAAATTGGGACTAAGAACCAAAATATTTTTGAAAACCTATAGTGAGCACTTAATTCAGATTAATTGACTTACTTCTTGCAATGACGGTTTGTTTACCGATATCAGTGGTGTAGGGAGGCGGGGGTGCAAGCGCACCCCCAAAAGTTTTGATGTGGTGGAAATTCGGGCAAAATTCCCGAAAATCGGCAAAATCCGCAGAAATTTGTGAAAACCTTGGCAAAACCCCTGAAAATCTAGGCAAACTCCCTAAAAATACGGCAAAAATGGCGTCCAACGTGCTTTGGTTTGAAAAAATTGGCCCCCAACGTGTGCAGAATCACATGAAAACCTTTTTTTATTCCAAAAACGGTCTTCATGAGAAAACATTTGCACAAAAAGTGGTCCAAAATTTTTTCGAGCAAGTTTGAGGAAATTCGGGTCAAAAAAACTTCCCGCCCCCAAAAATTTGCCTGCTCCTACTCCTATGGCCGATATGACCCGCACATTGCACAAGAGGCAGGTTTATTCATGTGGTGTCATGTAATGATGATATTGTAGTTTAATCATGTCCGTTTTTTGGTCTGCAGAGGCAGGCTGCGAAACTTGCGAGTGGATAGTTGTTCGTCTTAATTGCGTTACAATAACATAGCCTCAAATCTTCAAACGTTTAGCCTACTTCAAGTTACGGTGGTGGGGATTTTGTTGCATGTGACTGTTGAACGCAGAAATCTAGGAAGGTGATGTAATGCAGCACATAGGTGTAAGAGAAGGCAAATTTTCTTGGGTGCGAAGGATTTTGGCCGGAATTTCCACAAACTTGTCCGAAAAAATTTTGGGCCACTTTTTGTGCGAACATTTTCTCAAGCAGGCCTTCTTTTGGGATGAACTCCAAAAAGAGGTCTTCGTGTGATTTTGCCAACGTTGGGCGCCATTTTTGCCCAGATTTTCAAGAATTTTGCAGAGGTTGTCACAGATTTTACACAGATTTTGCCCGGATTTTCAACATATCGAAAATTTTGGGGTGCGCTTGCGCCCCCGCCTCCGACACCACTGATGCAGCAATAAAGTGACTGCTGATGGGGGTTAGCAACATTGTTTTATACTGTGTGAAAGAAACAAGAAGGAAAATGTAGCAGTGCTTTTACAAGTTTGAAAAATCCACTGTTGATATCAGACTGAGTGCGACCATTGTGCCAGAGTGAATAGATCAATCCAGGGGTGTGAAATTGATTTGGTGTGCGGGTAATTTATGGAAGGCCGCATTTAGTGGAGGGCGTATCTACCTTCTAATCATCAAAAGAATCCAATAGAAATAGAAGAAGTCTCGGTTCAAGCTTAGGACTAAGTTAGAGGGAATTTCAGTATTGTTGACTTTTTCCTGAATGCTTCCGCGGGCCACTGAAAACGCTCAGGCTTTTTTGACACAGTATAAGTCTATGTGGCTTGTTGGAATACGTCTTATCCGTTCAGGTTTATTTCTGGTATCTGAGATAGTTTTTAGAGACGATTGCAGCTCTTGCCGAGACTCCAGAATCTGGAGTCCAGTTGTTTGCAGCTCTTGTTTCGAAGTGACGCTGACAAGTCTTGCTTGGTAAATTAACGTAATAATTTATTGTTTCTTTAAAGAGCAGGGCAATGCTTCTTTGAAAAAGTCGCCCTGTTTGAAAATCTGGAGACAGTAAACTCTATCTTAATATACTTGGCTATTGCTGCCAAAGAAGTGCATTTTTGTGACTGCAGCCGTAACAAGGGGCGTTTTTGTGATGTAGAAAGCCGGTCCGTAGCCACGGGGTGGCGTTCGGGGGCAGTGCCACCCCAAATACTTTTGTGCGTACCCAAATTGTGTTCTGTCCAGTAAAACTTTTTTAAACACATAATTTGAAAAACCTTGCCCCCTAAAATGTATTCTGCCACCCAAACCTTAAAACCTGGCTACAGGCCTGGTAGAAAGGGGAATGTGTTTTGTGAAAGTCCATTTGCATTGCATCGTCAGCAACCTGAAAGTATAAGCCAACTATGTCCAACACAAATAGCTTACTGAGCCAAAATTTTGTCACTATCTTAATCAGGGCCCTCATTTTATGACATAATGATGGGGGCTATGGCTTACTTTGATCTTGGCAAACTAAATTTAGCTCAACCTATTGTACTGAAAGCCTGTGTATCTAACTGCAATATTAACAGACGTGTTAAAGTGGCACTGAAGACCACCTACATCAAAAATGTCAAATTCACGATTAACAAAACTAGGACAGGTTGTCAGAATATAGCATACTTTTACTACAGCGACAACCTAAACTAGGCCGCACAAAGCATTCGACTGGGCCGTATGCGGGCCGCGGTTTGGACATAGCTGGTATAAGCAAAATGTGAACGTTCCCCCCCATGGAAAAATTTCTGCGGACGCCCATGCTTACAGCATATGTTGACAGAGCTGCAACAACAAACCTAATGTTTAGCAAAATTTTGAGCTTTGATGGCTTAGTAAACTTCATGTTGAAATGGTTTTGATGTGGTTCTGAAGGTAACTCTGGTGATTTTTATTTGTGGGACATTTACAAATATTCTGACTACTTTTGTAACATTCTAATTCGAACTGTGCAACAGCGATGTGTATACTAGTTGCAATTGTGAAATTTTCACTAACTGCTGCATGTGCTTTATAATAATTCGACCTTTAAACTGAGCATCTCCATGGACATGATTTTCGAATTTCAGGTTATAAAACTGGTAGCCCAGAACTTTTCACGGAGCGTCACTGTCCTTAGATATTTCCTAGGTTAATGTATATATGTTTATATATCTATATGTGTGACCAGCCGTGGATATTACAGGAAACGAACGCGGCGGTCGCCTCGGGCCTCTTCTTTTTCAGAGATGCCGTGCGGCCACCATTTTTGAATTTGACATTAGTTCCTGCATTGTTTTTTATCAGAAAACGTATGAACCACTCTAGAGCTTCATTGAATAGGCCTTTACGCATGTCATATGTTTTTCAAAAGAAGGCAAAAACTATGTGCGCCAAAAGGGGCCCTCAACAAATTGTTCTGGGTCCTTTTCTGCGAGTTTCCCTCGGCCCCTAAATTGTAATATCCACCCTCGCATGTGACATATTTGTATTAAATTAGTTTTTCGACCAAATAATCGATAAATTTGCAGCAGCAAAGGCAAGAAAACTTTGCCTTTAAAGATAGCTCATAACTAAAGCATTGCATCGTAGTATGTATCTTATTTTCTGTTAACTTTTCAGGATACTATATCTAAAGAAATGCACAGGACAGTTATCAGAGATGTAGACCTAAACTTCGAGACCGAGACCTGTATAAAACGTCGAGACCGAGACAGGCTTCACCAAACATTCGGAGACTCGAGACTTGAAAATTTGTGGATGATTCCAAAATTTTCTAAAAATGTTTGTAAAGATGTCATCACCACTTCGAAGTTGAAATTTGTTAGAACTTCTAGCATTTTTTTGCCTGGTTTGGTTGTTTCCTACGTGTTTATACAGCAGATAAAGAATACATTGAATTGCAGTGGTTTAACTAAGCCATATCGTTGCTGTATTCAACGTCTCAAGGCGATAGGCTTGTGACCGACACCTGCATCCTTCAGACCGAGGCAAGAACTGAAACCTTCGAGACTCACAAAAATGGGTCTCGAGACGAGACAGAGTCTCGAGAAATCATCACTGATAGCTATGTCCAACCGACATTTT
>JGI24021J15306_10004087_pt1 | contig 16814 bp, 8 predicted proteins | sample Ectturendosymbi1_FD_15306 | JGI IMG/M metagenome (IMG submission 15306) | reverse complement strand
CCCGCCGTTCTGGCAACGTACAGTCGAACAACGCGGAATGGTGTGCGCTGCGGAGCGCGGTGTGAGTGCTGGGCGGGAAGTCTCGCAGCATGAGCAGACGCGGCTTGTCTCAGGAAAGGAGAGCGAGACCCGCATGGGACAATCACGTTCTGACAAATCGTTTGAAGCAAGGTCCGTCAGGACACTGGGAATTGTCTGCATGCGCGCGTTCCTGTACATCTCCACGATGTAATCATCTCCGCAGTGCAAACAGCCGACCGATGCTTACGTCAATTTTTTTCTGAGCTGCTTAAATTGTTTCAAAATTGGAAATGTGCGAAATGTTGTTACCTTCCATAATCATATGATGAATACTGTTTGGTGAATATCATATATGACGAGTACTTTCATATTCTATTAGAATAAGATTGTAGATTCGAAGATGCGTAGCGTTATGTGAAATCGATTTCCTGTTAAAAGCTTGCTGATGGCTTCAAGCACTTCACCTGTGCGGAGACTAGTTACGGTTCTTGAATACTCTCTGAAGTTAAATTTCTTTTAATCCAAGACGTCCAAAGTGGCAAAGCGTTTTATAAATGACTTCCTGATGCGTCAAGTATTACGTGGGTAAGCTTTAGCCAATACTGTAGACCACAATAATCATGTTATTATCGACAATTCAGAATCCATTTCACATTTGTCTGCAATCACCTTCGCTGGAGGCGAAGCACCGAGCGTGTTTGAAGCGCTAGAGGCCTACGGTTATTTGCAAATTCCAGACTTGAGATTGTGCACATTCAGCCACTCGCTTTGTTGAGGACACGATCGCTAAATATCTGTTTTCGAAGCACAACGCAGTCGTTTCGCTCGGCGTGTAATCGGTTGCGCTGCTAACTCAGGCATTCAAGCTCGATGGCCTCCAGGTTAACCGGTCGAGGGGTCACATGCACGCTTGTCAGACTTTCGATAAATGATGCGCGGTACTTGCTTTCACCAGGAAATGAGTACTTGGACACAGCGACAAATTGTAATTCTGAGGCAGTGGGTGCTGTGTGTCACATGAACGAGAACTTGACGCCGCCGCATCAACGCAAGCTGAGTGTCGTCAAAACAATAGAGAGCACGTAAGTTCACTGCTTTGAAGGTCCTGGAAGATTATACGTCAGGCCGTGGTACCGCTTCACTTTCGCCAACCACGAGTACACATGACTCGCAGGACTAACAGACACGGTCAAAGCAATTTTTCAAAGCATTTGACTCGACTCGAAGTACGTGCTTTCGAGAGGTTTCACATTTGAACAAATTAATATCTGCGAACCACTCCCGCCAAGCAGAACCACGCAATCGAAATCGCGATATACTTAATATTACATAAAAGCGCATTTGATGGAAAAGCAGGACCATTACTGAACGTCAATATTCTCGGCGCAGTGTTGGCAGCTGAGCACTCGGGCCCAAACAAGAGCAAATAAATCGATCTATTTTGTCTTGCGGAAGACGTCGAAGCAACCACGAATTATGGGAGAAACACTAGTTTGCCACCAACGTCTCGCCTAGTAAAGTGTAAGGTGCTCACGAAGTACAACGCATTGCACAGTTTGCTAATCAGATATTTCTCAATTCCATTCAATGTCTACTTCAAGCTGCAGAAATATACGGTAAACAACCGCTGCAGAGAATTTCTACACGCTTCTATGCTATTAGGTTTGACTTACTGCTCAAACCTTGCTTCCCACGCACCCCTCACAAATAACTTTAAGGGAACAGTCAGGGGTTCCAAACGCTTCACAGTTACAAGCGCGAATAACTGCTTATTAAAGAACACACCTACAACAACGACGCACCAAACCACCTCCCAGGGTCACAATTTTAACAGCAGCTAAGCTCTTGACTGGTCAGTGCATTTGAGTGACATAGAGATGAGTTAGGCAGACCATACCACACGTTTCACTTACAGATGTTTTTTGCATTGGGACGTTATGGACGTACGTACCACGCACAATAACTGTTTCTGCTGAGTACCGTTGGCTCGCAGATTATAGTAGCAGCTGTGGCAGAATCGGGAAAGATCAGGGTAGTGGAATGCCCAAGAAACACACTTTTGCATTATTTTGCTGTCCGCTTCCACAAGCCCGCGCTCAGTGAGAGATAAGGATTTGTTCGCGTAAGTTTGTTTGAGAACAAACAGACCAGAAAAGAAATTGGTGTGCTTAACATGGACCGCAATCTTGCTTGTTTAACGGATTCATAAATCACACGCTTAATGTTGTGGCACTGTTGGTCAAGAACGAAATCACAAGGCGAATGTTCCAACTCCTGTGCGAGCAAAAGTCATGTTTCAGTGTGTGACCGTCACCTGTAGCGAAATTTGTTCTGCTGTCTCGCCAGAGTAAATTACTCGATTCTACTTCGAAAAATATTTGATAATGATCCACAATGAGATTATTAATGGACGGTGCATTTTGCCAAATTAGCTCATTTTTCCGTATCTTATGCCAAATGTTGTTTTGGAAAAACTGGCCAATGATACCACGAAGAATCACAACTAACACAGCTACAAATACCAGTTTAGACAACTGGTAAGACACCAGGCCAGTATGTCCATGCTGTGCTTGATATGAATGGATGTAACTTCACTCATACTCAGTTTAGACAAACAAATTTTAGGACTGCGAGTTTTACATCGTCAATATCTGTTGTTGCAGAATCCCACCACTATTTTAATTTGCCGGCCCTCCGCGAATTTGTTCTCAAAGGATATTTAGCTTTCAGCATATTGCAATTCATTCCAGTACTTCTGATAAAACGCGTAAATTTTTTTAAATCAAAATCTCAACCAACAGATCCAGCTGTGTCTCAAATCGACCAAATTGGATTAGGAGTGAATGCAGTGGAAAGCAAAACTGCCTGCTCACAAGAAAGCTAAAAGAGATGCAAGATCTGAAACCATAAGTCGTACGAAATAACATCTCAGCACAACAACGCTAAATTTTTCCTGGCAAATTATGGCGCAACAACAAAAATTTCAAACCGCAAAAATAGCATCACGTCGTATCAGCCAATTGAGTACCATTTGTGGGCGTTAGGCGACAAATTACTTTTTTAACTTCCACGTTATTTGACCGTGAAGATCTTTCAGCCAGCGTTTGTGCTCTTTAAGTGAACAGCTGTCGTTGTCCTCCATGGTGGTAAAAGTGAGAAGAGCATGAGACAGAATACCCGGCTCTGAGGTTTATCAATGACCATTTTGTTCGATGTCGCTCGACGACAGAAAACGTTCTGAGAGATTTGAACAGCTTGACGGTGTCTTACCTTCCAGTGTTACGTACACCAACAACCTCCCACTCCCTTAGAAGCGACGAGCGTTTCAATCGCCACGTCGTCGTTTGGATTCACCAGATGAAGACAAATTGTGTTGTACAGGTCGGCCAGTTAAAACATTTCAAATCCGCGGGATTACGTGAACAGTGCCACAACACACAGCGAGGCCGGCATGAACAGATTCACTGATTTTCCTCCCACACGTGTTCGGACGCAAATAACGTCACTTATTTGAAACTTAATTGGAGGACAACACAAGACCGCCGCATCAAGGTTACGTTAAACGTTCTCCAATTTTCCATTCTCAATAGACACTCAACGGGTATAACCACTGTGATGCAGTGTGATGAACCACAGTATAACCACTGTGATGCAGTCACTGCTGGCGGCACCACACAAGTTCCACTCAGTCGTGCGTTGGTCAACAAACATCGAGAACGTGAGACGAAACCGTTATCGTGCGTTAGAAATGTCAGCGGTGGTTCGTAAGATCGATCAGCAGCCTCCAACAGAACTAAGGATCGAACTTCTGCATTGACTATGTCAAAAAATGTAAATAGACTTTAGGGGGGTACCATTGAGCGTAACCAACAATTGCTATTCCATGAACACGGAAGTCGATTTCATCCTCATGGTTGCTTGGGCGTTCATTTGCTAAAATAGCAACCATCGTGAACAAGAAACGAAGTGCAAAACTTTGCGACGAAAAAGGCTTAAATTAGACATATAAGAACCATTCCAAACCGCAAATGTTACACTTAATTTATGGCAACACAAATGAACAGTTGTGTTTTTATTACATTCAAAAACTGTTAAACCAAGAAACAGAGTTCAGAAAGCAAGTTGGTATGCAAGCATTGTCGCTATGTTAAAAAAATAACATTGGGCAACAAAAAATCCTACTTTTCTGCATTACTGCAACGCTCCTTCCCAACTGGATTTTTTCGGTCAGTGACCGAGTTTCTATGAAATGACCGAAAAAAATTAAGTCAATTTGGTCAATGCTTTTTTCAGTCATACAAAAGCTTTTTCGGACAAATGACCGAAATGTCTCAGCGAAAAGAAACCAACTTACCGAACGCTTGATGACCGAAATGTCTCAGCGAAAAGAAACCAACTTACCGAACGCTTGATGCTCACGGCCAACGCCCAGCCTTGTACTACACCTGAGTATAGCAGCAGCCCTGGGCGTCGGAAGGATTTTTTTCAGGGGGGGCAAAAGTGGTTAAACTCGTTTTTTCCCACTCAAAACGAAGAAAACAACCTTTTTTTGCTCAAAATCCAGGGAGGCAAGGCCCCCCGCCCCCCTTGCGACGCCCATGGCAGCACCAGTGTAGTAGATACATAAGCGCTTTTGTAGTTTATGCGTTTCTTGTGCGTGATTTCAGGCATTTTCTCTTCGTGATTCCATGCAACGTACTGGTTTGAAAACAGTTAACAGTTGATATAACAGCCTGATAACCTACATCACGCGATTGATGGCTCTTTAAACACAAGCACGCGATTTTCATCTCCCTGCAAACTGATCAAGTGTCCATTCGTTGCGTAAATTCGCTTGTATATAATAACTCTTCCTGAATATCATTTTCCAGTAACGACAGAGCGGTCACATAAGCATGATATAACAACCATAGATGAGAGTGAACGTCCATTGTTCTTACTTGCAAGAAGCAGTCGTCAACCGCTATATTTTCCGGAACGGTTATTGACACCGCAGGCTCATCGAACACTGGGGCGCTGTCGAAGACTTTACTGATTCGAACCAGAACAGTTGTGTTGGACTTCATTGGCGGCGATCCTTTGTCGGTGGCGACCACTACGAGATGCACTTGCGAACTGATGTCGTAATCCAGGTTTTGTCTGGTGCACAAACCGCACGAAAATCGTTTTATGACGTTTAGAGATGATTTCACAACGTGGCAAGGCCACAAATATATAGTAGTACATCACTGGAGTCAGTGAAAAATAATAAACTTAACTGTCAAGTTACAGTAATAAATTAACTTGCAAATGTATGCGTTTGCGAAACAAAACTTAAACCTGCGTGAAGTGGCGGCTCATAGACAATTTAGTCGAACTATAAAAGTTCTTGGACGTGACGGCTATCTGCAAGACTTAACCAAAAAGCCGCAAAAGCATGCGAACATGCAAGCGGCAACTGGTGATCGCGCAAGAAGGACAAATGTAACCAAAACCTGCGCAGTAAATATTCCATCCCAGAAAATCCTGGGCAGCGCACATTTTCTAACGTCATTCTTGACAGCAGCAACGACCAGCCTTCGGATGTGACATCACACGAAATCGCACTAGTACACAAAATATTTCAACATAGATAATAAGGTGAAATTGCTGAGCACAACTCATTAATATTTCATGAAGTTTCGACCGAACATTTCTTTTCGTTAGCGCTCAGCTAGTCTATAATATTCGTAGGTCTAGTAAGTTATACACGAACGGTTCCCAATTCATTGAACGTATACAAAGATTTGGCAAAATAACATTTGCACGCCAACAACTAAGGTAGGACGATGTCGACAACAGTCTCTCATCCAAGTTTGGCAAGTCTTCGATAACGATAGACGAAAAGACCGAAATACATGCAGGGGCAAAAATTGAGCACCGCTACAATCCCAATCGCAACATGCCGACAAAATACTTGTTCTGCCACACTCTGTGATTTCGCAGCATATCGTGTTCAGTTTGTAAATTGGAGCTGCATGCAAAATCAGTGTACTTTCTGTTTTGGTCAATGTTAATTTGCGAACCCTCATCTGCTTGTCGCAGCAGTCGCTATGAATGCAACTTGTAAAAACTTTGCCTTGCGGCTTCTGACAGTGATTTCATAACCGAGCATCAAAACTATTTTAATCAAACGATCCGCACACCGGATCAACTGTTAGGGAGCGGTGATGGACGCTGGATGGTGGCCTCCAGCTATCGATAAAACGAATGAGATGATTTACAGGAAAACTGAGTTTGCATTTTAAATACTAGGAAGCTTAAATCTGTTATAGGAGCATCACCAGCTTCTACGTATTAACAAACAAATATATCTTTGTGTGGATAAAAGACCACATAGATGAAATCCAAGTTCCCGGCACATTGTATTATGCATCAGGATTACGCGTGTTTGTCACTGAGAAAACTTATGCACGCAAACACATCCGCTTGTGACAGACAAAACATTTATCCGGTGCACTGTCGTGCACGAAGTATGTGAAACGACCCAGATCGAAAACCATGCCTTAAACTCTATTAAAAAAACGATAGAAATATTCCTAGTCACGCGACCTTCGTACTCGCATCGGTTATTTCGAAATTTATCAGCTCGACATTTTCTTATCAGCCAGCAGAAGCACGGCAAAAAAACAGTTAAAGACTAAATATGAATTGTTGATTTGAACCAAATGCACTAAACTTTCTTTTTTGCTTTTTGTAAGCTTTTTGTTTTTTTTCTTTAAAAATAGAAAAAATGCCACTCATATCAAGAAGAAAAGCATGGGGTCACTGGACATTATCCAACGTAATAGCACAAGTAGACTCAAACCAAAAGCTGACGACTGACTGTGAACTTAACTAAATACTCCTGCCGATTTACACTGTCACTAAACTGGTCATATCCAAAACTTTCTGCAAAATAATAAGAAATTTACCAATGCAGGCTGCAGCAAACCTGTTTTCAGCTTGAAAGGTTTTACTCAAGTCATTACGAACTGCACATCCGACATTCCGTTTCTCACGCACGCACGAGTTTCAGACAGATATTGACTTTTACACTCATATGGAAGATGTTGCTGTACTCGCCGGCCTGTACCACACACAAAATCCAACTCCAGCACGTCTACAACTTACGCAGTTGTAATGAGCCCGGAGTTCTCGTTGATGTCAAACCAGGTGCTTTGAGGCGTTGTTTCCAAACGATATGTGATTTCTGCGTTGACCCCTTCGTCTGGATCCAAAGCTTCCAGTTGTGTAAGATATGTGCCTGCCAGAGCAAATTCATAATTTGTAGTAAGTTCAATCAACATCAGTTCACACACTTCTGGAAAAGAGATGATGGTAGAACTGGACCATTCACCCAAGTCACGTAGATAAAGGTGTATAGTTAAAACATCTTTCAACTCGACCTCACCACTAATCCGTTTGCACATTACTGAGAAAATTATTACACACCAACAGGAGACATTGCTGCGGCTGAACACCACACGAACAGCGTTATCACTGACTGAAATAAAACAAACTCTGCTAAAGTTCACAGCAATCACATTTTGCACATCGAACCTGGAAATGCTTGTTCCGAGAGGTCAAATTCATACAGCCTTTTATTAAATTTCGGAGGATTGTCGTTGACGTCTTTGACAGTCAGCGTGAATGAAATGTGTGCTGACTGCGGAGGACTGCGAAGTAAAAGCAGATCTCACTCATCCTACACACTTGTACAACCGTGTGGCCAACTATGACAAGCAAGAAAGTTTTTTATCAACACTAATGTTGTTCATTCGGTCAACGCTGTTTACGCAGCAAATGATTTCATGCAATTTTGCGCGAGTGCCAGCAATATATGGTACCTGCCAAAATCGGTTGCATTCAGCGTTATATGATAGGTCGCTTGCGTTTCCCTGTCCAACGAGCTTTTCACACAGACGAGGTAGATGATATTGCTCTCAGTCTGAAGACCGAATCTGTGAAGCAGCAGATGATTTGAAAATTTTTTTTCACTGGAACTGCTCGAAAGCAAAATGGTTGCGGCAATTTTCTACGAGCATTTTGCCTTAAGCACCCTTCAAAACCCCAAGTAATGATATCACTTCGCTCTCAACAAGCAAGAAATCTGCACCAGCGGCAAAGATGAACTACATTTGAAATTACCTTCCATTCCCACCAGAAAGTGTTAGATCCACTTGTGAAATTTCACCTAAATCAGGATCGTTGACAGAAACGCGAGCAATATAATCCCCGGGTTCAGCCGCTTCAGATACCTGCAGAAACTTCATGCTAAGACAGTTTGCAGCGACATAAAAGAAAGTACAGTAGCATGTGTGCAAAATCTCACGTTACCTACCTATTCTAAAGAATTTTTTGTATTGGTAAGGATACGTGTCAAGAACACTTTTTGCAAAAAATACAGCAAAGGGTTTGCGAAACTGCACTTCAGTTTTATGTACGGTAAAAAATAGTTACAACTTAAAAATCGGCAAAAGTAGTACACCTCTCGATGCTGGAGCAACCCTTTTCACAAATTTATATTTGTCATGTTTTGTGAATAAACTGGAAAAGAGTTTCAGGTGCGCAATGTTACTCAAAAGTTCTGCTCGCCACACGTTTCGTTTGGAAAGATTGCGTGTGATTGCCAAGAAGAAACGAGGATGTAAAGTATCTGCAAGCATGCACGCACCTAATATTTAAAAATTTGGGATTGAAGTTTCACTTAATTCATTACTCCAACGAATCATGTTTGCTTAATTTGTTTATTGCAAACTAGAGCATCCTCTGCAATTTAGGCTATATTTGTTTTAAGCGGCGTAATGTTCTACACATTCTGTTCACCAATTGCAGCGAAGAGAGTTTTTATTGGGGCATAATAAGTAACCAGTGTCCACGAACCATCTTCAACTACCCACACGGTAAGCTTGAAAAAGTAGAAACATAAATTTGCAAAGTTTCGGAGATTAGTGGTTATTTGAAGAAAACGATGGAGGATCAACAGACCGTATTCCATGTTTGTCAGAATCACGTTTAGAATGTACTTGCGCGACCGTGATTGCAAAATATAACGCGATCACCAGGCACCTGTATCTACGTCGATGTTAAGTCATTCTCCGCGAAAGTACGTCAACGTTCGTGGTACTATATCAAATTTTCATCTTTCTAGCATTATGCGCAACAACACAATTTGCATATATTACGCACCTGGGCTTCGCCGCCGTCCAGAAAAATAATATTGATAGTAGGCTTGTTGTCATTCACATCTTGAACATCAACGATCACAACGGTTGATCCAACAAGAGGCTCACTACCTCCATCGACTGCATCTACAACTATTTTGTGCTGAACTGCATGTTCATAATCCAATGTCTTATTCAAATATATTCTTCCATTATCTGCATTTACCATAAAATAAAAGTCGGGGTCACTTTTGTCGCGATCAATACGATACGAAATTTTACTGTTCCCACCAAGGTCTTTGTCGGTTGCATTTAAAGTCAGAATATCTTGGCCAGGAATCAAATCTTCCGGAACCACAACAGTGTATCTACTTAAATCAAATGTAGGAGGATTGTCGTTAACATCCAATATGCAAACTTTGACCAGAACTGTGCCACTTTTGATTGGCTGACCACCGTCAAAAGCTTCTACTATAAGTTCGAAAGTTGGTTGCTCTTCACGATCCAAGTCTTTTTCAACAACCAAGTCAGCAAAAATTTCTTCTCCAACCGTTCGGTTGTTGATTGAAAAGCTTTGGTTTGCATCACCACTTGTAATTTTATAGCCCTGAACACTAAACTGACCAGAGTCATGGTCCATGGCGGAACCTAAACTGAACTTTGATCCTTTTTGCGTTGCCTCTGATATGTTAATTTTTAAGACAGAATGGAGGAATTGTGGTGCATTATCATTGACATCTGTTACCAAGACCTCCACCTGCAAGCAGACAAAAATAAGTCCACATGTGCATAGAGCAAGCTGTGACCTTAATGCACAACGGTTCCCAAAATTTTAAATAGTTAACATTTAACTACAAATTTGCATAATAAAACAGCGATGCAGCAAACATTTTACCTTAAATACTTTATTGCTGCTCAAGTTGAATATTGATGCATCAAAACTGGGGAATAGCTCATGGTCCAACTTTCGCTTTGTGACAATAATGCCAGATGTTTGCAGGACATTAACATCAAAAAAATTTTCAAAGGGAGCACTTGCATCACCAAGTACCACAAACTTGTCATTTGAATTTTCACTGAGTCTTCCAACTTCTGCACCAACTGTCGCATTTTCACTTACAAAGAAACGATAAGGAGTGACTTCGGAATTGCCAAGAGCAGGAAAATAAAACAGATTTAATAATGCAATATGGAGATGAATGCTCAGAATCTTTGCAATATTCCATATCCTGAGATATTTCCAAAAGGCTTTTGCTGGCATAGTGTCATTTCTGCCACATCTTCAAGTCAAGTTAAGTGTAAAAGCTATACAGAAATTCACAGAGAAATTAAATACAAGCATACCACAGCGGCCAAGCATTCTCCAGGTCTTTGAAGACAAAAACAAATTATATTTTTCAAATAAAACCTTAATAAGAATATTAAGGGGAAATGAAAAAGGAAACTTCAGTGCAAGAAAAGCACATTGGGCAGGTTCAGACAATTTCTGCCTACTTAAATGCAATACAGTCATGCTTTTGCATCAAGTTTGTAGCAACAATACGAAGCAGCAGGTCAAAAATGAAGCAATGCATGTGATTGAAATTTTTCTCATGTAAGAAAAATCCTAAACCAAGACCTCCATCATTAAGCTCAGCAAACAAAACCATACTGACCATTTTTATAAATAAAACAACCCAATTTAAAGTGAAAATTTATCTAATGTGGGTGTTGATGGTCAAAGATTTTCCACAGAAAAGTTTGGCAAGTGTTTTAAAGTAAGCTGGTTTCCATAACAATGGCTCCATGGACCAAGAGTCCTTGGTCAACATATTACTTTGTGAAGAAACTAATCAAATTGACATCAAAATCCTGCACATTTTCCTTCTCCTTATATCCATAGGCATAGCCAGGGTGGCCAAAGGAGCCATGCCCCCCCAAAATATTTATAACATATAGTCATTTTGTGCTTTGAGAAGCATTTTTTCAAACAAAATAGTGTTATTAGCCTAAAATAAAACATTTTGGACCTCCCAAATTCTTGGGCTGGCTACGCCACTGCTTATATCTGTATAAAAACTTTATTGGCATATGACTTAGTACTTACCCTCTTTAGAGTTTCTCAAAAATAAGCTAGTTTAACTTCCATACAACTGCATTACATTGATTCATTTGCACTTCTTACCATTTATGACACATTCAACATTGCCACATTTAATGATTAATTTTACAATATCTTGCATCTCTCTCACACTTTGGGAAGTCTAACAAAAGCATTAAATGCAGATTAATGGATAATATCTAAAACTGACAGTTAAACATGGATAAACATGAAATCAACAGCTTCATATTCAGGAATCAGTTATTGTAGCTTGTCATGTTGCCACCATTCTAGTCTCCTGTTTAAGTATTTGACATGTTTTCTATGTTGTGATTTAAATGGTGGTTTCTAAGTGATTAGTGGAAGAAAAACCTTCAGCATGTGAGTTGTCACTGACTCTCATTTTTTGCTGCAGCTAGAGTTCTATACGGTGAGATACCTCAGAAATCACTGCTTTTCCTCTTAGGATATGCACATATTTTTTCCAAAGTACAGTGCATGTTGCAAAAGGATATTCAGTTTAAAAATCACCTGAAAAACCTTTTTGGTAACATTTGTCAAACAATTATCCTTACTACTGTATAAACAGTCTATAGTTGACTTTGAATTAGAGAGTTTATCTGACATGTAGATTAGTTAAGATATCTGAAATTTTAAACAATTGAAATTATGTTATCCAAATGGAATTTTGTAGTCAGGCTATGAAAACTATAAATTAAAAACATTAACAAATCACACAAAAGTTGGCATGAAAATAGGAAGGTATTCACAAGTTACTTGTTCTTTGACAGTTACCAAAGACAAAAGTAAATGCAAGCTGACTGCAGCCAGAATGGGCAAACACTAGTTCTAGCAAAAATACAAGCACAGTGCAGGACCTAATGGTAATCCACATGTCATGGCCCAGATTCATCAAACAATAAAGCATACGTATTTAAGCCTTAAGCCTAGAATACATAGCAGGCATATGTACTTTTCATATAATCATAACTATATGTGACTGCCCTCAAGTTCCCAGTTCTATTACTCTGGTTCAAGACACAAAATTGCAGTGGTCAGCCATATAAAGTGCAATTTTCATTATGACTTCTCACTATACGTTTCAGACACAAATTAGAGCTTTATTTTATGTTCAGCAACTGAACTGTTATGCTATTTGTCAACAACATTACTGTATAATTACCTTCATGTTTTTTCAACTTGTCTTTCAATATTTGCATTTTAATTTGGCAATCATGCTTTGGCATACCTTCCTTGTTGCATTTTCTCATTCAATGGTTCATTATATTTCGGTGGTTCATTTGGGATAAGCTTAAGTGCCATTGATTGGGATGCTAGTATTGTTCTGTGAGTGGCCCAGGCTTGATAAAAAGCAATATAACGATTTAATCTTGTTATAACTTGGAAACCTATCAGTTATTCTGCTTGTATGCTCAATGGTGTGTAATTGTTTTTTTTACATATCCGTTTTATTTTGTTTTATATTTGTGATTTTCCTAAATAAACTGTACAGAACTGAACTGAACTCATGCAACTTTTCTTGTGTAACTGCTTCAGAAGCTAAAAGGAAAACTGACCAAATTAGAACACAGCAGCTTCATCATGGGCTGCAGCCACAAAAAACAAGTGTAGAACAAATAGAAAACAACGCACAATTTGCAAACAATTGGTCAAACGAAATAACACTTCAAGGTCGGTTAGCAAAGCTTACAGAAAAGAAACTGGAATGTAATATCCAGTGAGTTTACATTAAATAAAATGAAAGAGGGACAAAGAAGTAGCAGGCAGTCATAATACTGGTGAGCAGGCTGGGTATGATCCATGGGATAGGCATGACTGTGTCAGGTCAGGTTTGCACACAGGCCAAAATGCTGGTAGCATTCCCCCTGACATCATTTGGTAACGACTGTATCAATTATCTTATGATTTTTTTATTTTTATACTTACTGTAATTCTGTGAAGCAAATAAAAATCAACATTAAACCAAGCACATACAACACTCATCTCTTCTGCGATGGGTGACAATTTCCTCTTTCTCTACTTGAGACTTCAGAGCCATTTTGAACTGACTCACTCAGCCCTCAGTGACTGAGCCCAGCATAGGCCATGCCCTGCCACTTTACTGATTATTAACAACCTTAAATGAAAAATCAGACAACTCAAAAAATTAAGTCTCAAAAAATTATTCAACCTAATAAAGGAAGCGCACGATGAAGCACACAGTGAATCCAACTGCAGTATAGCAATTCTTTGACAAAGTACAAGTTGTTTCGCTGCGCCAGTTTGGCAGCGTGCTGCTTACGACACAAGCGCGAAGTACCAAGCGTCCATCGTTACCACGGCACATCCCATCAACTGCTGCAAGCTGCTAGCGCCACTAACCCGAGATGAACGGATTTATGTTTTGCAAAACCAAATCCGATCCAACAATTTTATTTGAAAATCATATCCAAATGTAAATCCGAAAACTGACAGTTATATATTCCAAATCTTGTTTAAATCCAAAATTATATCGCTGTACTTGAGCTATGTAACTCAACTCAAACATTCAAAGACAAAAAATTAACTTTGAACCTAATTCAAAATGACTTATGCTCTACCTTTGGCTCACAACGTCGTCAAAGGAATAAAATGCGGCTGGATTTAAATCCAAATTCATGTTCATCTCTGACACTTACCATTAGGAAAAAACACTGCGGTTGCAGCCTGCAGGCAGGTGCTAGCAGCAGTCTTGCTCGAACTCATGCTAATGCTTGACATGCCGCATTCTCGAACACCTATGAACAGCTGGACAAACTTACTGCATTTTATAATTATCCAATCGCCCGTTGTAATTTTTTAAAGCATTGCATTCAGAAAATTTTGGTTTCGTCATGTTTGCACTGTAACTTGTTGCTATACGTACTTCATCAGTACCACTTTCTATCAATTTGTTTTCAACTGTTGGTAGTACCAAAATTGTTGTAATGAGGGGCTGCAAATTGCTCACACGTGCCGTAGGCTACGTACGGTCAATGGGGGCATGGGAGACAAAGCCTCCACTGTTTTTAGTACCAATAACATCACCAATGCAAAAATTTTTTCTAGTGGCCTCTCACCTTTACCACAGAATTTTCGTATGTTTGCTGTCTTATCTGATTGACAACAACGTTTCTAATTTCACTGTATCAATCATCTAATTTTACTGTGTCGATCCAGGGGGGAGCGATCGAATTCCCTAATACCTACGAAAGTAATTTTATTCACCATAATGTTGTACACTTCGGAAAACAACATTCGCGACATAAGGCCATTTTGCCGCTCATTGTTTTGTCACAGCAGTGTTATAATGTAAACTTCATCTTTCTTACAGTAGCGAAGCTGTTCTTGAGACTTGTCTATCAATTTTTACTGCAATCACCGCCACCCCACAACTTTACGGGCTGGATTTGCCCCTGCAATCATCTGTAGGCTATGGAAAAATTATTGACTTCGAGGTTTTTCATGGATAGTTTTACCAAGTTTGCCATGATATAGGCAAGCCAGTCCTTATCGTAATCAATATAAGTCTGTATTTCTCAACCAACCCCAATCAACAAGAACTAATGATGCACTCACCACCTTACCGTCCCGTTTCTGCTCAATTACCGGGGATTTTGACGTTGCTTTCTCTTCAAGGTCCACAGTAGCGCACTCGCATATTGATGATACCACGAGTAGTGCCAAAAAGTGTAAATTCTTAACTCTGCGGTTATGACCCAAAACAAATCAGTGGCGGATCCAGGGGAAAACAGTTTGGGGCAACTGCCCCTCCCCCCAAACGTCTGTGGCGCCCCTTTTGGATGCCTATCGAAGTAGAAACAGATATCAAACAATACTCAACAAACTAAACAATGCCTTACACTTTGTTAAACCTCACGATTTATGTGCTGTCTTTCACGTTTTACCCAGCCTCTGCAGCATATCGAAAAGCATAAACAACGCTATTCTTTCGTCATAATAAGCTACTGCTGTTCCATTTTTTCGTTCTCGTGTTAGAACTGAACTGCCAGTTACCCACAGTGGTGCCACCCCTAGTGTTTTTTCACCAGACCTAGTGTTTTTTCATTTCATCTAGTGTTCTAGTGTTTTTTATAGGCATCTAGTGTTTTTTTATGAGTGAGCTGAATTTAATTAAATGCACAATTTTGTGTAATTGTGACATTAATTGAGACCGTTTGATTTAGTGCAATTGTAATTGTAGCTAAAAATTCTACCTAATTAAATCTAAAATTACACAAGTCAATATAATGTTTTGAGCTGCGACCACTGCGAAGTCACTTGGTCAACTGTTGAAAGTTTCTGTGACCTGTACAAACAAACACAGGCGTTGCTGCTATCTCCCGTTTTCTTTGCTTCTGGTTTACAAATGACTCGCACAATGTCTATGGTTGGCGTTGAAACGCATTTTCTGGGCATTTTCACTGTGTGTAAGTTTGATTTTGTGATCTAGTGTTTTTTTGAGCATCTAGTTTTTTTTATCATGAAATCTAGTACTTTTCCGTAACAACAGAGTGGCAACAATGATTACCCACTGTACACTGCACTGTTATCGGATTGACGCGTGAGCGATTCGTCGCCCTTGGCTTACCTTCGTGAATGCACTTGCGAACTCGATATTGGGTCGTTTTTACACTGCAAGGACTCCAAGATTTGTTTCGTGCGCTTGGCCTATGGCAGTGGTTCCCAAACTGTGGTACGCATACCACTAGTGGTACGCGAAGGCCTTCAAGGTGGTACGCGAGACCCTTCTGTTCTTCTACACAAAAAGAAAACATTTTGTTTTTCCTTATCGCGTTGTGTTAATAAATTCCTGCATTTTTGCGTAGCCTACTTCCCTTATTAGTTTCGAAAAATGGCCATTATAATTTCTCACAGCCATTTTGTTCACGCCGCATTTGTGTCAAGTCCGGTTTGCCAAACTTTTGATCGACTGATATTGGGTAGAATGAGTTTTCCTGGAACAAGGTGGTACGCCGTGAAAATATAGGGCCCACAAATGGTACGCGATCAGAAAAAGTTTGGGAAACGCTGGCCTATGGTATTGCGAAAGCTGAGGAATAGGTGAAAATGAAAAGGTGAAAGCCGATACCACCACACAAAGGTGCTTTTTGTAGGTGTTGTTGGAATCGCTGAGATGTGATTTTATTTAGTGTAGTCCGAAAAAAATAACAGCCAGCAGAGAAAATCGTGGAGAACTGCTGGGCGATGAGGTCATGAAAACCGCGTCGCATCGTAATTGCAGTCTTCAAGTGACTAATAGAATTTGAATAGCTTCTGCAGGGCAGGAAATGGGAGTTAGTCTTTACATTGCAAAGCCACTGTTGATTTCAGTCACGATCATTAACTAGTCTGTTCACTGCAGTACAATACAACAGAGTGTCAAATATGAGGATTCACAGCACTTTGTAAGTAGTAATCTATGAACAGTAGGTAGGTTACTGCAATTCACCAAATTGCAACTGTAACCTATTCCACAAACTTTTATGCCACATTTTATGCTACTCCATGTGTTCCATTATGAACTGAGG
>JGI24021J15306_10004083_pt1 | contig 16816 bp, 14 predicted proteins | sample Ectturendosymbi1_FD_15306 | JGI IMG/M metagenome (IMG submission 15306) | reverse complement strand
GCTCTGGCTTATGATTCCAGCCTATCCGGATCCTTGGGTCAAGTGGCGAAAGGATGGCGGAGGATTGCGCGAAAACGCGAAGGTGTTGCAGGACAACTCGATCGAGATCAACCCTACGACCACAGCTGATCAAGGCTTGTTCGGCTGCGAAGCAAGCAACCCATTCGGAACGGACTACCAAGCCTCGTCGCTGGTGTTGATTGGTGCGTTCAAACATGATGTCATAATGATGAGTTTCGCCAAAGCGGCGGTTGCCGGGACAACGTCGCTGTACATTCAATCTTACCGAAAATTGATTTACATTCCACATGGCTGTTAAACAAATCATCGTGGCACCTCCAAAATTAGTTTAGCATTTCACGCTGCAATAATAATGCCTGTTGAATAGCGCTTTTTACTCTTCCATTGGCAACCTGCAGCGCTGTTCGCTTTCCAAAGCGTTCGCTTTGCGAGTAACACCATTGTTAACTGGGTGTTGTTGCATATACCCACGCTACGATTTCGCTTTGCAAGGTTGCAGCTGTGCAAAGTTTCTGAAGTGTAAAATATATTCCCGATGTTTCTTCTGGCAGATCCTCCACACGCTGCCGATGGCTTAGACTTGAATCCAGGCAAAGACGGCATGAACGGTCTGCCCGAGCTTCTGCTCACTACAAGCTCACCTGAAGAGCACAGGGTCAAGGCAAACAGCAGCGTAATGATGGGTAAGACAAAAATCTGCCCGTTACACGCGTTTTTGCACATTTCTTCACAGGCCATGGAATTGGAGCCAACTTTTTGAAAGAGCTCACCTTTAGTAGTTTAAGTTCAATTGCAAACAGCTTGCCATCAAAGTCGACGATGTGATGGTGGTAGCGAACTTTCGCGGGTTTGCCCCGAGAAACTATGAGGCAACAAAACGTAGAATGCTTTTTTCCTTTCACCTTTCTACGCAGCAATAAAAACTGTCATTCATTCCTAGGCTGAAAGAGACAATAAAAATGTAACACTGACCAAACCAAGAGTAATGGCCGAGGTTAAGCAGTTTTTTGCCACTGATTTTATGGTTATAAGGTATACTCGGCCAGCGTTTTACCTGCATCACAGAGATGACAGAGGTAGTGAATCGCCTTCATTGCCTCTTGTTCAAGTAGAAACGTAACACCGAGCAAAACATAGGCCGCATTTTTCGGATCCGTTTTACTGCTGACTGACGTATTTGCTAAGAAGCATTTTAAAGCTTTTTCATTTCATAAGCGGAACAAGTTGCAGCTTTCGTCGTTCTCAACAACAAAAAGATCCCGTTCAGCATGTCGCTTTCGCAGCGACGTCACTTTCCGTTTAGTGTCAGCCCTACAGTTCTGATTTCGCGAACGCTGGTAACAGGGCTCATACCTCTCGAGCTAAATCAAGCGTAAAGACATTTACAGCTGTCGAGGGGTAGATCAACCGGTTAGCGTGCAGAATGCCGGACGAAAGAACGGGGCCGCAACCGCCGATGGCGATCATGCCGAGAAGGCGCCGCGATCATTAGCATTTCTCCTCGTAGTGTTCGCAGTTCGTCCCAGGCCGCAGTTTCCGTGATGGTTGCGCGGGCCTCGGCGGTTACGAAACAGCCCGTCACTTACGTCTTGCGCTTTTTCGAGATGAGGCACTGCGGGCCCGACAGGGTAGCAGTTGCTTTGGGCCGGTTGGGCTCAGTGGCAGCAGACCTGTTGATCGACATTCGCATGCTTTTCCGGAGATTAGGGTGAGTGAGTAGCTCAGTGACATTAACTGAGATCGCAAGAGACACTGTCTTCTTGATTGATCTGAGACCATTCAGCTGACAGCTGGACTTAAGTTCGAGTCAGTAACTTTCGTCGTAGCGTTGTGATCATGCGGCGTTTGGCGAACGCGCTTTGGTCTGTTTCGAACGGCAAGTCAGCTGTATCAGCTCATTAAAGGCAAACCGATACGAGAAGATCATTTTGTGCAAACACGAAACCAACCTACTTTGATTTTGTTCTTGAAGTGCATTTGCGGATGAAATTCCCATAATACAAAAGCTATTATCGATTGCCCTCAAACTGGTTACTGATTTTAGATTTAGGACCGTTTACATATCAACGCGAACAGCTAGCGCTAAACTATCAAACCTAGATCGTAGGAAATCTAGTTGGGTTTGTAGCGCCTCTATCTGCGTCTTGTTTCGCTCCAGAAACTGTGGTTTGGCAGGAAGTAAAACAAGCTTTCGCAAAAGCTGCGTTTTTGTTCTACTTGCAGGGATGTGAATATAAAAGCCATTGCCAGCCGAGTGTTTTCGTTACTTTCATCCACGACTTCGAACCAAAAGCCGAATCGTATTCAATGCGATAGTTGGCGTTTTTTGTGATCTTGGTGAGATTCCTTTTTACAACAACGCAAGATAAATTTGTTTCAATTCTCGCCAGTGTTTTCGGAATTCTACCATGAATTCCCTACGCTACTAATAAATAACGTGTTTCCCTCATCTTTGATGCGGTAGCAGACTCACTCGGAGCTTTGGAACAGGCTGTGGCAGAAAATTTAGTTTTTTTATTGTGGTATTGCGTATCTTGTGTTAGAACGAGTTTTACTGACTACGGTAAAATGATCAGCAGCTCACACACAATCTTGACAAAAAAAATCTTTGGAAATGGATTTCGGTGATTTCGTATGCAAAACAAATATCAGTGCACGCAAATGAATTTCGAAATAACCCAACAACAATTTCTTGCTTGTTACACGGCTACGAGATACAGCACTGTTTCGTAGGCGCTTTATACGTGCCAACAATATGTGCTTTTGTACAGTAAATACGCCATAAACCAGCGTCAAACCATTTATTTTTACTAACGGAAAACACAGTCTACCTGGTTTGAAAGATTGGCTTAAGTGATGCGTGTAGACAAGCCAGTCGCTTGAAGTGCAAGGGTCTGGGTTTCATGAAGGCAGCCACAAACCAGCTGATGCGCAGCCTGTAAAAATCGACTGACTTCGAATTCTGTTGAGTTTCACAGTGGGTGAAACTGGGTCATGTGGTGGGTCAAACACGTGGGTATCGTGAAACTTATAATCTTTCAACTGAGTGTTTCGCGCGAAACACAAATTTTTTTGCAAAGGTTAACAATCAAGCCGTCACTGATAAAGGTCAAGTTTTTCGCGTTGATTTTTGTGACGAAGTTGATGCTACTTCTGAAGTTTTCATTCATTTCGATTTTAATTAATTTCGATTTTTGGCTCCATTAATTTCGATGTACTTTCGATTTCGAAAACTCCCACTCCTCCTCTGGGGAGGGTCGCGGAGGCAGCAACCCCCCCTGATTTAAAAAATCTGCGGCTAGATGAAAACGTTTCGATCCGACGCTTCCGATTTTTCACTTATCTCGTTTCCAAGGTTGCCCGGTCACCGGATTTCCGGAGCCGCGAATCTCTTGGACATTCAACGGCAGACCCCTGGAAACAATGGGCAGCCGTCTCGACTACCAGCTGATGCAAAACAACAAAATCCTCCAGATACCTAACGCCGGCCGGGAGACTGAAGGAATGTACGTTTGCCGCGCGACCAATGACGGTGGAGACTTCGCCACGTCCTTGCAGTTGAGCTTAATTGGTAGGTTGGAAAGTGAGACGACGATGTGTTTGTTTTGACACCAAGTGATGTTGATCGGCACCACTGCCACTACCAGCTCCTGACATTGTTGCGTCACAAGAACGTTGTGGAATACAAGTGATGGCGTGATCAAGCTTGAATGATAATGACAAACAACCAGAACAAGTAAAAAAACGCCTTTCTCTGATCGTTTCGCAACATAGGCGTAGGAGGGGGTTCCAAGGGGCCACGGCCCTTCGAAATTTTTAGCATATCTAGTCGTTTTGTGGTTTGAGAAGCGGCCTCCCAAACAAAACAGTGTTGCTCGCCTAAAATTAAACATTTTACCACGCCAATGTTTCGCAAAACAAATTGCGGGGAATTGATGGAATGAAACCGGTAGAAAAAAATCAACAGGGTTAACCTGTTGTTGTTGCAGCTGAGAAATTTAAAACTTACCCACAAACCATTTTAATCAAGTGCTTACTCTTGTTTTTCAGTATACTCTTACGCGTACGGTGACCTCACGGAGTGTTCCGCCACTTGCGGCGGTAGTGGCACACAGTATAACAGGCTGCGTTGTCTGGAAGATGGCGGTAGAGAAGTGGACGAGTGGTACTGCATCGGAATCGCCAAACTGCCCATCGTGCTGCGGCCCTGCAACAGGGTGGACTGTCCCCCTCGGTAAATTTGAAGATGTTCATTGTTGCTCAGTCGAATAAAGCACACCATATCGCAATCGATTGCGTATAAATGCATGACGCGGCGAAAATCTGTTTCATGAGTTCAGTATTTTGCGTCCGTACCACGCACGATCAAGCGGAACATTGTACATTGAAACCACTGTTACGTTTTTCTCCATGGGTGTTGGAATTGGAAAAACAGAGATTTACAGGCTTGTCCATGGGAATGTCATTCCTATGGGAATCCGATGGGAAACGTCCCATGGGATTGGACGGGACAGACACAAATTGCTATAGGATGGGAATGGGACAGATAAATATGTCCCACGGACAACCCTGGAGATTTGCCCCCCTGGATTTTAAAATTTGGTATTTTTCTATTAACATTTTAGCAAAAAAACACTTTTCTTTTAGTTTCGGAGTTGGTAAAATGAAATTTAACATCTGTTGTCCCCCCATAAAAAAATCCTTTTGGCACACCTTGAAACATCCAGCATTGGTCCCCCCTTCCAACTCACATATTTTTCTCACCGTGCGTGGGCCATCATCGTCTATGACACCCAATAATTTGCAGATTTTTCTCTGAACCCTGGGGAGAGTGCTCGACCCGCTGTGGCAACGGTACGCGCTCAAGGGAGACGCCTTGCGTTGTGGTAATGTCTGACAACAGCTCGCGAGAGGTCGCTGCTGTGGAGTGTGCCGCTGATCAGCGTCCTGTCTCAGAAGAATCTTGCTACAGCAACGAGTGCCCAAGGTGGAAAGTTGGACGTTGGAGAGTAAGTCATCATTAAAACCTAAATTTAACGTGCCAAGTTATCTTGTCTTCAAACTTAAGTCATGCAAGGTGTAAAAAGATAAGTAGGTGAGGCAAACAAGTAAACGCAATATTGTGTTGGTGGTAGGCTGGACGTTGAATTGCTGCTTTAACTTATTGGGGTGACTTGCCGAAGGAGACTATCCTTTCGTTAATACCCCCTATATGTGCTTGTTTGTGTGTGCACCACTGACACTGCAAAAAGGGTTTCAGGTCACAAACCTGAAACAACAATTCCTCAAATCTTCTTTGCGTTGTCGGTTTCTCTTCACATTAACCATATTTCGTGCGACACGAAAATGTCGTGCGGCGTCATTTTAGTTTCTTTCAGTCTGAGGCCAAACTTGGCAGGAGTGAGGGGTCTAACCTCTTTCACCCTCACGTTCTTCGCGCATGGGCAAAGTTTTAACCGTGCTTGCTGTTTGCAGTGCACAAGAAAATGCCTGCGATGGGGTAAGGCAATCAAGATCCGGAAAATATTTTGCGTTTCTGGCAATGGAACAATTGAAAAGCGGAAGGCATGCAAAGATCTACCGCGTCCAGCCAGGTGGGGAGTTGCAGGAGCCCTTTCAGTCAAGGAAGGCCCTTACACCAATTCGTTTCTGATTTGGAATCTGCTTGTTTACTCTGCAATTGTTTATTACATCATAATAGGCGCATGGTTGCTACTGTTTTGCTATTTGGTAATTCAACGTTCAACGTGTTTTATGCGCTGGAAACAAATGTTTGTTCCGTGATCAGAAGACACCGGTACATATTTTACTAATCGTAATGTTTGCAACGATTTTTACTTATTTTAATTGACTGACGGTAACCAGTTATAAGCTCATCCTTTTTGATAGTTTCAGATTGTTGGCTTTTCTGTAGTATAGCTGGTCTTTTTTCATTACGAAGACGCAGCACGGTTTGGCGCTATTTTTGTAATCATTCACGTTTAATTTTTTTCTGTTTATTCTCAAAGAAAATCCACATGTTTCAACCCGAAATGCCGACCTATGTGGGCTCCAAGCCGATGGTCTGTCTGCTCTCAGTCTTGTGGTGCGCACGGTATCCGTACTCGAATGTTACGGTGTGTTTATCGAGGGAAGCGACGTCGTCCGGCCGGATCTCAGTGCGCGAAACTCCGCAGACCAGCAGTCACGATGCCGTGCAATCGTGTTGACTGCCGATTGAGTAAGTGTCCGTAACAATCACTAAGTTGAGCTTCCAAGCTAAAGAGGCAGATATGTTATGCGTGTTTTATTTTTTTATTTTTTTTTATTTTACTGCGATTAAGTTTTGGCCGAAAATCTAAAACATGAAAAGTAGGGTGAAACAAGAACTGCAGGACTGCTTCGGTAAGAGTGGTCACCTCAGTCGATTTAGCAAGCAGTAAATGAATGCTTTGGTCTGCCGCTAATTTCCCCCACCCAATTAAAGACTGTGAAAAATCAACCGTACGGCTGTTTTATACATTTTTGATTGCATTCACAAATGAAACCTCACATTCCACATGTCATTTCCAGCGTGGTGTTAAATGCACGGAATGGAAAGGAAGTAAGATAATAAGCAAGATTCAAGGCACTTGAATAGCATCTGTATCTTTGTGCCACAGATCTCATCGTTCGTCGCCATCTGCACTGGTAGATGTTAATATAATTGCAAAGGTTGTCACCAGACGTACGAAATTTCTGAAAACGTTAATTAACTAATTCGTTCGGTACAGGTACTTAGAACAAACTCGTGCCTGAGCGGCACGTTTCATAACTAGGATATCGGGCCTCTATAAATGTCTCTTGTACTTACAGTTGAACGATATGTTCGCTTTACTTTTACGTTCTCCTCGAGTCAAGGTAAAAGCGAATCTTCGCTGAGTCGAGATGCGACAGATTTGTACGGTTTTAAGTTGCTAAAAATGAAGGTGTCTCTAGAAATATCAATTGCTGGCAGTTTAAAGCAGTGCGCCTGTTGAAAGCGTCGTCACTCTCTGTCGAATCCATTCGTTTTTATCGAAAGTAGCGCACGCACAACAGTACATTGAAACTAAAACAAATGTGTGTCCTGAAAACAGTAATCGCTGGAGCCTGTTTTCACTCGGAACAAAACTTGCTCATGAAAATGTTCGCGAATAACGTCTCATTTTTACCCATAAGTTTCCAAAACCATCCTCCTCTTGTCATAATGAAGAAAACAAGCTTGCAGTGACTTAATTGATTCGTCTCACACAACTCGTACTTCCTTCCAATAGGTGTGAAGGCTTGTAGCAAAGGGTTGCAGGTGCTACAATCATCAATATTCACCAAACGTCTATGAAGTTCGGAAAGGAAACATCACAGAATGTTTGTGGGTGCACTTAACGCAAACAAACTAGCTGTCTAGCTTGATGCTTGGTTGTTCGGGAAATTAAAACGGGTTTCTATGCAAATGCTCAGACGAAATCTTGCTTTTTTGTCGCAGGCCCCCGGACGCCGCCGGCCCAGCTACCAGGTTAGTTTAGCTGCTGCTTTTAAAGTGTGTAGTGACTTTTTCGCATCAAAATAGCTCAAAAAATTAAAATTAAAGTGTGTAGTTATTTTTTCGCATCAAAATAGCTCAGACGAAGCCAGTAATACCGCGAAGCGAACATGATAGGACAAACAAACCAAAAAACATGTCCTTCTTGATTGAGTATCGATTACTTCCATGATTTCGAAAGGTCGGCATAAAAGTGAGAAGATGCCGTACGTCAGATAGAAGCGGTTGCAGGTACACTTCTAATGGTTATGCCGCACTTACATGCCAGCAAAGTGCTTTCGCCTGAAAGCCACGTGTCGCGAAAAAACAGCAAGAATTCGCTTGCAAGCGCCGTAGCTAATGTGCTTTGTGACGAAACTGGCGACCGCGACGCATGGGCGAAAATAACAACGCATGCGGGAAAACTGAGACCATTAAAATTTAGAAATGTTGTATTTCTAAATCTTGTGTTTCTGACTAACCGTATCAGTTATGCGAAGCGCACTTTGAAATATCAGCGTCTTTTTGTACGTCTGGTGACAACAATGCCATTCTGTCTTTGTCCACTGTTTGCTAATATTCATCCGCGCAGAGATGCCCTTAGATTTTTTGAATAGATTAATTAAGAATTCTGATGGAATTTTGGTTTCAACGAGCTCATCTAGGCTACTCATTGATGGTTGTTTAAAGATTTTCATCTTCACGAAACTGTACCTGCGGTTTTTTAGGCTAACTAAAAGTGGATATTTGCTTTACTTTCCCAACCACGCATTCACAGTTGGTGATTTTTGTCAGTGGAGATTGGGGCAAATGGATCATGCGCATTTTACTTTGGATCAGAGGTCTGAAACTCTCGGGAGAAAAAGCTTTTGTTGTAGTAAATTTAACAAAACGTAGCAGTCAAAATAATTCGTGTGTATTACAAACGCTGTGCAGGTACATTTAATAAAAGCTATAGAACAATGGTTCTCAAAGTGGTCGATATCGATACCCAGGGGTCAGTTGGACCATCCACGGGGTTGATAAATAGTCACGGGGTCGAATGAGGTCACTGAATGGCCAGGGGGTCAATGAACAACTGTTGGGGTCTACTGGAACAATGAAGCCTCCAATTTAAAATTATTGTTAATCGGGCAAGGAATGCAAACGGCCTTTTTCAACAAATCAAACAAAATTAAGAGGGCTGATCAAATCTCAGCTACAGCAGTTTAAAAGTACATTCGATTCCAATAGTTCTTTATTAAATCAAATCTATGGTTCTAAGCACATTTTCGGATTGTGTATTATTTTATCATGCATTTCAAGTAAAAAGTACTCAAACCTTTTTTGACACATATTTTCCTTGTACTAGTAACTGTTGAGCTAGGCCACGGGGTGTACAAAAATTGTATACTTTAATTGGGGGTCAACGCGCAGACAAGTTTGAGAACCACTACTATAGAGGAGCTACAAATCTCAAAAATATTTTTGACAATCTTATCCTGTGATCGTGGCGTGAAGTAACAGTATTCTCTTGACTGGTAGTTTGTGCGAAAATGCTAAAAACATGGGGTTCACTTCAATACTTCAGCATGTCATAGACATGTCGCTGGGATCAAGCAACCAGTGGCAAAACGTTTTCTTGATAACTTTTTGCTTGTTCGTTGTTTTTTTTCAAACAACATTACCCAACAACCGAAACTTTTCTGTCTCCGTGCAGACCCATGCGTGGATCGCTGGTCGTCCTGTGCTTTGATCAAACGGATCGGTCTCTGTCACCGTTACCGCGCAAACTGTTGCCGAATGTGCCGAACGTGACCTCAGCCCAGCCAAGCAAGACCGCGACTCCCTGTCACCGGGGATGGAAAATAGGACGCGCAGGTTTAGTCGCCGCGCGATCTACTGCGTCATCAAGCGTGCTTGCGTCACATCTCATCGACGTGCCCACCCAGCGGCGAAAAAACTCCATAGGCTGCGCTATGCCTGCTAGTTGTCGAAAGCGGGCAGTGCAGTGCGAACAAAAAACTGTCCAACTCGAACATGGTCGTTCTGCGCGAATCTCAGCGATCGTAATAACAAACAAACAAACAAAAGAAGCTGAGGGTGAGCGACCGCACGTTTTCAGCAAGCACTGCGCGTCGTATCTTTTCCAGTAAACAGACACGCGTTACACGAGCAAGCAACTGGCAATCTGTCAAATCTGCACGACGTTTTCTAACCTATCCTCAAAATTCTTTTCTTTGCACTTTTACTGCACGGGGGGAGGGGGGCTTTTCATCTCATCTCAGCAAACTGTTTTTTTTCTTGTCACTTTGCGTTTGACCGATTTTTTTAAATTTATAGCTGTTCTTTTTACTGCCTATAGTTCCTGCGGAAGACAATTGTAAAAATATCGATTTCGACACGCTCCGACGCTGTTTGTGTGAACGTTCAGTCGCGCGCTACTTCGCGTTTTGCTTCTCTTACGTCGCGTTTAGTTATACGGCAAAGCGTGATTTCCCCCCCCAAGGCTTGCGTCCGCCACTGATCAATTTTACATTTGATCAGATCTATCCTAGGCAGGCACGATTGACTTGACCGTGAACTAAATGAGGGCTCAAAGGTGGCTGTCCAAAATCGAAAGGATTTCACTACGGTGGTCATTCTGTAGTGCGTTTGGTGTCGGAGGCGAGCTGTTACAGTACAACTACGCCACGAAATTAGCAAGATGATCTACGTGACTGTCACTGTTCTGCATTTCTTCTGGATTATACCATCTAACTAAAGTATCATTTCTAAATGTTGTTTCCACTTTTAAGTCAAAGACCTTTGCCAATTGGTAAAGTCGGACTTGCATTTTCTTACGCCGTAATTTGCTTGACTGGCTCATAGCCTTTCAGAAATTCATCACTGTTTAAGAGCCTTCTATTGCTGGATGCCGATCGCTTTTAACGCTCCCAGACTGAAATTTGTTGCCAACAAGCAACAAGCCACTGTAAGTGAAAGCTCTGAATGTCACAAAGCTGGAGACAGCGTAAGTTGCTAATTGTCAGTGTTTTCTCTTACTCTTGCTTGAACGTTTTCTGTTTTTCCGCTTTTGAACTGACCCTGGTTCTTCATTCCGTTTCTTTTTATACATTTCGCAACGCTCGACGTTTTAACAAGTTCTTTTTACGCAGTTTTGTTACGTTGTTGTTAGCTTTCTACTTTTGTCAGCAAATAGCGAAAAAAAATTAATGCGATCTTTTGCAGTCGTTGGGTCGATGTCTGCCGGCAGAGTCAGTCGTCATTTTCAACTTGTTTCAACCACAGATCGACGCACGCGCGAGATTGCTGTGCAAATGAATATCAGTTAATCTCTTCAAACCCACACACAACGAAGTACAAATTACGCACACGTGGTGCTAACAAGGAGCACACGCATTGAAACATTACAAGTATAGATATGTGATGCTAGCAAAGGCCACACGCATAGACGGCGCTAACACAGTAACTTTAGTAGTAGTTAGCACCGCTGTATGCTGCTGTAATAAATTCAGAGTTGTTGACCAATTCTAAAAATCTATTGGTGAGTGGGATGCGGCGAAGGACCAAAAGTCGTTGGGGCTGCAGTCCTCCCCAAGGTGAATTTGATTGTAAGGTAAATTTTTTACAAGCTTTTTACAACCCACGCTATAATCAGCACCTACATCACTGATCTCCAACTGCTTTGGGTGGAGAGCAACAAAATCATAGCAGTAAGAGGATGCCGAAAAAACGATGGTAAACTGCAAAACAGCGTGGAAAGCATTTATACACAATTTCATCGCAAGCGCTCATACAAGCTGAAATATAATGGAGAGAAAGAAAACTGCATACGTGAAGGGTTCCAAGCATACATTTAATGATATGTCTGGTCAGGCCCTTAGCCACAGGGAGGGCAGTTACCCTCCAAATTTTGTTGTCCACAGAAAAAATTATTGTAAACAAAATAAAAGCAGAAATCTTTCCCCCCTAAAATGCATTTTCCCCCCAAACCTTAAAACCTGGCTACGGACCTAATGTAAAACAACAGTGAAAGAAGTGAACATCATTACCCCTTAAGTGGAAACGTTACTCCTTCACTTAAAAATAAGACGCTCTTATCAACAACATCACCCGAGATTTTGGACAAATGGCGGTTGTTGCCTAGCGCCGGGTTGCCACTAGCAATTTGCCCCAATGTCAGTAGAATTGTCATAACTGAGGCGGATTTCCTACAAAAAATTTATTCCTTGTTGTCGTTCACTTGATGTGCACATGATTGGGCCACAGTTTTTCGTTGTGACTGATTAAAAGTTTTTGAATAATTGTTTTCCCTGGAAGCTTCGGCCTTCATACAAAAAATTTAAGCACGGCCTGAGCACAGTAGTTGACTGTGTCTGCAGTGTTGATTCCGGGATTGAGAAGGGGACTTGTGACGCTGTTTATGCTGAGCTTCAGAACCTGATCCGCGCATTCTGACGACAGGGCAGGAATGGCGTGGTTATTTTTGATGGTTACACGGATCGTGAAATAACCAGTATCTGCGATAAGCGATTGTTTCTTCTGTTACCGATCCTTTGAAACATGAGAATTTCAACCAATGGAAAGACGGAGTGCAATTATGCCATTGCACGTTACGTTTTGAAGCGTATTTTGACTGCACTGCGGCAAGTGGGTCTACGGCAGGGGCGGATCCAGTCAGTGAATAGTAAGTTTAGGGGGGGCGATTTCAGTGATTTTTGGTAGTCAAGCCTCATTCGAGGGTTCACTACTGTAAGAGAGGTGAAAGTATACTTCACAGCACTGCTGCGACACAACAACGGATGGCAAAATGGCCTTTTATCGCGAATGCTTTTTTCGGATTTGTACAAAATCATAGTGAATAAAGTTACTCTCGTAGGTTTTAGGGAGGCAATCTTCCCCCGGATCCGCCTCTTCCCTGCGGCATAGCCTAGTAAATGTGCTTTAGGCAATCAAGGCATATAAGCAGTAGGTCTTGATCAGTTGTTACAACTTCTGTTGGTCACGAGTCCTTCAAAAATTTGTGTGAGATTTGACATCTTACAATTTAAACGCTTAGACCTATAGTATGACGTCACAAAGGCAGCAATTTATGAACGAAACGTGGTTTCCAAAGCAATATATAAAAAGTACTACATGATGAAGGTATGAAATATAATTAAAATAGGTAAAATACTGCAGAAATTCCTTGTAAAAATTAACGTTTCCTAAGCGCTTAATCACGGCAATCACTTCGTGCAGATGCGATGAATCCACGAAGTTGGAGGGTGATTGTAGCGGTACTAGGGTCAATTGAAGAAACAGCGTGACGACAACAGCAGGGTAAACATGGAAGAGCAGCTGACAAAACAAATTCAGTTTAATAAACAATTTCAATCAAATCTTTTCATCAAACCAAAAAGCACCATTTTCAGGCCTTAGGCATGAAATAATCTCTTAAACTACCCGACAGCTTTTGAAATACGAAGTCGTTTTTTTGTTTTTGTCATCTTGCTTTCATACATAAAGCACTCTTTGTAAAGGATCCCTAAACCAGTAGCTGGATTCAATCGCTTCGCACCTGATCGTGCAAAGCTTCTCACTGAATCTGATGATTTCGGCGAACCGGCTAAGTTTATTGACAAGGAAGGATAAAAGCATCCAGCAAGCATCTTTCAGAAAAAAAGTGAAGGAACATTTTTTATCAAAGGCACGTAGTTTTTGTGTAAAGAAAGAAAAGGGTCTTGCTCATGATACAGTTGATCAAAATAATCAGAGTTACATTGCCTCTGCATGCAGGAATTGCAATACAGTCCACAGCTTGGCGAAAAAAAGCTCATTTTCTGATCCTGAAGATGAGATTGGGCTGGGTTCGCACGGGTGTTCGACTTCACTCCTCTCGCACAAAGAATGCCATGTTTGCCAAGGACATGAATTAAAACTTAAAAATTTTTGTCATTGTCAATGACGTTTCAACTATATGTTATAAATCGGTTCTTGCACTTTTTTGAAGTTTTAAAATTTTCATCTATCGCAAACAGTTTTCTTAATTTGACTGTGTTGGAAGGACAAGGAGCAGAACAAATATTCGCTTCGTGGTTAAAGAAAATTTGGTGATGAATATTTGAGAAACAATTTTATTGCTTTCTGCTCATATAAAGCAAGTGCAATGCTTGGTCGCATTTCTCGGATAGGCATTAGACTTGGAAATGATTATCCAAGCATTATCTGTGGCACTAATTAATTTTGTCATTGACGCAAAGTGCACGACGGTATTCATGATACACAACTTTAACAACACTGCAAGTTGGGAAGGCAAACCTAGCAACACATAAAAGTTGTTTGCGCCCCATTTCTCTGCATTCACCATCAATAAACTAGAAGGTTTATAACACACATGCCCCTTGAAAAATGCTTGGTTTCCTGAATTTGTTAACAGCCATGTACTTAATGGGACTACATGAAACCACAGGCAACAACCAACCAGATACTAAACACTAAATGTGTTTCAAATTTCATCCTTTCAACTACATTCAAGAACATGGCTTGCATACAAAAGCATCCAACCTGAGACTCTGTCTTGAAAAGCTTTGAGGCTGGATGATTCAAAGCTGCCCTCATCTTGCATTGACACTAGTTGTTTGAAAAATGTGCACAAACAGCATATAATTCATTATATACTTTTATTGCAAACACTGCTACACTATATTATGAGAAACTTCATTCTCTGACAGTCACAAAACTTATCATTTGGCATAAATTTTTGCCCTTCTTTATAGGGTCTTTTCAGACCGTTTTGGAATAAATTTTAACCCATATTTTTTTAAAGGTACTGACGTTGGTTTGAAGCTTTTGCTTTCTTACACATTAGAGATGCCGATGGGGGCCCTTTGAAAGCAGAGTACTTATTCATTACAGTTGTTGTTGGGGACCCCCCCTTTTCAAGCAGAGTAGGCTTACGCATTACAGTGGCTGCTGAAGGCCCCATAGAAAGCAAGGTACTAACACATTGCAGTTGGGGAACTTATGAAAGCAGAGTAGCCAACTTACTTATGATCCGCTTCGGAGTATATTGCATGAATGGATAATATGTTTTTCACCAAAACAGGAAAATTTACGCACGAAAAACCTCGAGAAGGGGCCTGAAAAGGGTGAGGTAAGTGCCTCGCTCGCCTCCTTTTAAACATGCCACTGGGGGAAGGCGAAGTGTGGTCTTCTGATGACCGGGCAACAGATCAATGACCCTGTCTCTTCTCGTGGTTCGATATGGAACATTTCGAAGTGATCATCCTCTATGGAATAGGTTCTGTTGCGCAATACATGTCAACTAAAGCCGAGCGACGAATCCGAGGTTTTTCAGTCAAATTAAATTGCAGTGAATGATTGGCAGGGCATAAAAAACTGACAAGACGCCTTTGATCGGAGTTTTTAAAGTAAGTTTAACCTTTGCAAGTGTTTTGCGCCGACATCGGCGCTGGTAGGAATAAACATTGTTCAGGTCGTGCGAGAAGCAGCAAGCTGTGGAAATCACAACAACGTTACGCACTGTACAGTAGCCTGCTGTTGTTTACGATGATTTTTTTCACAAACTTCGAGAAAAACGATTTGCTCTATTTTGCATTTCCTCCACGGATCGTTTCAGCAGTTACTGCAGTAAAACAAATACGACAAACACGATTCATTCGCAACGGAACTTCATGAAAAGACATTGGCATTTAGAAGTTGCTACCCTAGTAATACAGTAAATGTCTTCTGGAAATTCTCAGGAAAAAACACGCTACCTGCATTTAAAAACTTTTATGAGGTGCCACGCTACAATAAAACGTGTATATTCGCACAAAAACTTTGAGAAACGCTCAAAACAATGTCGGGAATAGTTGAGCGTCTTGTTTAAGTTTGTGTCAAACTTGTCAGCAGATACTCACCGTTTCCCTCTCGCCACTAATGATGAAGATTGACTTCTAACTTGTTCGGTCACGTGCATTTGTAGACAGTTAAAAAAAACTTCACCTGGTCATATATGAGTGGAAATCTTCAGATGTTATGCGGAGTAAAATGACGTTGACTTGGAAGCAGTGACCACAGAGCAACGGCATTCTCAAATACGCAATGCGAAACGAGAACATACAGAGATTTTGTCAGAGCTTTCCGAAATTGGAAAATCGAATTTTGAAGAGCAGATGTATCAAAATGAATGCCCTCAGACCAATGTGGCCCACCAGGTCGTTCTATGTGGCCCACAAAAACCTAAAAGTTTATTGAAATATGTCGATGATGTTTTACTTTCCGGGTTCACCATAAACCACATCTTCCACAATTCATTTCAATTATGTTACGTACTCTTCAAAATTACGTTCGTCAATGTGCTTTTTGAAATGCTACATCTGTCACACATGTTCTTAACAGCTCCGTGTAGTTGGTTGTTATATAGTTTATATTTCATACACACTGTCAGCCAAACGCTTGTTCCGTATCTTATTTGCAACATCGTTTCATCTTATTTTACTTGCGAAGTCGAACCATTCGTTGCCCGTTTATTTTGTTGTTGTGCGACGCACGCGTCCGACTTCCCATGTTGATTGGTTGACATTCCAACTGCGTAATTTGGTAATTGTCTTTTTTCTTGAGCGTGGCGCTATGACCGGGTAGGTCCGAGGTATGGTCCGTAACTAGCTTGGGACACCAGGTGGAGCGAAGAGTTTTCTGAGAGGGGCCCACAATTTTGAACTATGTCCAACACATTTTTCGAGAGGGGGCGAAAAATTTTTAGGGGGTTTCGCCCGTCCAAGTTTCGGGCCTGGTCCGAGGTGTGGTCCTTGACTGTGTTTGATACAAGCTGTTACTGTCGGAAATCTGACTGCCCGACTATCTATCTGATTGCCCGAACAACTTACCTGTTTGCCCGACTAATCACTTGATAAATCGACTAACTACAGATTGTGAAACACTTCCTGAGCTACGTTGCGTGGCCTGCATGAACTGCATTGTGGCTGTTTACCTCAATAACGAACTTTGTGTGTTGAAAAGAGTGGAAGTCATTTCCGAGTCGCCAGGATCAGCGAGACAGTTAAACGAGTCGAGGTTTGGACGCAACACACACATTTGAATTCTCTTTATAGTTACAACTGGCCATTTGAGAGCAGCCATGATGCTGATGAGGTCACTGGTGAAAACGATTCTGGCACACCCGCTCTTGAGTTTTGGACGATCAGTATGAGAAAGTTCCGCGCAAAAACATTAATAACTGTGTGGAGACAGTGATTGTTGGAAACATGCACATGAAAAGCAGAGAAACGACTTTGCAGTGACGGTATA
>JGI24021J15306_10004082_pt1 | contig 16819 bp, 7 predicted proteins | sample Ectturendosymbi1_FD_15306 | JGI IMG/M metagenome (IMG submission 15306) | reverse complement strand
ACAATGCTTGTGAACCTGGTGAACAGTTGATTGTGCTTGCGAACTGTGACGACGAGAGTGATCTCGTCGGGTGATCTCTATTGTTGCTTGCTGCCACGGTGCGAAGCTCTGCGCATATGCCGCTCGGGATTGCCGATTGCAACACTACCATTTCGGGCAAAACGGATCAGGGTGTGTTTGTGGCAAAACGGCTTTTTCTGGCATCCATGTGTTGTGTGAAAGCTTTTAGAAGTACGTTTAGGGTATGAGCTTTCAGGACTTGCACTGGTTGCAAACGTTAGAGTCTTGTAAAGCGTCATTTGGAGCCAAAGTGGTCTAGTAGGTAGGTGTGTTCAACACTTGACTAGCACTCATATGACACTTTACTAAACCTTTTTCCCAAGCCGTTCTACTGGGATCAACCCAGCCAGAAAGACACTAAAACGTGAAACAGTCCTCAACCTAAATTTAGTTAAAAACTATCAGGTTTCGAAGCGAAAATGCTGCTAAATAGCGCTTTCTTAAGAAATGTACTACGTTAATAATGGCGTTCCGCTTTGCCCCTAACAAAAATAATAATCAAAATGTCGTAGAAGAACAAGAGGCTTGGCGAGGCACTAACTGCTATATCAAGATTTCTCTTATCAATTTGAAAGTTTCAGCAGTTTGCACGGTTCAACAGTACTCTAATGTTACAAAGTTTCATAAGGGCAAATTGAGACCTGTCTAAGACAAAATAGTACACGAACAAATGGATAAAAAAATGCCTTAAAAATACGAACAGTTTAAACTTTCTCCCAAGCTGACACTTCCAGCATATTTGTGGTTGAATACCAATCATTTACGAAATTTTCGATCAGATAATCTGTCTCAAGATAAGTCTTGTAAGGAGATAATATTTAACGAGCAAGACAAAGAAAATTCCAATAAGATTTCTTAAATGATTAGAATATAAAATTTCATCTTTATTCTTTGAAAGTTTNTACAAATGTCAAAATTGCTATGCAATGTTTTGAAAATTTCGGGGGGGAGAAAATGCCCCAAATTCCCCCTCCCGTGGTTGCGCGCCTGCCAGGAATAGTGCGGTGTAGAAACATGTTGGAAAAAAGAACAGGAATCGATTTCTAAGAAATCTTGACGTGAGAGTGCACGAGAGGCGAGACGACTTACGCCAAAAATTTGCCTGTTATAGGACAAGATTTTGAGCTGCTCCAGATCTTTCTTCACAAATTTTCTGAAACTTCAAAACATTTCACACCCGCTCGACCCACTAACCACTTAGCTGGTAGCCTTGAATCATTTTTCTTACGTGAAGTCAATGTGGCAAAGTGTTTTGCTTTTATTTTATTCTTTTGAAATGGTAATGCGCGGATATCACACACAGGACATTGGGAAAATTTCAAAATATTCAAGCACTGAATCCACTGTCACGCTGTGCAGGATATTTAAGTTTCATCTTTATCTTTTGAAACATTTTCCTTACGTAAAGTCAGTATGGTAAAGTGTTTTTAAAGATTATTCTCTTGAGATGACATTGCACAGATATCATAAACAGGGCAGGGGGGGCAATAAAAAGGTTGAAGGAAATGGAAACTTATAAAAACTTAGAAGTCGTTGCCAATTATGCCTATTTCTGTTCAACAATGTTGACCTCAAAAATAACAGAAATTATAAAATCCAACATTTTGAATTTTCTGAGTGGGCGAATAGCTCCATTAAATTTTTTTTAAGTCGATCTTGATTGACCATGAAATTATCTATGATACTGTTATGAAAGGACACCTCTGCCCCTGTTGGCCCTTTCTGAAAGGTCAGGAGCACGGGTTAAATGAACGCGAGGCCTCGGGCAAAATCGTGACTGCGATGCACTCTACACGCGTAACTCAACTGCGTAGCATTTCACATGTCCTCGCTTCAACTTTGCAGAAGCACCGGTCGAAAACGTCAAAAGCGATACGATTTGGCAGCGTACACTTCAGAGACAATTGGGGGTGACCATGCACGGCAGTTCGTATGTCGTTAATTTGTTCAACCAGAAAGATGTGTCACAAAAAATATCTTTTTGCTATCGTGACGCTACAATATTTTTTGTAATATCATCTCTGACCATCTTCGCTGCACAAATCGTCCATTCACATATTATTGAGGAAAGATATGTCTACACTCTTTCGCAGATCAAAACGTACACCGTTTAGAAAAAATGTTCTCAGCGAAATACTACACAAAAGCAACTTGAACCGTACTACTTGACTGAAGTTTTGCAATAGGAACTTCACAGTATTTACACCTATTAACTGTTCCGTGATCTACTGGGCAACAGCGCTTTGTTTGATCTAAGACTGATACCCTCACGATCACAAGCACTTCGCAACTAATTGTTACTTCAGCGCATTATACGGTGATTTCAAAGGCGTTAGATTGCAAAGAATACTTAGTAACGAACTTTCTGAAGTGACGCTGGTCTCTGTCACTCTGTCAATGTGTGCTTTTTGAAAAAAGTCAGCTAAGTGTATTGACGCCGCATTTTTTCCACGCAAAATCGTTGATGATTGTTTCCACGTACATATTTCTCAGAATCTCATGCTCCATGCTACGTCTTATCGTTAAGGTTTAGTTCTGACATCTTAGTGAGCACTGAGTGCAAAACTATATTTGCTGTGGCGAGTTTTCGTAATTCATCTACTCAGTTTTTTTAAGCCTGCGTGACGTTCCAACTTTAGTGAGTTGTCCGATAGTCTTTTTAATATGTAGTTCAACATCTCATTGCTTGCAACAGTTTTGCGAGAGTGTCTATGTTCTGGTCGGTGACTATTCTTAAATTATGACTTATTTGCAGAAAGTGTTTGAAAACTGGATATTAGGCAGTTTGTGTAAAGAAAAAGCATTTCTAATAGCCAAAGCGTAGAAAACATTTCAGACAAAAGACTGAGAACTGAGGTTCAACCAGAACAGACTAATGGGGTAGAAAGGGTAAAGCGTTTTGTAAACATCCATTTGCATTGCATCGTCAGCAACCTGAAAAGGATAAGCAAAATGTCGAATTTGCCCCCACTGGAAAAACGTCTATGGACGCACAAGAATGACATCGATACATTGATTTCGATGTAATTCTTGGATCATAAAACGTGATGCTGTTGGGTTCAATTCGTTTTAAAGTTACTCAAAAACGATAAATGCCAAATTTGTCAGTTTCCTTAACCCTATTTAACAAACGCAGTAATCAAAAACTCAACAATTGTGACGCGTGGTGAACAGTCTAAAGAAATGAAAAACCAGTAAAAGAGTGTTCTGATATTTAAGCGGGAGGCCCTCAAAAGCGCGAGACCCCAGGCATTTGTCCGGTTTGCCTAATGGTTAATCCGGCCCTGACACCGTTATCCTCCCGTTTTCTGGCGCCCGTTTTCACATGAATGTATTCAGGGAAATTTAATGTCTGCAAAAACTTCCTTGTCGCTTTATGACAAAAGCAGTCTTGTAGAGCCACGACTGATTTTTAACAAAATCTTGTATCTTCTGACTCGCTTGTGCCTTCAAATCTGATGCGTCGCAGAGTTCGTCCCCGCAGCTCTTGTCTACTGCGTGTACCTGGCTAAAAAGCTACAGTATCCCAACGTCTTTTGGCTATACCTGCTCAATGTGCTTTAGCCATCTATGTGGCTTAATAGGATTTTAACTTGTTGATAAACGCACATGATGTACCGATTGGGAAATGATTTGCAAAGTTCACACTTTCTTTCCTTGCCCTTGTACATATGCGGTGTGAATTTGGCTTTCTTGTCTAAATCTCATTTCAGTTGTGTTTGTGGCCCCGCTGACAGCAGTTTCTTAACTTCTATTGAGACTTTTCATCGTGAACGAAAAGCCGAACCCTCAGCATTTCTGCTTTGATTTCTTATGCAACGGAATAGTAAACCCTTTGTCCTGACCGTATGAATTTGGGCGTTGTTTTGCTATACATCAGAGCTACAGGCAAATACTTCAGAAGCTCTGTACATCGACCACAAGACCACCAGCGACTAAATGGCGCAATTGACAAAAACTGCGCGATGTGGCTTTCCAGGTCAAGAGAGAGTTTTTTAAGTAACAGAGAGGTTTTTCACGTAAAAATTGCCGGTTTTGTGCAGCAGAAATGTTTCCTGAACTACACACAAATGAACCATTCCGTGCTTTTTAAAGTAAGCCTTCGACCGACCATTCCATCTGAGCTCAGTTTTCTGCTTCTGGCATCCGTTTGTTGTTTCATATAATTTTGCCCATACGTAAAATGCATTGCATGTTTTCCGTGTTGATCGATTAGTTTCCATGAACAGTGTACAACGAATTCTCTGACAATAAAAAACAACAAAACAAAAAACAAATCAAGACAGAACGTGAGTGAACCTGCTACACAGCAGGTGGAAATATGCAAAGAACAACGCTGACACAACGACGAACAGCCATTATAAGAAGTTGAAGAAGTCAGAACCTGCACTTGCCAGCATAAAGATAAGGGTTTTCTAGTCCTTGTGTCAAAATACGCTATTGAAATCTCATCAATCATTGCAGCGAAAAATCGACTTTTGTCTGGGAACAGATTCTTGTGTTGCTAAGAAGGAAACGTTCAAGTAGAAGGTAAAAGTATAATCGGTGAAACGTGCATTGTGAGCTTTCCATCTCCGGACAAAAGCACAACAGAGCAACCAAAAATGTTATTTTAAGGTATGAGGTAAGCATGGCAAGTATGCATTCCAGGCATTGTTGCAGGTTCTCAAGCCAGATACCACCGCAAAATTTGTTTTGTTATTTAGCGATCATTAAAATTGAACAAAGTAAAATTCTAGTAAAGTGAAGTCGAGCGTTTTAGTGTAACTTCGGTAATCAGTTACTTTCCACGGGTCCACGGACCACGCAAACGCTCTTTGCTGTAAATAGAAATAAAGCATTTCTTGTCTAAATTGTTAGGCTATGTTTGTAACAAAGTAGCAGGTGTAGGCGGAAAAGTAACAAGCACGTGTAGAGACACCCAGTACGATGGAACAAGTAATTAACAAGTGGCACAAAACAAAATGGTACCAACCACGCCGCACAACACCTTGAAATTACGCCAGAATTAACGGGATTACGTGAAAAGCGAAGAACTCGTGTGAAAAACGCAGAGTGGCACAAAAATCACTTGCTCACAGCAAGGTTTTTATGGGTAGAACAGAGCTACTTTATAAAGGGTTTGGTTGACATTTCGAGGTAAGTAAATGCCAGTAAGCTGACTGTTATTTTCTTCTGGAGAAGACAGACGTAATCCAAATTAAAGGTTGGTCAGTTGCCGCGAATTCATCAGCACGCATTGCTGAGAAGAGTGAAAACAATTTGTCTTCTCTTCAATTTTGCAAAAAGATCATTGAGTGATGTTTTATAATAAGCTGATGTAACCTTATTGGAAAGAAAGTCACGAGCCGGTTAAACACAGCTTGCTAATGACAAGGCGCTCTTTTCGTACACGATGATTTGGTAAAACCTTCTGCTGGTCGTCATATGCACCAAGGGTAAAACACATTAACACACTGTATTAAACACCTTCCCTAAAAAAGAGAATCGTAAACGATAGAAGTTAATAAGTTTTATTTTTGAATTTACAGTCGTCAAAACTGATGTTTTCGACTTTCTGCACAAAAACACAATCGGTTCTTTAACAGAATCGTATCATTGAAATATGTTCAAAATATCAAATAACGGTTGTCTAAATTGTCTCCTCACTGGATGAAAGCTAAGCTTGCCAGAGCGATTAATACCACAAAAGGCGTTGCGGCAAAAATAAATTTACCATCCACGCCGCACAACAAAACGTTTGCATCCGGACGTAGTCATAAAACGCATGGGCAAAACGCAACGCAAACAACTAAAATAAGTCGGTACCTTGCCATGCGGCCGCTGCCTGAAATGCGTCAAGAACAAAACTAACTGAAACTCCCACAGGCGCATTTTTTAATAAAAAAGAATGATTTTCGTAATTAAAGTGATTTTTGTAATTATGCCAGTTATGCATCGTCTTTCATTAGGTATTTCGGAAAGGCAATAATAAGCAAATGCGCAGAAACTAATTAAGTTTCTCATTCCAAACAGATCCATATTCAGCAGGTTCACTACAGCTTCTGTGGGTGAATTCCTTTATCTTTATACATCAATACCCGCTTAAAAAAGGACTTTATCCCTGCAGCTTGCGTTTTATGTTGAAGAGGTTTGCAGCATCGCAGTTGACATATATTTTCATAAAAGTAAATGTACTAAGTGTTTCATGTTTTTTTCCTAAGATTTTGTTAAATGAAAACAAAACGCTTTGATTTAGAAGAGTAAGTTGATAGGGTACAATTCTTAGCAAATATGCAGCACTTTAGGAGGTAAGATTAGGATTTCACTAGCAGCTTATATTTACTTAGCTTTTTCTTGTAATCTACAACCAGAATTTTTACCGGCCTCATCTTGTTTTATGTCGTTCAATTTGCGACAGTCAAAAGACACCGTGAGGCATTGCAAATGAGTTAGCGAACCTAACGGTACGGCTGTTGACGTTAGTAAGTAATTGGATTAAGGTACTTATTAACAGCATTAGTAACAGAGCGCTGAAATCATTTGTTGGTTGTTCAAGGTCACGTTCTTACGAAAACTTTTTTCTAGTTGGAGGAACTGTGCTTGACTCGGTGTTGGTTACTGTCCTATGATTAAAAAGTTAAGTCAACAAAGTTCAAATAAAAAGCTTTTGCTGAAAGGACAGTAATCTATTAGCACCGAAAAGATTTTAAAATTTAGAACCGACGTTACCGCGGAGAGACTGTTAAAATACACAAGCGTAGATTTGCTGATCGGTACTCCCAAACTCGAAAAACTGATTGCTTCAAAGCAAAAACTTATTTCTTGCTTCTACTTTTCTACAAAAATCTTTTGACGAACTAAAAATATGCGAGTGCTCCAACTATGCTGTATAATTCTTCTAGCTTAAGTAAATAAGCATGCTACAAAAAGAAATGTTGGTCGTTTTGTTGGTCCGGAAATAGAAAAGACAAACTAACTTTTTTTAAAGTCAAAAGTGCCTATTTTTGAAGTAGTTTCTCTACATCCACACTGGAAATTTGCTGCTATCTGAGCAGAAATGAAACCTGTTTTTTGTTAGTTTTAATTTTCTACTTAAAGCCTTTGATTTTTTTCTAATATGGTAATGTGGATACAAATATGATTGAGTGCAAACAACTTTTAGGACAGACCATTCTTTGTGCGAATGTGATGGGTTGTTATTTACAGTACGTATTAGTTTTCCTTTTTCGTAAACTTTTATGGACATAGTTAGTAAACTGCAAAACAGCAACACTTACAAATAATTTGGGAAAATAACGAGGGCATTGCAGAACTAAAGAAATCTCTTCAGTGCCTCGCTTGAAGTGAAGAATATACAACAAAACAGTGAAATTTTATATACAACGAAACACTGAAACGGAGAAAGTGCCTGAACAACAAAGCAACACTACTAGAAGTTACGAGGGTCTTTCTAAGGGAGGCTAATAAGCCTGAATAGACTGTGAAAAGTATTTTTAATGGCTTCTCCTGAACTGAATCGCACTGTTACGCTTTCGAAGCGTTTGAGGGAGACGTTTTGCTTTTTCGACTGAACAGGTGCCTACTAGCTCTGCGCAGGCTGCTCACGCGTGTGCTAACGGTCCCCCCTCTGCCGAACCCGCGTGTTGTTTCGGTGATTTCCGCCATTAAGGAACGGGTCGACTTGCGGAAGCTCTTGCTGCGAGCGTTGTAGATGAAGAAGTTCCACGAGCTGTTGCAAACCAAGCACACCACCGCCACGAACTCAAACGATACGTACGCTGCGGCTGTGGTCAGGTTGAGGGTCGTCGGCGACTGGAAGTAAATGCCCGGGAGCAGCAGCGCCCCTGCGATCGACACGAACACCGGGGCCACGCCGAGGGTGAAGACCGTGACCATCATGATCAAAACCCGACTCAGCTGCATCTCTGCTTTGTACTCGTGCGCCTCGCGCTCCCTCGCGTGGCAAAAGGTGTAACAGCACGTCGCGATGGTAACCGTCCACATCAGCACAAGCGGAATGAAGAAGTTGATCAGGTAAACGTAGAGAGCTTTGGTCCCGCTGGACGCCACCAGGGTTCCGGACACGATGCTGAACTTGAGTGTTGGAGCGTAGAGGGGAATGGTCGAGAGCAAGCTGGCCGTGACCCAAACGGCGACGACAGCTTTGCAGGCGAACTTCTTCGCGCTGTGAGGCTTGTAATCGAACGGATTACGGACAACAGACAAGCGATCCAGGCTGGCAAGCAGCAACGTGTAGATCGATATGGCCAAGAACACTGTTGTCCAGTAGCCGACAAATGTCAAGTAGCCTTTGTTGAAGATCTGATTGAAACCAGAGTACGAGACGTAAGGGACGGAGGAATGATTGCTTGGCATCGCGGCGGCCTTTTCTACGCGATGCTCCTGCAACGCGATAATGCTCAGCGTGTAGCAGAATGTCGGAAGGATCACCAGTCCAACCATGGAATCAGCGAACCCGAGCGAGAGCTTGTAGACGCCTTGACTGTTTCGAAGCGCTTTGTTGCGACAGAAGACCGTCACGACGCAGACGTTCGCCGTCGTGGTGATCACGGCGATCACTCCGACGAAGACGATTGCCGTGACGAAGGCGCTGCGGCATCTGCGAAAGAATGAAGCACAGATTTTCAAGGTTGTCGGAGTACGATTGAAACCTTTTTCCTGAGCTCGACCGCGCTCAAGTTCAATGATATTCGCTGCAGCGACCAGGAAAAACGTTTTTTAATTAAACACTTGTGTAAGAAAGTGAACGTTCGCATTTTACCTCAAAGTACCACCTCGCATTTTTTAATCGCGTCGTGACAAAAAGTCTAAACCTCTCTCGCAATACGTTCGAGCTTACCCTCTGCTCATGCACGCCCACAACGAAACTCCGCCCGACCCCGGTATCCTCGCATTCATGCCGCACCAGGTTATTCCGCAGAAAGGTAAATGCACCGACACCATTTCGTGGTATTGTCCGAAGGGGGCCACCGAGTCGTACATGGCTACTTGCACGCAGGCAGGAAGCGAGTCGGACGTTGTTGCATTGTCCCTCAGGTAGGAAAGCATATCTTGCCAGGCAGCCACCGAAAAGTTTTCCTGCTTGCTGTTGACTGCGCCGTCGCCGTAAACGAATCGTTGAACGTCTCTGAAGCAGTTTTTCCGAAACTTGCCCGGCGAGCACGCTCGGTTGTATACGGTCCGAGCGAAAGTGTTGAAAGCGAAAGTTCGGTTTTTGCATTCGGCGAAAAACTGAGGACAATTCCAGTTTTCCAACGTCGTCAGGTACTCGGTCAGCAGGACCCTACCCAAAAACCATTTCGCTCTAAAGTTGTCGCGGAGGATTCGACAGCAATCCAACTCCACTGTTCGGTTTCGAACGCTGGCGTTGCGGTGAGAAAGGCAGTAGTTTTTCATGTCTGAAGAAAGCAAGTCGCATTTCATTAAGTATTGGCAAAGATTTGGAAAATTACAGACAATAACCAACGAGGTGCATACAAAGCGAGTTGAAGTATTTAACTGTATTCTTCACGCCATTTCCTAAAATGAATTTAGTGGTGTAAACATTTTGTTATGTGAAAGTCATTTGCTTGGATGAACGAACTAGGTTTTATAAGTAAGTGACAAAGTAATTTTTCTGGCGAACTCAAAAGGTCTATTTGCTTGAAAAAAAGGTAATTTGATGCTGTTGGTATAATAACTGTGCTGATTTTAGTTTTCCAAACCAAGGTCGTTTATCGATTGTGACTACATTCACAAAAACCAACCCGTGGTAAAGAAGCAGATATATAAGCGCTTCGTAACAAAGACGTTAGCGCCTGCATGATGCATGATGTAGGGCAAGTGAACCATTAGACCACGCAGGATAGGTCGGCTGAGCACCAGGTGGCGCGGTTGCACCCTGGTTTGGCTGCGATTAGCTGCGGATGCAGCAGTGCAATAAAAGATTGCGGAGCCTTGGGTTTTTTTAGACCTCCTTGGGCTGCGTGACCTGTGATGGCGCCTTCAGAAACGAAATGCGGGCCTGGAAGTGAAAAAATTGATTGGAGATTTGTAATTATTTTTTTCGTTAAATGCAAAGTAAATGATACTAAGCCTTGACGGTTGTAACTTCGGTCACCGTAAATTCCATGTAACACAAAACAGAACACCAAATGGTGGCAATTGTAAGTTGACGAACTGTGTGAATATGCAAAAACACAACATCGTGATTTCCGTTGTATTTATTATTAGCACACCCTACAAAATCTGGTCAGCAGGGTTAGGTTCCCGATCGGGTCATAACGAAGACTTTGAAAGCGGTACTTGCGGCCCGTCCAGCCTCGTGCTAGACGTTGATGGACGGGTGCAAGGAAACAGTTCACGCGCGGCCCTCCCCTTGACTCGGCGCCAGCGCAGCATTCCCTGCGAAAGTAACTGCGTGGCCCACGACGCAAGTAAGCGGAGATGGACGCCGCACAGACCACTCGTGGCACTTCGAAAGGAGTGCAAAAGCAAGTAACAGTGTAATGAAACTGAATATGATTTTAAAATAAAGGCTGCATTTTTGATATCCTATTTTTTCAGACACCTTCCCAAAACGTTGAATAAACAATAAAGAGGCTCTTTGAAAAACCAAAGCATTTGATAATTTTGCTGTTCTATTCGAAATAATTTCGACCACAATTTTTTAAGCGGATTGTTTTGGTGAATTCCAAAGTGAAAATATTTTCCAAGCAGTTTCGTGAACCTGTTACGTCAGTTTGTTGAATGAAGAAGCTTTTCCAGCGCCATGTTTACTCAGCAGCTGATGCTCAAAACAGCACAATGATGCTGATGCTGACTCAGCAGCTGATGCTGATGCTCAAAACAGCACAATGCATGCAATAGATTAGAAAAGCTATGAAAAGCTAGATTTCTCTTTATCGGCTCAATAGAAAACCTTAAGAAACGAACCGTCGTCAACGAATTCTTCCTCCATTTCTCCTGACCCAAAACCTGATGAATAGATGTCTTCTGATGCTACGCATCGTCCCATCAAGCTCAAGCAGACCAGAAATGAAAACATCATTGCAAACCAGGCCATCTCTGCTTGCGGTTGCGCGCGGATGAAACTTTTGCATTGGAGCGCTAGTTTTGTACTTTAAGCCATTAGATCTATTTCGATCCATTAGCTGATGAGTATAAAAGAACGGATGCACCATTGTTCAATGCAGTGGAACTATTCATTACGTAGAAAATAGAAATTCGTAATAATTAGACGGACAAGCACGTCTATACGTACACCTTGTTAAGCGAATACAGATGAATATGCCAAAGGTGAAGCTGAAATTGTGATTGGGTTGGACTGACTGATAACAATCAATCTTGTATTTGCAAAATTTTATGTGCAACGTTTTTGAAAAGAATGTTAACTCTCGTGTGAAACAAGTCCTTCATATTTTATTTGATTGAAATATTTTCTGTATGACTATTTGGAATTACAGAACGATCATGTTATTTCAAGAGAATATACGAATCGCTGCATTCAAGCATATCCTTAAAATGAAGTGCAAGTGTGCTTTTATTTAAACTACTTCTAAAGCAAAGAGACAACTCGTTTCCGACACAGCCGGGCTTTCCTCTTCATTTAACGATTACTGTAATACTTCATAAAAGTAAAATAAGACAATAATTTGCAAAAACATTCTGATTTGAAAGAAATAGAGGTTCTTCCTGAAAATTGTATTTTTCTGTTGTTTTACTTTCCAGCCTTAGCTTGATCTAACTGACGCAAGATGATATCCTGTGATCCCACATTCACTTTCATCCATTTGTTTCCGACTCAAGTGACTGAAAATATTTCATATGCTGAGGTTGAAATGTGGCGTGCATTTTACATGCTATATTCACTCTTTATAGATGAAAAAATGAATAAACACGTTTATGCAATGATGAAAAGTGGTTTCAGAAACGTTTTTGCTTTATTTGAACAAAGGGAAAAGCACTGCTTTTAATCTAAAAGTAATCAGCATATAGTCCGGTGGTTTCTGATATGCTGCTACAAATTGAAGTATTCTGCCTCTCATGAAGAGCGTAACTGAGATGTGGTGTCCTGGTGTATTCCTTTTAAACCGACAGACCGCTCAATAAATCTAACCACCAACTGTCATTAAATGCATCTTAAAATCGCAAGACACAAGAAAACAAGTTTTTTTTCCAAGTAGTTAATTGGTTAATTAATACCTGACCATGAAAAGCAACAACTGTCAAATCGCTCCTTTCATAATCACATCACGTTAAGCCACTTTTGCTCGAAATAAAATTTTTAATTTTTACAAGAAATTTGAGCGGACAAAGCTGAGTGCGCGAAGTGCTGACGCGTTTCGTGGAGCCAGCTTGTTCAAGAGCAACACCTGCAGCCCGTGGATTTCGGCGATTCAACAAACTGTTGCCATGGCACTGACTCAAAAGTTTGCTGATCAAACCACAACGTTGATTACAGGCTGCAAACAATTTCGCGCGACGGATTTATCAGTTACTTTCCTGCACGTGTCTCGGGGATTTACAGCACTTGTCGCAGATCAGCTCTGGCAATGTATTTTTAGATTGGTTTTGCAATCCCCAGCACATCATATTTCAACTTGAACCAGTTGATTTACACCATGCATTACCTTTAACCTGATCGCCTTGCAAATACAAATAGAAATGCACCTATTGCGCGACCCGGGGTGAGCACAGCTTGGGGGGGCGCTACGTTCTAATAAGTACCGCTTTACCGATTGCATTTCACAAAAGCACTGGTATAAAAGCATTTGCAAAACATCAACTTGGATTGAAAATGACATTGGACGAGAGAATATCAAACCGAACCTCGTGGTCGGCACAATCCAACGCTGCACAGTTCTTTGTTAAAATTCTTTGTTTAACGGCGTTCACACGTTAAGCTTTTGCTTGGGCATTCTTTGCCTTTTTACAATTAAATGGAAACACACACTTGATTAAAATGTTCGGGCTGAAGACTTTTTTTTATGTAATAAGAAATTATTGATCTATTTCTTGAATTCGAATATCGTCATCGACCAGAGTTCCAGAAAGTCGCGCACTCAACTATTATTTTTTAAATTAAACGGGTTTTCTATGCAAGAAAACAGAAACGTCCCGATGACCTACAAGAACAGCCGCTTCATTTTGATTAGTTTCATGGTGTTCATAAAAATCATATCAAGTCTAACGTATCCAAAGGTAGTGGGGCCCACCAGCGGAGTCAGCATTGAAGTATTCACCTCGTTCCACACTTTCAAATTTGAAAATGGCGGTTACGTAAATGAAAGGCCATGTCTGCGTTGGGGCATCATATCGTGAAGAATCGCAGCAAAGAAACTTCTCAAATTTTATGTGTTTTTCAACACGTTGCCCGACGTGTAAATTTATGACTCAACTGGGATGCAGTGTTTCTATCAGTTTTCTAAACAATGTACAATATTTAACTGTTTCATTTCGCCCAAACAGTTTGCACGGAAACTTCTTAGCTGCTGCAAGGAAGAGTTTGAATTTTAACATAAACATACCTTATAAAGAATATCAGGCCAGTAAATTGTTTATATTCAACAGTGGAGTCTAATTTTAGCAGGCAAACATTTTACAGCATCACCTAAAATACTGGGAAAGCTTTCATGGAAACGCTTAGAACCTTGTTTGATTTCTTCTTCTCTGAAATTAGCCTGCGCAGTTGCGTACTGCGCAGGTGGAGCACAATCCTTTTTTAGCAAACTTCCCTTTAAAAGCACCGACTAATTTAAATCGAAGCGAACAATTTTCGTCAAATATTTTTAGAGAAGCAAAATTTTTCTTACAATTCATTTCGGACAAAAAACTTTTTGAATTTCACAGCAAAGTTGAACACAAAGAAAATTCTGTTTTTTGTGAATGGCATGAAAACGTCATTTCGTCCACTTTTTTTTGTTTCTTGTGCGATTTTAAAATTATTTTCGTAGCATCTCTCTAGTCGCTACTCGCTAGTGAAAGCGACTGGTAAAATCGTAGTGTGCACTAACACAACACTCTCATCTCGAAATGTTCGTCTCAAAAGTTCACTGCATTTCAACCACCTTTCCTGACTCTGATTGAAAAAATTAATTTTTGAAGTTATACGGCTACTAAAACAGTCTCCATCTTTTCGAGTCTTCGCATTTCGTGGAAGAAGATGACGCGCGCGGTTCGCGGCGGGCGCTCTTGATCTGATCCGAGTGACATATACGTTGTAAACAAACTGATTCCTCCATAATTGACCCGCGCCGAAATTCGACGTGACGTTAAAATCGTTCTGAGATGTTTCGCGTCGTAAATGATTTTATGACATATTACGCGTCATAAAGTCATTGTTTTTGATGGGACTGTAAACCGGACGCGGTACTGAAGCTTTTCACAAACCAAGTAAAATGTTTTTGTCTCTTCTCAGATGATTCCCTGCAAGTTGGGAGTCGGCAGAAACTGCACTTGATTCACTGTCCTGTCCTTCGATGCATGCTGATCTGTTTCTTAAACATATATGACACTCGACAGGTTCAAAAAATGTGCATAAAACTTGAAAGGCCTCTTCTTCAAGCGACTCATAATGACATAACAGCCAAAAACAAAGCTTGCGCGTCTTCTTCAACCAAGGCAATCGGTCCTGCCAACTGCAACATGGACAAGATGCAATACAAGATTCGCAGCATCACTTCCTGGCTACCTGACAGTCTAATCCGAGCACAGGTCTGGTTTTCCTTGACCGCTCGTGACGTATTGCGAAGACGTAACCAAGTTAATTACTTCGTGCGACAAGCCATAGCTCAACCCGACCTCGCTTGTGAACGTACTTAGCAGCACTGTAGTTCGTAATTAACGTGCTCTATCCTGCGTAAGTGGCGTCGTTCCGCGCTCGCTCTCTCCGCAGAGGTTCGCAGAAACGCATCTCTCGTCCATTCAGAGCAAAGCATGGTCGTGTTTACGTTATTAGGCAACCGATTTTTATTGACAAACAGAACCAAAAACGGAAATGCCTCAAAAGAATTTAATAACTTTCCCGTTCGGATCACTTTTCTCGAAAGGAGAAAGCCCTCTACAAACAGTCAAAGTTTACCAAAAGATATTGTGTGGTAATCTTCACAAGGGTTTAGCGAAAGACTGCAATCCACAAAAAATTAACCTACAGGTAAGTGGTGTAAAAATGGATGTTCAGATAGATATATTTGATGGCATCAACAAAATATATTTCGAACATTCACAAACGATCTTGTTCTATAGATCAGAGGCCGGCAACCTTTTTTGCACTGCGGACCGGTTTCAGCCTAGCATTATTTTGTAGAACGACCCTTGATAAAATAATGAATTTTTGGCACATGCAAATTTATTGCAACTCGTAAGTCATCATGGCACTGATTCAGTGAAAGGTCTGAGCTTTTTTTGCCGCCGTAAGGTGCTCCAACCTGTAGGAACTTGGGTGGTCAATTGCATCCGCAGTGTGTTCTTTGTGTCAGTTATTCCAGCCACTTTTAGATCAACTTGGCCTTGGTTCCGCACGGTTCGGTAACAATTTCTTCGCGGACCGGCACCAAGTCGCAGCCCATTGTTTGCCGACCCATGGTATAGATGTTGTTGCTATATGATGTTGGATAGCAAACGTGTTAGAGCGTGTGATATGGATATCATTCTTCGAAAACAGGATCGCGTAAATGTTTCTTGAATAAAGGCAAGTTGGCATTGCGTTGACATCCTGTTCAAAATGTAGCTATTACTATTTGCCATCGGTTGAAATGCAGCCCCGCGACATTACAAAGACCAGCACATGAACAATGCAGGTTTGGGACCAAGCGCAAAGACAAAAAACTGCTTGGTGAAAACTAGATATCAAGACCATTTGTTTAAGCACCGCCATGCCGTTTTAGTAATAACAGTGAGCTCTTCTAATAACAATTTATCGTTAATGCGCAAAAGTAAAAATGCATCAATTTACAAAGGGTATTTGATGGTTATTGTTGCATACAACTTTATAGGCAGGGCTACCATCGACCTAAAACCAAATATAAGGACGGCTGAGGAAAATTTGATTTATTACCCAAAAAAACAATTTTTTTGTTTGTACAATAAACTTCAGATCATCTTACCTCCTTTTTGTATGACAGACAGTTTTTACAGTCTCTTTCAAATAGTCACATGCGTTTGTACAGTAGAACATTGCTCAGCGATAAACAGACTAAGCAAAGCTTCAGCCCCTACAACTTTTTATGGAACATAGTCACAAAACGCTCACTACGCGCAGAAGCAAATCCTTCAACTTTCACCAAGCCATCAAGTTGCTTATTATTTTGACACAATTATCTGCTTGAAGCAGATTCGTTACATCATAATAAAAATTCCAAATGATTGAAAAGTGGTTATGCCAAGGCTTGTTGATATTGCCTAATTTAAAATGTCATAAAAAAGATAAAATATTTTTGGATAAATAAGGTGTAAACGTCTTCATCTCGAAAAACGGTTGAAACATGTTTTTGGTCAGGAATTTGTCACCTGCCAAACGAATTTTAAAATCATGCTAGAAAAACAGCTAACTGCTAGGTTAAAAATTTTAAATGTAACAGTGAAAAAATCCCGCTAGATTTAGCAGCAAATCAGGTAAAATGGCAACACTGTCTATACCTGACAGTGCAAGTGCATTACGTCTACGTGCTGCAAGATTTTACTACATTTATGACGTCACAAAACCTTGATTACAAAATGTTTACGATTTAAACAGAAATGTTAGTCTATCAGATATTGCCTAATTAAAATTGTTATG
>JGI24021J15306_10004081_pt1 | contig 16820 bp, 4 predicted proteins | sample Ectturendosymbi1_FD_15306 | JGI IMG/M metagenome (IMG submission 15306) | reverse complement strand
TCGAGCCGCTGTAACTGCTCATGACGCTGGACGTGTTCGAATCTCGGTATCCGGGCACCCGGGAGCAGTCGTACTTTCTCACCGAACTGTTGTTAGCGTTCGAGTTCACTACGATAGGATTCGCATACCCGGCAGGCCTCTGGTTGCGGCATGTGATACTGGGGCGTGGGTCAACACACTTCGGTGTGCTCGAACCGTTGCTACGCGACGAATCGAGATGCTTCCTGTTCCCCAACGACGAGAAATAACCCTCAATGTCCAGGTCCAGCTTTGACATGCTTTCTCGCAGTATGGTTTCCTGATTAAAGTACTCCTGTTCGGCTTCTTCATGTTTCGACAATTTCTTTGAGCTGGGCAAAGGTCGGTCTTTGTAAAACTGATCGTAATTGACGTAATCATCGTCGGACTCGGAACCCTGGCAAGTTGGCACGCTGATGGTATTGTTATAAATAACGGAATGGGAAGAAACAATTGTGGCGGCCTGATCGCACCCCTGCACTGGATTGGGGTCAGTGCCGATAGGTGTCACCAGTATCTTTGGAACGTTGAGCTTACGCTCGGGTTCAGGCTTCGCCACGTTCGATGGTATATCACTGAGGGTCATATACACAAGATTGGTGGCCGAAATTCCGTCGCTGGTTTCGCAAAGACAGGAGCTATTGGAGTAAAGCCACGAGGAACGCTTGTTCCCTACATCAGATAACGGTGGGTCGCGTTTCGTTTGACTGCTATGGCGCAGACGAGGCGGTTTTGGTGTTTGGCAGTTCTGGTAAACACTTTCGTTCATAGCACCATTGCGTGTTTCAGTGGCAAACGCAGATGAGGTAGGCGACTTTTCTGTGGTGCACAATCTTACTGATGTGCCACAGCCGGCTACTTCGCTAGAAAAATCGCAATTCGGAAGTCTGTCCTTGTTATCCGACAACTGCGGCGATAAACAGTCAGGACAAGGAGGCGATTCCACATCTACAGGAGGCATGTCGCCAGGAGACGAGGATCTTTGTTTGTCTGATACGGGAGGCGGCGGCGGAAAATCCATCTCGCAGTCAGATGGCGGACTAGGAAACAAGAACGAATCAAGTGATGCACAGTCGTCCGTGTGCGATCTGGGCGCAGGTGAAGGAATAGAAAACACTTCGTCGGATGACACAACATCTTCCTCGGTCGTGAGCACGGTGAGTTGGTCCTTGTCAAGAGTGAATTCGCACTGGCCACCTAAGCTTGTGGTGCGTCTGGGTGAGCGGAGCCCAACATCAGTTTTGTCTCCGGCCACTTGCGGAGAGGTGAGCGGCGAGAGCAGGCGCCGCTTTGCCTGCTTGCGAAGCATCTTCGCCAGTCGCGCTGGACTAGCGATTGTGTGGAAGTTTCCGCCGAACTGAGGAAATACTCGATGCGATGCCTTGATGCTTTCCACACTTTTGCCGTGCTCCTTGAAATGAAGGGCACCGCTTGACAGCGACAAATTCCTCTTGCGGATTATCTCATTGTCTCGCAGGTTCGTGTCCGAAAGATCACCCTGCGATCTCATTTCTTCCGACTGCCTGCGTGACTGCTTGCCGACGAGTGCGTCCTGGCAAATGATGTCAACCAGACTTGAGGTGTCCTGGCCCCTTTTCTCCAACGCCGCCAGTCGCATCTTGAGGCTAGGACGCGCAAACTCGCCTACTTCTGGAACCTTATCTTTGGTGAGGTCTTTCAGGCCGGACCAGACTATCTTCTCCGGCTCCTCACTGACGTTTTCTGGTGAGCACACATCGAAACTAGTCACGGGTTCATCGGAATCCACATCGCTTTTCGGAACGTCACTGTAGTCGCTCAACCCGATCATGGAATCGATATCCGTTATCGGGTCTGGTTCCATGCTTTTTCGCATCGAAGTCGGTTCGCGATTCGATCGGCGAAAAGACTGCCTCAACAAAGTCCAACCGCCTTTGCTTCTGCTCGGCGTCCTTTTCACTACAGTCCGGTAGTCCAAGCTTAAATGTTGGTTGGGTTCGTCGATTTTCGCTCCCCACTTCCTGATAGGCGTAGATAACTCGTTGCGCCCGCGCCAGGCTGGACTCAGGTCGACGCGCACTGGCGAACCGAAATCCTTGCTTGGGCTTTCAAATATAGTGCTGCGTTCATCGTTCGAAGGGGTTGATGCACGGCTTCTGGTGTCCCACATGTCGTAAATGCTCACGCGTTCAAACACGCTGTGAGTGCCAGTGCCATCACGGGAGTCCGAATTCGGTGTGTCGCAACCATCGGCGCACGCCTTGGCTTTCTCAGCAGACTTTCGGTACGCTTCCATGGCGCGTTTGTAATGCTTCCACTGGCGCACGCTTTGGCCGCTGTCATCGCAGTCAACGTCCGTTTTTGTGCTCTTATTGCTGACGATGGATGAGCTGCGTGATCTCGGTGAGTCAAGCAACCGGCTGTGGCTCAGGCTACGACGTCTCAAAGGAGAAACGACGTCACTTTCACTATCGTCGACGCCGCGTTTGGGTCTGCACAGCGTTGCCGCTTTGGGCGAGTCGGCGAAGTTTTTGACCGGAGCGAGAGTTTTCGCTCGGCGTTTCGTGTGAGGCGTTGGGAACTCGCTGGTGACCCTGGGAGGCGCGCGGTCACCGTCGCTGTCAGGGCTAGGGGCGTGATTCTCATGGTTTTCAAGCAAGTGGGCAACTTGCAACATGCCCAGCTTCGCTGTTTCTCTGCTCACAGACAATCTCGTTGATCGGCGACGAATCCACTTTCCGGTTGCGTTTCGGTTGGTTTCTACGCAGCGCGATCCGCCGCTTGAAAGGCGCCGCCGCTGCACAGGCTTTGTTGCGTGCTGCTCGGTCGCGTCCGACTTAACAACGTCACATAATGCTAGTGACGGACGTTTGCCAAGCTTTACGGGAATCTCAACAGCGGCGGGAAAAATCGGCAGCACAGATACACTTGCGTTCTCGTTCTTTATGTCCAAAGCATCGTCTATGTCCGAGAGACTGTAATCAGAGCACGCACGATCCTCGTCGTCGCCACTCAGCGACGAGCATTCCGCGTAATCGCTGCTGCGCAGCATCCGCATGTCGAAGGGACTCAGCGGTGTAACGCACGTCGTCATGGACACGTCACTTATGTAATATGATCAACCGTTGCCAATCTTAACTATTCTACAATATGACTGTAAAACAAGTCAATGCAAACGGGTTTTGTATCGCATTGCATCGATTAAATTTCGCTGGCCACTAAGCCATACATATACAGGCAGCTTATACACAAAGTCCTATGATATAATACGATTTGCAGATTTTCCGGACACTTTTCGAGTCTCACGCAATCAAGCCGCAAGTCAAACAACGTTTTAAGGATGAGGAAAGTATTTTAAGCAACACGTGTTAAGTCGGCAAAGAAAATAGCCTCTTTTTTTACGCATGTCGGCTTACAAACAAATTGGCGTTTTCTCCAAACACGACGCGCAATCGTTTCCGACTTTTCCAATGGGCTGACATCCAGCAGACCCACGCTTCAAATGCGAAAAAAACAGAAAGGCACCTTGCAGGCATATAAATAGCGAATTGGGCAAGATTCCTCAAGTCAAGCCTTCAATTTTGCGCTGAATTATTTAATTTTATGAAATTGGTCTTGCGGTAACACGAGCTACATTTAATCCAGGGCACCAACAACATGTGAAACTCTAACTAACCAGTACGTGAGATTACAATGCAGAGCCTCAAAGTAGCTGTGAACTTGTAATGCAGCGAGTTAATGACAATCTACTGTTCTTTTTGTCTTATTAGATTAGAACAGGGGTCCCCAAACTACGGCCCGAAGACTTTTTGCAAACGATGAAAAAATAAGATATTTATGGAAAATTTATTGATTTGATAGAATGTGACATATCCCAAAACAACCACATACCCGAAAGATATCCGGCCCTCAAACTGTTGTGTAATAGCGTTTGTGGCCCTCTGAAAAAAAGTTTGGAAACAGCTGGATTAGAATCACGAACGCCCCGTGAGCGCATGACGTACTCACCTTGACTTCGGCCAACAGAACTTTATTTATACAGTTGCCAACAAAGCGAAACATTCTACACAAAATGGCGGCTACGAAGCGCACTGGTCAACTGACAACGTGAACAGTTAGCAATGCTATGTGCAAGCATCGATAAGCCTATGAAACCTAACCTGCAAGCACAAGCTGTGGAGTAAGCCTACTGCACATATTACCTTCCTGATCTGTCTGCCAGCAGCGTTAAATAATGACTTCAGCTCATCCTGTAGTTCGCATTCTGTATCTGCAATTAGTTTTTAAAAAAGAGTTCAGAGGAACAGATCAAAAAACTGGTTGGTGACAAAGAACCAAAGGATTTGAAGGCCAAGCGGCAAATGGTACAGTCGCAACGATCGGCCAACATACTTAGTGGCGTTGTTTCACAGAAGAACGCGTGCTGAAACTAAGTCTGCATGCTGCAAGTCTTTTGGGAAACACGACCAGTGAGCATCATGCTTCAAACTCGGACATATACATCAGCGCGACATAAATCGTGCCTCAGCAAAATGAGGTTTGCCTCTTTTTCGCAAAACTCTTTCCTTGCAAGGCGTGACGAAAGCGACGTCAATCACATTACACTGTGGTGGGTGGAATCCCAAATCATACAGAACTTCTGAAGGGCTTTAACAACTTGATTATTAATGGATATTTTCAGTTGGGACCATGCCAAAAAAATGACTATTTGGGTTCATATTAAAACAGGTGAAAAGTTTGTAGTTGATATGGAAGGGCGTTTTACTTCAAGCAAATTTCTCGACCAACGCGTATTTTTGGCTCCAGCTTGTCACTGTGGCGTATAAACACCAAAACAAAACTCGTTTCAGCTAACCGATGAAGTACCAAACTTACAGCACAGAGCTACACGACTCCCATTGGACAAAGATGACCACTTCCTTTTACCTTTCTCATTAGGGCATGTCTGATACACATTTATACGATAAAAACTATGGAATTGAGAAACGACCATCACGAAATGTTCTCGACATCCGTTTCATCGGGACATTTAGGGCTCTACTCAAATTGCACTCAGTTTCCAAAAGATATAAACCCGCGTAACTGTTGTTCTGACGTTATCGCTAACAATGACAAAAAAAACTTTGTAAAAAACGTCGTTAAACACTTCTTCAAGCCTCTTTAATTCGTCAGGTCAACCGTATGTTGCTCAGGTTAAAAAATGCGACACGCTTGGTAACAAAAAGCACAAGACAGGCTTGTAGTTTTGCACAAGCCTACAAGCGCTACTGACCTTCAATAGCTCACGCTATGCACCAAAACCAATGTGCTTTACGGCGGAGAACGTTATCGAGCCGCTTGCGACTCAGTACACCTGACCAATACAAACGATGTTATTTCCGGCGTTCGAAGCAGTGGAGGCGCAGTTGCTGCGCAATCAACCAGTTCACTTCGGAGCAATTATCCATACCATGAAAACATACCACAACCATCGCGTCTATTTCTGTACCAACGACCAATTATTTTCCAGCAAGATTCCTCCACCTTCTATCGCATGCAATGCGCTGTTGGCTCGTCTACGCGTGCGGCACCGTGACAACTATCGGCAGCACGTCAAGGGCGTGCAAAATGCCTTATAGGACCTCAGGAAAAGGTTGCTGCCAGCAAATTGTCTTCGGCAATTGAATGCAAGCGGCCGCACGTCATTCATAGAATGCAATAAAACTGAAGACAAATTTGGAAGCGATATGCTTAAAATGTTGTGTTAGCAAGGGGTCATTCGGTTCGAGTCATTTGACTGCAGTTACATAGGTTGCAAGCAGGCAGTAGTATTTCTGTATGAAACATGCAATCAAAACGGATATGCTCTGTATGAAGCAACATTAAGGGATAAAACCGTACTCCACGGCATTTATTTTATCTGTTTCTTTTCACACAACATCGATGTTTACCATTCCATCAAGATTTCAATAGGCAGTCCGGCTTTAATCTGGACAGCAGAGCCGGACTATCAGAACGATGTATTCGAGCAGCACTGCTAACGAAAGCTATAAACATTTACCCCCAACAAAATTTCACTCAGTAACTGGTGTAGCCAAAACACGCAATATGATTCCAGATGCGTCGCGTTGGACTTATCGTGTGCTTAGCTTTGAAATAGATTTTTTTTAGGTGAAGGACCAGGTTTTACACGCAACCACAAAACCTTTTCACAATTACGTTGTTCCCTACTGTACGTATACTACACTTTTAACAATCAGCTGGTGTTTCAGTTGTTGAAAACACTCGAAGACACGCATGATGTAAAATCACAGAACTCTTCCTTCAAATTTTCGAATCATACCAGCTAAATGGCCTTCACTTCTTCAAACAGATGATAGGCCATCAGCTACTGGATAGTGGATATGGTCAGTGGGTCAACGATAAGCAAAACGCATATTAGACCTGTGCCCTGCCCACTGCACAACATAGATTGAGGTAAGTTTATTTCCGGTATTCTTGGTATCAATCAATCATTCAATCATCACGCATTGATTGACGCAAGTCCTTATGCATGCACTATAACGTTTAATCCATGATTGCGTACTAGTACCCTCCTTTGGCCGCAGAATACAACCGCTGGAAGCATCAAACTTTTCTGCACGATCCACCTTTGTATTGCAGGTTGAGATTTCACGATTCTCAGGTCTTTTGAAGAGCCGACGCTGATAGGAAGAGCATAGAGGGTCAACAAAGTTCACCGCTGGTGCGACAGCATATGGCCGGACACCCAACTTAGGATGCGAGACAGAAAAACGATCTTTTCGATTGACAACACCTTTTTTCAAGATTTTGAAACAACAGCACTTTTTACAAATCTGGAGTTGTTTGGCCTGAAGATTAATTTACACCACGATTGTGTACCGCAAACGCACCAGAAAAAAATGTTGAAGAGCATGAAAATTAAAGATAAAATCAATTTTTGTTAGTTTACACACGCTGCGATAATTTATGCAAGGGAATTTCGAACTAAATTCAAACAAGGTGATTTCCCATCCAAAACAGTTCAACGACTTAAGGGACATCGATATACCTGGAAGAAAAAATGCCCTTCAAAGAAAATTAAAAATTGTTTAAATCAGCTACGTCCAACCAGGTCAAAAGTTTTTGTGAAGCCCAGTAAGGTTTTCACTATTGCGTATGTACAATCCAATGACAGCCTTTATTTTTATAATCTCAAGTTCGTGACTTTCGATGCAATGCCCTTTAGTGCCTGTTTATCATGCACTACGCACTGGTAGATTTCCACGCGTCCACTGACACCTCGGTGCAAAACTAATTTCTAAATATACCCTTGCTGTTCCATTAGCAACAAATTTGCCTGTGGCATCACAGTTTGGGAGTGATTAAAAGTGCCATACAGTCGTTACCATTGCAGACTTGCAGTTGAGTTGGTATTCAGATGCTCTTAGTAGCTTTAAACTACACTTTAGTTGGCTAAAATGAAAGTACGTCATTCAATGTGCGGCCCTCACGTAGATAGTGGCATAATTTGTGGCCCAGCAAGGCATTTCGGTTGGACATTGCTGCTATAAATCATAGGCATATCCAGTGAAAACGGCCTAGCTCAGTGTTTCCAAATCTTTTTTGGCTAGCGTCCCCTTTTCTGACCAACAAATTTCTATCGCCCCCTACCATGCATAGCACACACAGCAACACAATTTTTGGGTATTGTACATTTGGTATGTTTGAAAATGATTAAAATAAAAATGAACGCAAAGACGCATTTCACAATAAAACTTGATTTAGTGAAACGCTGTTTTGTTTACAAATTACATGCATACATGTTTGTTGATCATACTGTTTTTTTATAACATTTGGTCACACAAAGGTAGTAAGACAACAGAAATGTAATTATTAACTGGGTCTCCTATCGCCCCCCAACCGCCCATTTCTGCTTCACAGCCCGCCCCTGACGGGGCAGCACCGCCCACTTTGGGAACCACTGGCCTAGCTTGTAACATAAGAACGGCTACTTTAGCAAAACATTTCACATATTTTGCATACGCAAGCATATTTTTGTAAATGGTTTGCTGTAGGTTTTTCAATCATCATTATCAGCATTGGTTTCTTGTTGGAGTCGAATAAAGAATTCGGGAGAATGATCAAAACACGCACTATCAAGTTGCACTGAGGTTTTTAATAAACTGTCTTACACTGGATGCAGAGCTTCTCAAACTATGGGTCGCGGCCTCAAACGGGGTTGTGAAATGTAATTTTGGGATCGCGGAACAAATCGGCTTGACAAATCAATAAAACAATTTTTCTAAACTTTACAAGAAAATTGAAGGTAGGCCTTCAGTGAATCTACTTCTATTGCATTTCTATTTTTAGGGACAATATCGTGCTTTATGCTCTCAGTTGTTCACTATGATGCCTGCCTGAGGTATTAAATGATAATAAAATCAGGCACAAATTAAGCGTTTTTACGTCATGATTGTTTTAAAGTACTGACCAATTTTGACCTTATTGCATTCATTCCGACACGAAGGCATGCTTCTATTTAGAACTGTAGGTTTACTCTAGGGGCTAGGCTAACTGCTTTGAAAGCACACAGAGTAGTTTGAAACTAAAGTTAAAAAGCTTCATACACAGTTTCAGAAGCACTTTGGACTTTGGATCCACAACGCAAACCATAAACGATTGAAATTTCAGGAGGCCACACACCTGCCATGCCCAAGATGAGTTTGCGGAGTTAAGCCCTGGATTACCATCGTTCGATTTCTGTCACGTTAATACCAACGTCGGGTGTGCCAGACCCGGTATTCAAAAATAAAAAAATATACTTTCTTTCAACAGAAGTTTATCACAAAAACTACACTGAAAATACAAGTCTCACTGAGCAGTTTGAGCACTAACAAAGTTACTTTACTCAAATATCATACGATTTTTGATGAAAAGTGGGCTAAATATAGCGAAGGTGTCACATGCCTGAACTGAATTACTCATAAACAAATTATGGGCGTGAAGAACTTCTCCTTTTGTTAACAAGACCGTAGAAGCATGCCCTGAGTGAGTTTCAGATTTTATAGCCACCTGGCGCTTTCCCCCCTTTAACCATAACGTGGGTTAGGCTGACCCATGCCACTTCACACTAATACTTTCGTCGGGTCTGGGTCCGCCAGACCCGAACTCACTCCCTGTGCAAAATCGAAAAGAGCGTGGATGACCGCAAGTGCACCTATTTACAAGTCACACAAAAAAAGAGGCTACTGAAGTGTTGAAAGCGCGCCGAAGCGAGCTTACGTAGTTTCACGCGAGTGACCTCATTTGACCCGGGCCTGACAGACCCACGATAGCATTCCAGGGTGACAAAAGTTTGCAAGTGGAATTTTCCAAACAACTTAATGTCATTTTTGCATAAGAACAAGAAATGAAGGCTCCAGTCATTTCTGATCTAGCCATTCATAAACTCTTAGACTTTTGCAAAAGATAAATGTGTGAAGCGGTATACTCAACTTTACTATGATAATCATCAAGTCCAAAAACCGCGCGAACATTTTTCCAAAACGTTAAGAATGACCTTCGTCCTGCGTTATTTTGAATCAATCTACGAATGGATGATATGCGTAAAAATCTTCAAGTGCATCCATCCCATTACTTGTGCTCGATAACTTCTACAAGCTAATTGTTTTTTGTAATTTTTTTCGCATTATGGTTTCCATTACGTGGTAGTTTTATTGCTGTATAGTTCTTTCGTGAATCGTGTGCAATTGTAGGATTTCGCCATTGACAAAAATGCATCTTGAGATTTGTAATGAGATGTTTACACGTATCATTAATATCTAGGTAAAGGTTTAGGCTATCCATCAAGGGGTCGCATAGAAAAACCTTTTTTACAATGAGGTCGCAGAACAAAATTGTTAGGGAAACCCTGATCTAGTGTAGGTAAACACATTAAAAGCTTTTTCAACACAAAAAAATCTCCATCTCCGTAAACTCAAACTCGCCACAATGCCCCTTCCCAGCTTCTTTCAGAATGCATTCTTACTTGTGTTTCAGCGATATGCAATGTGCCTAAAATAAGTGAGTAACACACAAGTCAGTAACTGTAACTGTGTCGAGGTCGGCGCAAAGCGTGTCGAGTTTAAAAATTGCATTTTTTTGCTTTGCTCAAATCCACGATCAAATTCAGATTTTTCGAAACGCTCAGCAGCTGCTATCGATTTTTCATAATATGCGTCCTCAGGTAAGTTATCGACCTGCTTGGACCTGTAGCCTGTTTAAGTAACAACAGCAATGCATTGAGGTTTCAAAACCAAGCTAACTAAGCAGAGCAATGCCTAACACAGGTGCTCTAGCTGAATCCAAAAACAAACAACGCTGAGAAATTAATGAAACACGATAGTTACTGCCATCACGCTGTCAATCAAAACAACGGCAGCATATGAACCTTCAAGCGCTGCCCAGTTATTTTCTCATCGCTTGGCTCCACGCGCCACTCGCACTATGCTTCGAGGCAAACGTAGTAACTGTGGCTGTGTGACAGAAACTACATGAATAACGGGAAAGAATTCCTTCCTGATAAAGCGGGGAGTAAACAAGTTTAAAACGCGAGCAAATGACGATGTCATCACGCATGAAACCGCAAATGCTGCCAATGTCCTTGCGCTGTTTCCTGAAGGCACAAACTATAAGCACCATGGGATGTAACCACGACCTCACGTCGCTCCTTACGGCAACTCCTGGATCCTGCTTTACCTGAGGGGCATTCGTCATGTGCTCCAGGGATTTAAATCCGATTCTAACTCGATCTCGTAAGCTCAGGGAAGTAACGCGAGTAATCCCCTGTCCAGGCGAAAATCACTTGGGGTTCGTCACGTCGTGCGCAAAACCCGCGAAGGAAAACTATTGTCTTAGCTCCAAACAGTCTGCGCTTTTAACGCTTTCACTTGCTAGACCATCGCCACCAATCACACATAAGTCAACTACAACACCGCGACATGACATTGGCCAGCGCCCGACAACTGTTCCACTTCCTTGCACGTGGAACCAAATACGATGACGAAACGACAAAAGAAAAAAAGTAAGTTTTTGTGGCAAAATCTTCATTGGGAAACGGTCAATCACCGGAAATCATTTGCCATCGAACGCATGACGTAACGTTCAGACGCGAGAGAAGGGAAATGGAAAACACCAGGCAATACCAAGTGGCTGTACAGTGAGTACGTGCTGAAAAGACATCAGAACGTTACGATATGTTAATGAACGGTGCTTAATGCAAAATCGTGAACTGTCAATTAGGCTGAAAACGTTTTCACACAGCAGTCGGTTCGCGCTTAAAGTTTAACAATGCATACTGTTAGCTATCCCGTGTCGTGGGTGCTGTAATTATATTTTACTGCCATTGTTATCCATGATACATGATACTGTTTGATAAATATGCATGCATTTGCGGTCCCTCAAAATGAAAATGACAACAGCAGCCCCAGCCCATTCTGAACAAAAAGTATATGCCCAACTAGAACTACGAAACACAAATGAGTTTTATTAATGCTTTTAAGTGTGAACCTTGTTGAAACCTTGATTGTATGAGTATCAGCACGTAAACAACAACATATCCCGACACAACCCTGTGTAACGTGCCGCTACTTGCTGAACGAGGCGATAACTAAAGCGCGACGCGGAAGACATCAAAGTTCTGGCACGGTGAACATTTGACGAGTGACGTAAGCAAAATAGATCCTATCTTTAATACGACAAAAAAGTGACGTGTATTCTTGTTGCATAAAAACCCGAAATGTTTTAAAATTTGCAAACGTTGCTGTTTTCAAAAAATGTTAATTGGTGCATGACACGCGTACCATTATTCCTCTGAGAAAAGCACTGACAACACGAACTTGTTGATTGGTGAAAACCACAAAAACACCCCAATATCCGGATAGAACAAATGATAGCGTGATATTTGCAATTAAACGCCAACAGATCAGTAAAAAGGATGCTCATGTTAGGTGTGTTAGTAAGGGCTTGCTGGTCACTTAAAAGAAAATAAGCTATTTTACGCTTCATAATTGCACAAGTTGAACCGTGGTTCGTGCTTGTGTTCTTTTTCGACTATGCTTGGGATTGCTCATTATATACGGTAAGACAGATCTTCATGACCACTGGAAAAAATCTTTATGCATTTTCTTAACTACCACAATTTCACGCTTGGCTTCCAAAAATTACAAAAGTTTCTCTATTCTACAGAAAACTGGTTCTAAAAAGTTAACAAGGGCAAAAACCTTCGTCCAAACAAACATGATTAAAAAATCGAGCAGTTGCACACTAGGTTTTTTTCGCTGAGATATTTCGGTCATTTGTCCCATAAGTATCAAAACTCGCCGTAACAGTATTCACTAGTCTATATTTTAGGACATTATGACCGAATTGACTTAATTTTTTTCGGTCATTTAAAAAATGCATTCTTTAACCGAAAAAAACTAGGTTGCATATAGCAAACTCAACTTCATTCCTTGCCTTGCATTTCATTTACGTAAAGCCGTTTGGAAGTTCACCGTGAAAAACAAACTTTGAAGTCTTTCTTGATTTAGAGAAATGCAAATGCGGGAAAAAACGATTGTTGACGCATTCACAACTCCCTGCAACATTTGCAACTAGGGAATGACTGTTCTTCTGATGCAAATATAAATCGCCTGAACGCAAGCACTGCCTGTAGTCGTGTACTTTGGTGTCTCAGCAAGCTGATGCAGCACAGTTAGAGGAAATTTCAACGGCGCAGGCGGAATCTGGAATGATTCCTCACGTGCATTACTAGTCAAAGACTGTTGGTCGCCTTAACCTGAGCAGGTTTTATCCTAACATTTCATTCAACCGATATTTTGCACGCACACAAGAATCGCACGTTCGACTTGCGGCTGCGGGTTTGATACAGGATATTGCAATATATGCTTACGACCTGGTTTTTTTCGGCCACAATGTCTGAAAAGACAAACAAATGAATACGCGAATAAACATTTCTATAATCCACAACATTGCCCATATATACCTTGTGTTTATACAGCGAAACACTACAATCGCAAACTCGCAATTAATTGTTACTATGTAACAACGATACACTCCAAAACTAAATTCACATTTGTCACGTGGGACTCGAAGAACACAGGTATCAGTCTCGAGGTATCAGTCTCGAGTCCTTAGTCTCGAGATTGTGAATGCTCAATCGACATTGCTCTTTAAAGCTTTAGCAGGTCAATCTTTTGACTGTTGGGGTTATCTTCAAAAGAATAAAATAAGTCGGCAAAAACGGTCGAAATTCAACAAAATTGAAAGTCGGAAGTGTTAATCACCTTTTTTCTACCATAGAAAATATAAGTTTCGGAAAAATCCCGGCGAATCAAACAAATACACAAGTATCGGGTCTTATTTTTTTTCTCGAAAAAGTTTCGACCATCAGTGTCACGCAGCATTTCAGCATTATTACCGTTAATTTCCGAAAAACAAACTTGACGATTCAAGCAATTTCACCATTTCATTAGTAGCATTATCGAAAATTATGGCAACTCGAATAAAACCTAACAATGGATCATAGAAATCTGAGCACATTAGCAATGAATTTACAAGTACAGTATATTACGAATTCTATAAGTTTGACCACCGTGAGAATTGAGCCTATGTAGAAGTGATATCGCTACTAAGGCCAACCACCAGATAGCCACACTGTTATTCTCCCATGTGAGTTTTAAAAAGAAAAACTTAATTAAGCTGTTCAAGACCCCTATGCTATACAATTTACGACAAATTCACAGCTTATGATAAGCCAGAAGATCTTCACCTGTAACTGCAACGTACATTAGCAACACATCAGCTCGACAGCATCTTCTAACGGACGTATACGAAACATGCGATGGAACATGGTTTCAACTTAAAAGAAAAAAATACGTGACTCATCAACTACTCCACAAAGGTAAATGCTAGATAGCAAACTTACGAAACCTTGCTGCATTGGTGGCAAGTCAATGGCAGCCCCGCGTGCGAAGCTTTTTCTTGCACCCACTCCATTAACGCCGAGCACGGGGTTGGAAAGGCAGCAAGTACTGTTTTTCCAGTCGTCGGTGTGTCTGTTTTTTTTCGGTCATAGACCGAAATTTTTTTTAAATGACCGAAAAAAAATGCAAGTCATTTCGGCCAAAATGTCTGAAAACATAGGCGAATGAACCCTGTTATGGCGAGTGTTAATACAATTGTGAGAAAAATGACCGAAATGTCTCAGCCAAAAAAAAACCAGGTCGGTGTCACTCGACTGGGAATCGAGCCGCACGTACCAGTTTTAGTGGCGCGTTCTAAAACAACTGTGCCGCTCAACCGGTCAACATTACAAGTAAAAATGGGACGATGGGATTTGCAAAAAAATGTTTTACGGTCAAGAAATCACTTTTTCTTTGCCTTGCTGCTGAAACAAAGGTTTTTGTGCATATCAATGAAACGAAGTTTCGGGGCTGTTTAGTCTGCGCTGACTTTGTAATTCGCATGAGTTTGATTGAGCGTCACCTATCAGCAAAAAGCGCCTAAGATATGAGTTTTTACAAATCGCCTTTTATCCCCTAAAACCTTCCCACAGTTGCATACTTCCGTAAACGTGCTTGACTATGTAATCTAAACACACGTAGGGCATTTCGCCAGTAAAAGATTCCGGTATCTTCCTAGATCAGCGGTGCCAAACATTCGGCCCGCCAGCAGGTTTAATCCGGCCCGTGAAACGACTATGAGAGGAGTATAAAAAAACGAGCCGAAATATGTCAGTGAAAGATCCTGCAGTTTTGAATGTGTCCACTGGATGTCGCAATGCAAGATGCCGTTATCCAAGCAAACCGCTTGTCGAGCTGCGCGTCTTCTAGTTTCAAAAGTACTGTACGTGCTTAAGTAGACAGAGACGGCTGCCACTCAGGGTGGGACGCCTGATAATGATGCACTTGTGAAGGCTAAGTGTACCAGGTTTCAGGCTCAAAATAACAAATAAGTAACCTCACTCAAAATGTTGCATGGGACACTGCACCCTTATATAGCTCTTCTGAAAATCATTGTGTTCTTTTTAACTTCACAGAAAATGAGCAGTGTGAGATATTCTGTAATGATATCAGTTACACCAGTTCTAAAGTTTGGCATTGTGCACAATTTTTTCTCAGAACTTTAGTGTCTTTTGTCAGACAAGAGTGTGATATGCGCATTTTCAGAATGTCCTTGTTTTATTCTGGATCAAAGTAACTCCCCGGTCCGGCCCGCGTTGGAGTGGTTTTCTTCCATATGGCCCTTGAACTAAAATGAGCTTGACACCCCTGGCTTAGATGATCGAAATCGTCGCTTTCAATGTTTCAGGTGCAGTCACGGTTCTCAAGCAATTAAATGTGGTTGGCGCCTGAAGACCGTCGTTCACCGCCAACGCTTACATACGCAAACCGAAAGGGACAGCCAGGAAGCCTAAACTCAAAAACACATATACACGACTCAACTTTATGAGTAAATGACCACGGCCGTGTCATCACACACGGTAGGCTTAAATTCTACAAGTGGCAGACACACAGGTCTGTTTATTCGACAACTGCGACAGTTTTTTAGATCCCAGACTTTAGGCAAGAGGATGTGCAGTACCAACAAATCTTCGTAAAATCAAAGTTCAAACCTAGCAACAACAAGCCAAACAGCAAATGTCTTGAATAGCAGCAGGTCGGTAAATATAAACGAAAGTCGCTATTGGAAATGCAACAGTGGTCCGTGCTTAAATTTTTTTTCGCTGAGACATTTCAATTGTTTGTCCCATAATTGTATTAAAACTCGCCATAACAGCATTCACTATTCTATATTTCCGGACATAATGACCGAATTGACTCAATTTTTTGGGGTCATTTGAAAAAAATTCGGTTATGACCGAAAAAAAAACAGGTCCGCACTAATGTATAGCTATACACACATTAACCAATTTTTCAACTTGGGCTGAAGGCGTATTTTATTCTTTCCGTTCAGTTACTGGTAAGTCACAGTGACTAGGACAAGCATCTAAAACCACATGCTTGAATCGCGTCGTTGAAGAAGCACACCGCAATCAAGTCACCAAACAAAAACTTGGCGGAAAGTGGCGTCAAAACTGGCATTCGAAGAAGGGCAGGGTGGTAGCGGATGGTTGAACTGCATTTTGGTCAAAGCAATTCAGCACGAAGATTGCTTGCACCTTGCACGTACTGTGCTAAACAGATTGTATTTGGAAACGACTGCTTGCAATGTTAACGAATCTCTGTCGATGATAAAAACAGCTGTTCATCGCAACATTTGAACCAATGGTCGTTGCATTGCTGTTTCTCAAACGATTTAGATTACCTTGCCTGGAAAAAAGGAAACTACCAGATTCCAGTAGATGTCTTGCCGAGGCGCTCTTAAAACTGCACATGTAGTTCAATGTGAATTTAAAAAAAAGCTTCTGCCCAACTTTTCCGTATACTGGCAAAGATGAACAGAGCTCACGGTAAACGTGAAATTAGAAAGCTTGCCCACACAACCAAGAGCCAGTGCTTAGGTGCTGTGAGCCTAATCAGCGGACGTCTTGCGCGTGACGGGCGTAATTGTATATAATGAAAAAACACCACGCCATGTCAAACTAAATTACGCTGGACGTAAGGTCGTTACATGATCAGCGTTGTATCGTGCGTTGAATATCTACTTGTAAGAGCACATCTGTGTTTTACTCGTGAGCAAACGCGAGAATGGGCGTCTTTGACTTACCGGCTAGATCAGTGGTTCTCAAACTTTTTGAGATCGCGTACCACCTGATGCTTTTTTAATGTTGGAGTGTACACCCCTGGTTTCAGAAGAAC
>JGI24021J15306_10004080_pt1 | contig 16820 bp, 8 predicted proteins | sample Ectturendosymbi1_FD_15306 | JGI IMG/M metagenome (IMG submission 15306) | reverse complement strand
TCATCGGGTCCCTAAAATCAGAGAAAATCGGGTCCCTAGAATCAGAGAAATCGGGTCCCTACAGGTCCATACCGGGTACCTAACATTTTCCTTAAAAAAAACTGCATTCAGAGTAGCGATTTTTGTCGTTCTTGAGGTCGATTTGTTGTGCTCACCGGAGTGACTTTCGTGAGTGAAGTTATTGTGATTTTTCTTCAGCTAATTCAATTTGCAAACGCAGCTGCGTTCTTTTGTTCTCTGTTGGATTACCTAGTCTCACACTTTTGTTGAAAAGGCGACAGCGGTGAGAAAATGAGCACGCGATGGCGTTGCTTCGAAAAGATCAATCACGGCTTACGCGATTCTTGGCTTGTTTTACTAAAAGATAGCCTACAAACCGGCTTTTCATGCCTATAGGGCTATCCTAAACATTTTCTTTTATATTTATAGCGCCATAGTGTATTTTCGTGGTAGTTTCTTTTTTTCTTGAGAAACATTACATTCTGCAAGCATTATCGTTGACTAACAAGCTAAGTTTATGCTTGTCTAAGCCAATGTTATGGTCAAGTGGTTGCTATTTTGAGTGTGATAAACCCGTGTACATGCAGCTATACCCGCACACTACATTTTTTGATATCCCGTAGTTGCGCATATCTTGACTCACTCGGCAAATTTGGCTTTCGGGCCTAAACCGGGCTTCAAAAGTAAATGTCGGTTTCAGGCTTGTGATTTCGGGCTTCAAAATGAGGCCCATTTACAACTCTGCTTTAGGAAATTTCGATGCTTGCACGGAATTTTTGATATGTTTTGAATCATTTTACGAAAGCTTGCATGAATCGCTTGCACAGTAAACGTATATGAATATGGTCGGCAAAATTTGTGCTATAACGCTTTTTGAACGTCACCGTCCATGATGCAACGAAGCAAAGACAGAACTCTTGAAAATAAGACCAGGATCGCATATTTGGAGTGAAACCAGTACCGACAACATGCATAAAATTTTACGTGTTCGGGACCCAAGTTTAACTTGAGGTTAAACTCTTAAGTTTCAAGGCTAAATCTTTTTGACAACCAAACGTAAATAAAAGAGTATTTTTCAGTATGAAACGTTCACTCTCTTTAAAGTTGTGAGTGTCAGGGAAAAACATGGGGATTAAATTCAAAAGGTTGAGGTCAACACCGAACGTGGACAATAATACAAGTTCAAAATCAAAACCATGCTTGAAGAAAAACTGAAATATGAGGCTGTGATGCCATCAGTGTTAACAGCGGTAAGCTGGTAGCGCCACCAGCCTTTATTCAAGCTCGTTTTGAAATTGGCGGGTTAACCACTTTGGTGAGCTGCATATCTCATCAATCGTTGTCGTTGTAATTACGTTTTGGGTTGGTAAATAAGTGCAATTTTTGTGTTGGTGAAATAGTAGGCTTAATTTTAGCGGTGTTTCTTTGAAAAGCACTTCTATTTAACGCATCGTACATTTGTTAAGGTGCTGGCAGCTTGGTTTTAGCCGTTGTCGAAAAATAATGCACGGGCACCGCGATTCCGTTTCTTGCCTGGATAGCCACGGTGAAGTGCTGGTTTCCGGTGGAAAAGACGGGCTAGTCAAAGGTAGGAATGCGATTTGTCTGCGCATTACATGGCCTGCTTATTGAAAAAGAATGATGTAAGCAAACGCAACGAACTTAGATGTCTGATTCATTTCTGCAGCAAGTTCGCAATTGGCTAATATTTTCACTCGTTTTGTTGCACACACGTAGCTTTTCCAACTTATTTCATATTTTTGGAGGTATGTTGGCGACTTTACACGGCGCACTGGTTTTAATGCAAGCTCTAAACAGTTGATTTATTTTTTTTAGAAAAGTCTGTTGTTAAGTGCTTATTGCACTGTGGATCTTTATTGCTCAGCGCAGTCGCTTTGCTTAATTTTCTACAAAAAGGTTTTTGATTACTCAATAGAATGTAACGTACGAAACTCAATGAAACCTTTTTCAGCGTGGGACATTTGTTCGGGAAAATGCTTGTGCACTTTTAAGCATTCCAAGTACGTATCAGTGACTGCAGTGAAAATACTGGACTGCGTAATCGTTTCGTCCTGTGAGAAAGGACTCGTTAAAGTCTGGGACCTGAAGCTTCGCAAACTGAAACAGGTTCGTTGAAAAAATCTGCTGAACTCGTAACAGGCAAGCAAAAAATCATTTGCGATCGTGTACTAGGTGTTGCGTGGCCATCGCGCGGAAGTAAATTGCCTGGACATCGACGTTCATTTCGTTGTGAGTGGAGGAAATGACGCTTTCGTGCGATCGTGGACGATCGCAAAAACCAACGGAAAATGCTTGAAGTTTTTTCGACATCCCAGGCAAGTCGTCGCGAAGTTTGCTTTGTTCCATTAAGTCACGTGTTCGCTGGACGTTTGCCAGCTTGGAGGCATGCAAGATGTTAATCAGTTTCCCACTTTCTAGGTTCTTGTCTTTTTCGTGTTTCAGGGAAGTGCTGTGTGTTCAACTTCTGTTCCTGCGAATTATCAGCGGCTGTGCTGATGGAAAGATCCGGATACTGAACCTACTTACTGGCGAGTGCATTCGAGTTTTGAGGGGGAACAGCAAATGTGATCCAGTGTTGTCGCTTAGTGCAACTGAAGAAAGGTATAAGTCTGTCCCGGTTCAAGATTTTCGCAGAAATTTTTGCTGTACCTGTTGACATATTACGTTAACTTTTTTTTTAGTTCTCGCTTTGGAACACAGAAATGCCTTTTGTGTCAAAACCCCAAAGCCTCAACTGATTCAAGCAAACTATACAGCTGATGGCTCAAGTTGTTACATAATCAAAATGACGTATACGATTCGAAATGGCGTATCAACGCAAGACTTGAAAATGTGATTAAACCAGAAAATTTGTAAAATCGTTTCAGTGACATGTTTAAATTCACATTTAAACGCCAGGTACCTTTTAATCTGAACGTTAAATGAAAGCGTATGCAGTTTGGCGATTTGGAAAGGTTTATGTTTTCGTTCAGTATTGTTTGAGTTAAGTTTGATCAGTGTGTTTGAGGCTCCGGCCGTTCTGCTAGAAACGGAAAGAAATCATGTGAAAACGCGAGTTTACGTAACAACACGTCCTTAAAATTTTAATAAGATGTTGGAAGTCGACGAGAGGCTGTTACTGTGAGCGAAAACGTAGTTGTCACATAAATATTGTGGAACTAGTTCTAGCAAGTATAACCAGGGGTGGAGTGGGGCGGGAACGCGCTCCCACACGTTTTTAATGTTTTCGTTTGTGGTGTAATGAAAGTGAAAACTTCATTAACTAGGCCCTAGCTACATTGAGGCAATTGAGGCACTTGCCTCGGTGAACGTTCTGTAATGTTGCCACAAAACATTTTTGCAACGCAAAATCACATCATTTTTTAATGTGCGGCTGTTTTGAAAAAGGCAGGAGTTAAGCTGCCCTGTTGCAACCACCAGCGTAGATTAAATAAGGGCAGGATGTTAGGTCTCCAAAAACTACATTAAAAAACATACGTAACCGGGAACGTAATGAACATGTTCGCCTCGGTAAAAATTTGACCTTGACTACGGCCATGATTAATACTGATTTAAAAATAAGTTTGAAGTTCTGTAGTTTTTGGATGCGTTCCTTCAATTATTTTTTTAGCACTACACCCTTGCATACAAGCAAAAAACTCTGACTGGCATCGGTCATTCTACAGCTTAGTGCAGAGGTTTTAAGTCGCGCCGGATTCGGGCTAAAGTTTGTGAAAATGTTTCGGGGCGATTTCGGGCCACCATAGAAAATTTTTTAAATAATATTCAGAATAAAGTTTTTTTGTTTGTGACGTAGATTTTGTTGTGGTCACTGCGGTTACTTCTGTGAATGAATTGTGATATTTTTTGAACTGATTCTAGAATTGCAAACACAGCTGCGTTCTTTGTTCTCTCCTCGGATTAGTCTCACATTCTTTTTGAGAAGGCGACAGCGGTGAGGAAATTAGCACGCGATAGATCACTGACGCGATTCTGACTTGTTTTCAGAACGGTTTCGCTAGATTTAGCACCAGGCAAGGATTAAATGTTTCCTTTGAAGTGCTAAAATGAAAAACGCAGATTAACAGCATCGCAACAATGGATACTTTTGTCGCCAGTTACTTTTAAAGCAATCGATTTGATTAAATTTTGAATAAAAAATGAATTGTGAATTGTTTGGTCATGTTTACTTTGCTACGTCACCAATACCCCGCAGTTGCGCATATCTTGACTCACTTCGTGAATTGGCTTTCGGGCCTCAGTCGTGCTTCAAAAATAAATGTCGGGCTTAGGCCGGGTTCGGGCTTTAAAATGAGGCCCGTTTATATCTCTGGCTTGGTGCAAACCAGTACGGCACTCCACTACCCTCTGCACGTCCAAACACTGGCTGCTATCCACTTCAATTCACTTTGTTTTGTAAGTGGATTTCTAAACCGACTGCAATAAACTCGTGTAATCATTTGCCTCCTCAGCTTCGTTTGATTCCGTTCTTGTTGACTGGCGAAATCCTGCGAATCACGATAAAAAGTGATTAGGCGGCTTGGAACATGCTTAGTTATATAGTGGATACATTAGTCAGGGTTCCCACGCGGTATTGAATTGTAAAATACGTTTTCAAGACCTTTAAAAACAATTGAATTTGGCCGCAAAATGTCCATAAAATATTGAAGAAGTATAGAAATTCCGAATTCAGGCAATTGTTGTTTATTCAGATTTTTGTTCTTCACTGCTGATGACAGTTCTGCAGATGTTTTTTGCATTGTGCTTCATGAATAAAATTTTGGAAAATGAAGCTAAATGGTGGTATTAAAGCTTTATAATTTAGCATTGAAAAGGTATTTAAAAAGTATGGAAAATATTTTTTGAAAATGTGTGGTAATGGGAACCCCGATTAGTGCTTTAATGTTTTGTGCATTCTTAACTGCGTAATTCCCAGTAATATTCCGTTCGTGATTCAACTCGATGTACTTGTTTGCGAACAGAGCAACAGTCGACACGATAACCTGCAAACGCAGTTGGTCGCTGTTTCCTGTGGCGCATGCGAATGCCCAACGCTTTTGTTCGTCGTCATTCTATATATCGAACCGTTTTAGCGTTCTGACTTCACGCTCAAGTGTATCAAAGTGTATCAGAGGTTTTGTCGTATATCTGAATATAATCGAAAGAAGCAATCAACGTAGAGTGCTACTGGAGAGTTATTTTAATTGTATTTTATTTTGCAATTAGACAATGTGCAGGAGCACACTGTGTGCACAACGCAGATTGATAAAAACAGATACAACAGAATGTTTCACAAAGGCGTTGGAGGCTGAAACACAGGGTTGCAGACACTTTCTTAGCGGTACTGTTCGCTAACCCGTAACACTTGGTACAACACTGCTGCGGAGTAGGACGCTGAGTCCAACGCTGGTCAAGGCCAGGTAAAGTACGAATGTGTTGTGCCATGACACGCCCTCAAACGAAAAAACAGTGTAACGTCTGAGCACTTAGTCACAAAGTAAAATGCGACTGTAGTGTTCAAAGAATAAGGACGCATACAAACAATCTGACTGCATCAAACTGATTCTAGAATGTTGCATTGAATCGGACGAAGTGGTGAATGAGAGCCTTTTATTTCGCCTTGCTTTGGCTTGGCAACTTCAAGACGTTCAGTTGCTTAGTTGGGAGACTGACCTGTGCTCCTGCGACAACTAGGTTGACCCCTCAACTATTGAGGATTTCGGTGGAATCGTAATCGATCGCCTATATTTGGCACTGGAACCAACCAAAAACCCTACATTGGTTCCTACATCGGTCCCTACAGTTCAAGGTGCATTTGTTTGGTGATGCAACATCGTCAAAATAGGATTACGGGCATTTCCTTTCTTGTTGAAAAACCAGCGCTTGTACTTGTCATATTTTAGATAGCAGCATGTTGCTGCATACAAAAAAGTCGTGTCCAAAACAAACGTGTAGATACTCCTGTGGCACGGCATTCTTTATACCCTAGCTAAAAGAAACGTTTTCTGGATTTACAAATGCTTAAATATTTTTATCTTATGTCTAACAGAGCTGGGTGGTTCGTGACTGACGGCCTGACCCGTTCCAATCTGAACTGATTTCTGAATAAAATTTTGCTGGGAATTGTCCATAAACTTCAGTCGATTACGGATACATCTTTTTAGGTTGGTTATCAACACGGTTAGCAACGTGCTTCTGCTTCAGTTCGAGCCGATCCAGTGGAAATACCAAGTTGCAGAAGACGGTGCAATGTTTTCAAAACAACCGAGCGAAGCGGTTTCAATGTCTCAAGCTGTCGTTTCCATGCTTTTGCGGGAACAAGACGAAGATCTCATAAGGTGGAAAAAAGTTGCTAATTGAGCTTAAAGAAGATATTTTTGTCGCAGTTAAATAAACTTCTGTTTAGGCCTGCATCGCAGTGCAGTATTTCGTGTTGATCAAATAGAAAAATTTAAATGCGAAGGTGAAACTCCCATACGCTTTCACTGCTAATAATTTTGAATGAGTGCATGCACAATTTATGCTCAAATGTAGATTTTTGTTTTTGGAATGCAGCGGCAATATGTTTTTTGCCTTTAATTTTAAAAATCAACCTTTTCGAATTGTACAGAGGTTTTCATTTGTTTGACATGATTAGAATCGCTGTTTTTCTTCTATTTCTTCTGGTGGACGATCAAAACGACAAGCTTTTTTGTAATTTGCTTATGATGTAGAAATTCGGTCACCCCCCTGCGGCATTGCGAATCCAGACTCTCCCATGTAAAAAGTATTTCAAGACCTTGTTCAACTTCGAAACTGATGAGATTTGACTACGGACTTCGTTTGGCAAGAAGACCACAGACTGCTTGCAGAGATACCTCCGGCTCCTCTCCTCACATTTCAACTGAAAGTGAGTTTTTCATCTTGTACCTAGAAGCAGATATGTTGAAACTGCTTCCAAACACACCGTGTTGTTTGTTCTCATGAAGCTTCAAGTTTTACAACCGTTTTTGTAGCGTCATAGAAAAGACAAAATTGTGAGTTCCAGTCAAACAGCCCATAAAATTCTTCATGTGTACTATTTTGCGCGTTTCTTACATTTTCAATTACTTTTAAGAGTATTATGTTAGATGAAAGCGCAACAAAGGGTCTGTAACAAAGTATTTTTTCCTACGTTTTATTTCTAAAACAAAATCTTATTTAAGACAGTTTATTTTAGAACTTTAAGAAGCTAACTGCAGCTACTGAGAGGCTTACTATTTCTTCCAATCGGTTTAGGTAATAATTGGAGTGTTTACTTCTGAATGTTTTATATTAAATATGCCTTTGGTGAAATTTCTGAAACTGGAAAACATGAGTAAAGCATGCAAATAGAGATGTACCGATTCATCTGTCTCTATACTGGCAGCACCGATGACTTTTACCAACATTGGCATCAGATCGGCAAAAACTAACCGGTACTTTTACCACTACAAAAAGAAAGCATGTTGCCATAGCCACAAACTGCACGTTTTGACAGAATAATGCATGGTGAAAAAGCAGCTAATCAGAAAGAAGTGCATACATGTAGCAGTAGCGATAATATCGGAAGTTTTTTTTTTACTGAGACTGAGCACGAGCCTACATCGAATCGATAAGTCGTTTGTTAAAACGAACTGCGCTCTTCAAACTCGCTGCCACTGAAGACTTGAAATAGCCTCCTTGCGTACACATCAACAGAGGCCAGCACAATATATGCATGTTATGCACTAGTTCTTAAATATTTTCAAATTTACAAGTGCCTGAGCTGGTAGTCGGGACTCAAGCAATTTTGGATGATTGGAGCCGGAGCCAAAAAGTTTTAGATGTTTGCGCCGAAACCGGACTCTTAATTTGGTTTCCGGTACCACAGCCCTAGTTTGTGAGGAAAGCGAGTTGCACAAATAATACACTGGTTCTTAATGTTCAATGCCTAAATCATTTTGAAAGTAACGGCCAAAGCCATAGATGTAAACGACGTTTTTGTAGAGGTTTCATTAACTTCTGCTACAATCACCAGTACATTTGCAATTGCAAAATACAAATGTACTGATGATGGTAGCGGCAGTTAATGAAACGTCTAAATGATTTTGAAGCCGGAGCCAAAAACGTTTAGGTGTTGGAGCCGAAACTGGAGCCAAAAATTTCAGGTGGCTGAAGAAATTTGAGTTCCGGCTCCAGCAGCCCTGGTTTTGCGGCCTGAAGCAACCGTCACATCATTTTGTCATGTCCGTATTCGTGAAACGCTAGTTCTGGACTTCAGCCCTGATTTTTTTGCACTGCTAGTTTATTTGCGGCTGATTAGAGGAACAACTCCTGTTGCATTTTGTTTTCGTATGGTAATCAGTCGCGTCGCCACGGGGGGGCTTTGGTGGTTTTAGCTCCCCCACACAAACCTCCAAATCCACCAAGTTGAAACTTGAAACACTGTAAATCATTGGTTTTGGTAAATTGTAGAATGTCAAGTCCCCGCGCAAACGCAAAGCCCCCTGTTGAAGACTTTCTGCTAAATCAAGACAAATCGCTAAACTCCAAGCCAAACAAAAAAATTGAAAAAATGAAAATATTCCTCTGTGATATATATTGCACAGAATTACCTTCAATAGGGGGGTTGGAGTTTAGCGAAGTTTAGCGATTTTTATTTTTTAAATTTTTTTGTCTGGCTTGGAGTTTAGCGATTTATCTTGATGCATTACTTTATACCGCACCGGGTTTTACAACATTGTAGTTCAAACATTTAGGCTCATCGAAAACGTTTTACATTTATGATGTCGAAGATCTTGCACATTTGTGATCTAGTTTAATTCTTGCCGAGCAGTGGTTTTCAACCTTTTTCGTACCGCGACCCATTATAGCAACCCGCTATAAGCCAATGGCCCCAATGTAAAACTCGAATAAAGCAAATGTAGTACCGCTGTGTACAAAAAATACCTACTCGCGAGCCCTCGAAAAGTGGTTCACAACCTCTCTGGGGTCGCGACCCCCCAGGAAAACCACTGTTCTAGCGATTATATAAAACACTTTTTAGCTGATGCTAAACTTCTCAGCGGAATTAGATTTCGGTGTATGCAGTGCGTAGGAATACGTAAATAGTAAATAATGATTGAAAATTATCTCTGTTGTTATTCATTATTTCTGGAAATTACTTTATTTCAGGTTTTCAATAAACTATTTTATTTGAGTTTATTATTACGCTTTACCTCATCAATATCACTTATTCAAATAGATTTGAGTAAAAGATACTGTTTTAACAAAAAATACTGATTCTGTTGGGATTAGTTAAGATGCTGATGATGCTTTGATGCCAAAAGGTTTTGTTACAAAATTAATAGAGTAAATTACACGATTCACCGTTGGCTGTTTGCTGAATTATAACACGCGAATATATTATGGACAAATAACGCAAGAAATTTTGTGAAATACCAGCTACTGCATGACTTGCAAAGGTGATCCTTAACACCTCCAAGAGAGAGGGATAGAAAGAGATATCATGCGTAATAAAAAACTTCGCTATTTTAAAATTTAATCAAACCCCTAAAATCTTGCTTCGAAATTCTGACCCAAACACTGCTTGGGTATCGAAGAGTTGGTGTCGCAATAAAATTTAGGCATCGGGATAGTGGCATCAGCATCTTCATTAAAGTCGTCCTGAGCGTTTAACGAACCGTGGCAGGCGTTACGAAGTCGAACCCACATGAACAGACGTTTCGAATATGACCACTTCGCTATTGTGATGACCACAATCGAGCGATTCCCCCATGATTCATTTTTCGTGGTCAGAATCCCATTATTTAGAATCAATATGTGTGAGGGTAAATTCTGAGACGGGGTGCAAATGATTTTAAGGACCGATTGTTACAGCCGTGCACTTAACGGTTTAGTATTCTAGAAATCTGTTGCTATTGGTGAACCACATGCGTTTGTGATTGTACGCGATGGTTCACAGGCTTCGCTAAGCAGAGCAATTTTTGTAGATAATTCCTGGTGTTGGTATACCTACTTGCAATCACCATGCAGTTGCTAATTGCTTTCATTAACTCTGGCTGGTGTTCAACGACTAAAGATCCTGAAAAAACGGGCACTTTTGTTCTCAAAGGTCCAGTTGTCGATCATGTTGAGGTAGTGCAAAATGTTATGGCTGTGTCCGTAACAGTTGATCAGATCTTTCATTTGTTTTGCCGTGATCATCATGACCTCGTCTTGAATGCAATAAACACCCAATTTAATGGTTTGAGGAGACTACCGTTTCCGTCTGATTCATAGATGTGCATCTGCTATGCCAGTGGTTCCCAACCTTTTTTATGCCGTGGCCCACTTGTTGCTATCAGCAGAACATCGTGGCCCACCATCGCAGAACAAAAGAAAAATCTACTCACAGTCTTCATTTGCGTGCAAATATTAGCAAGCAAAATACTATGTGCTTTACGATAATACATCGACTTTTATTAAACTTTAGCATCATCAACGCAAAGCAGACTGCGAGGTAAACTTTGGTGTGATTTTTGCTCTTGTGTGGCGTTTTTGACAAGGTTGTGAATTCTTGGTTGCGTTGTGAATAGAGCGCATGAAAGATTGTCTTCTAGGATAAAGTCGAGTCGGCTTTAATTTTATATTTTCACGTGCAGAAGGGTAGACAATCCAGATTTACATAAATACCTGCTGGGGAAGAGAAGTACCGGTAACTTTTTGTGAGCTTTTCCAACATTTGGTTAACTATAAGACATTTCCCGCCAAAAATCGCAAATTGTGTTAGTTTCGAACACGAATTTGGCCCTGGAATTATTCCCAAGGTCGATTAGTTCATCTCGCATGCACACTGCAACATTCTCGACTGGAACATCAAGTACATTTTTTACCAAATCCAAGTTTGTTTTGATGGTTTCGGGAAAATACAGCACAAATTCCTTACGAAGCCCATCAAGGTGTTGAACAACTTCCGATGCTATATCAACATTCACTTCATCATCAGCCGGTGTGGCAAGATTCTCGAACATAGGAAAATTTTCTGCTTGAGCTTTTCGCTTCCAATTTTCAAATTTTTCCACTAATGCGCTGAGGGTGTCAATGAAATTGTCAATTGCCCTCGCCCTTCCTTGTAGCTTCAGGTTAACTTTATTGAGCTGTTGAAATACGTCAGCAAGATATGCCAAGCAGAAAATAAATGGCTATTTTCGAGACTGGATACTATTTCGTCTTTTTTTATCGCTGATAATTTATGTTAATTTTTGCATGCTGCTCGATGCGTGCATCTGAGTTTACTATCATACAATCTGAATCTAGCCTGATATGCTTGGCATTTCAAAACACACAGATAGATGGAAAGCTTGACAGAAAACCGGGTTAACAACATTGGATCGTCAGCGATATTTCAGGTTCACGAGAGGTACTTCTCACCACCACTCAGTGAATTTGAACATATCAAACTGCGAAATGGCGCCATGGCCCACCTAAAATCCGCCTGTGGCCCACCGGTTGGGAACCACTATGCTATGCGGAAAGCTGCAAACTCCTGCAACAAGCGTTTTTCCGTATAATCCGTTTTTTTTACCGTGCAGTCTTGTTAAAGGTGCATTTTTTATTTTAGATAAAGCTGAAGAAACCATTGAGACAAACGGAAAACCGCAGTTTGTCAAGAAACGCTGTACTGTTCGATCGAAAACGTAAGAAATTTGCTTTGGTGTTTTTAAGCACAAATGTTTTTGTTGTGTAGACTTCGGCATATCAAAGCAATTTGTGTTGTACGTATCTTACTTGGTATTTCGCTTGCCATCACAGCTATCCCAATGTTACAACCATAGGTGTACGAGCAGGCAAATTTTTGGAGGTACGAAGGATTTTTGACCAAGTTTCCCCAAACTTGCCGGAGAAGTTGCTGTGCGACTTTTTTGCCTACAAATTTTCTCCCACAAAGATCATGAAGACCTTTTTTGGTGTGACCTCCAAAAAAAGGGTCTTCATTTGTTTTTATCCAAACGTTGGGCACTACTTTTTGAAGTTAAACACACATTGGGCGCCATTTTTGCCCAGATTTTCAGGTATTTTGCCTAGATATTTGGGGATTTTGCCCGGATTTTTAACAAATCAAAACTTTTGGGGGTGCGCTTGCAACCCCGCTTCCTACACCACTGGTTACAAACCATAGCTGCGTCATGTTGTGGAACCATTCACCAAAGTGAGCCTCAGTGTTGCGGAATGCGGTTCAGGTCAGAACTGTCGCCAGAAAGTCTTCAACCGGTCGCTTCAAGTTTGTTCAGGGGGCTTGACATTGCAAAAATTTACAAAACTCCACTGATTTATAGTGTTTCATATTTGAATTTCGGTGGGCTTGGAGCATTGTTTGGGGAGACCAAGACCTCCGAGAGAACTTTTAATAGGGGGTACGAAGACCGACACCGGGCCATCCTATTTTCTTGGGCACTCGTTGAAACTTGTATAGCTTGTTTGTATAGTAATCAGAATCAGCGTCATGCTAAGATTTACGAACAGATTAAATGTTGTACTGGCAGCTGGCTTACGCTGATAATTTTGGGCTTGATTACAGAAATGTTCATGCATACCTTAACTTTCACGGGCCCCCGACCCCCGTACATACAGAGCTCGGGTACGATGTACCTCTCGTAGGCCCTAGGGGAGGCATAGCTCACCAAACGCCCTATGGCGACGGAACTGCTCCGAAATCGTGTCAAAAGCATTCGATAAATTGTTTGACAAGGGAGTAAACACGATGTGATCTGATAAAATTTCACTGCCGTTTCTGACGCCAGCTATTAGTTTTACTTTTCCCTGGAAAGAAACGTCCATCATCTGAAATTTGCCGATGTTTCCCAACCAAAAAGGAACACGGAAATCTCTATTTTTTTCTTCAAGGAAATGCACTTGAAAGCATGTGACAGCTGGCATCCGACATGGTCTGATGTGAGGGATCCCTAAATGCGTGTAATTTCTGATAAGCACCAGTAGCTGCAGAGCTACCGATCGAGTTCTTTGGTGTTGTGATGACGTTTTTCTATTACCTGCGATGCTGTAATTCAGCTTCTTGTGTACACCAACACAAACAGCTGTGTTTGCACGTCCTTTACCCTGCTGGAAGTCTGCCGTTTGGCACATTGAAACACTGGCCTGATTTGAACTTCTTACATTTTTAAAGCACCAGTTGCGTCTAATCTGCAATAAAGTTTTCTTGGTTTTCATCGATGCTATGCTTTTGCAGAAGTTTGTTTTTTCATGATTGACAGAAAAAAATGAACAAAAACACAAGATCTTGATTTTGTAACATGAAAATCATTTTTGCACCCCTTGCACCATTTGATGGACTGTTTTAATATAAATTTAGCTACAGTTTGACAGAGAAGATCGCACCCCAAGAGGTCCCTTCTCGCACCCCCTGGGAGTGCGAAAACCCCCAATTGAGAACCGCTGGCTCGCCTACAATGACTACCCTGTTGATGAAACAGCAACACTGTTCCCAAACCACAGCCTACACATTAATCAGCAGTCCACAACCGAATGGTCCCGCATTATTTTCTGTCACTCACCGCTTGATGTTTGGATACCGATCGTGCATCTCATGTGTAACAAAAATCATTCTGTCGTCCACACGTAATGATCCAATTATGATAGGTTTTAAGATGAAAGTCGGTAGCGGAAACTCGCGTCCTGAAATTTCATTTCACCATTTTGGCGGATTGCACTCATCCGCGGTAGAGAAGCACGGCTTCAACTTATTTTACAAGCAAGCTGATCAAATGCTTCAGAAACTGACCAAATGCAGGGTAATGCCACAGTTTTGTATTTGTCCACTATTTTCTGCCTACACTTCGATATCGTTCTTGTTCACGACAGGTTTGCCTCAGTAAACAGGTCTTTTTGTTATTGCCCAACTATTCTTGATAGTTTATTTGGTTGAACTCTACACCACAGGCGTAAATCTGCTGAGACTTTCAACAAAATTAGAAACGTTTGACTTTTGGCATTTTTTTGTTTTTTAACAGCACTTAGCAGACCCAATACCAATATTTCTGAAAAAGTATGAACATTTTATTAAAAGTCGTCAATTTCAAAGACATCTGTTGGGGTGTTGTGCAAAAGTTTTATATATGTGTCTAAAGTTGCAGCATTAAATTAGCGTAGAACACCGCTGAGTTGGCACGATCTGAAAATGTAAACAAACTCAATGAAGTTTGAATTTTTATCTTTTCCTGTGCTAGATCAACCGCTTCGTTATATAGATGACGGCGTGCAAATTGCTTGGATGTACTGCATTTTTTATTATCATGATTGTGCACTGAAGTGGCATTGCTAGTTACATAATTAATTTCACGAATAAACTTGCATTTGAACTTTCAACTCGTTTACAATCTTAATTTGTCATTAAACTTTGGCAAGGAGATCAGCTTTGAGGAATTGAAACGTCTTTTTCAGCACTGGCCCTTTACCTGAGTCTCAATTTTCATGTAGCGTAATTACAGGAACAGTACTACAACGAACAGGCGTACTCAGCTAGGTGCACAATGCCCCATTCTGTTAAACTAATAAAGCTTGATTGTAGTTTGCCTGTTCTTTTTCAATTTTCGCTCTGCAGGCTACCTACGACACCTTGAAACCAGCCTTACAATATAACTTCAAATTGGAGTTTTTGCATAGGTGAAATGCAAAATTCTTGTGTGCAGGTTTGACGACGGCTTGTATTTGAAAATCGCCAATGCAAGTGCATTGTCGTAAGGAGACTTCAATCAAACAAGTTTTCTGGAGACATCAACGTGCGAATGATTTACATATGCTTGTCTCGTTAAGTAACTTTCCTTGGATGTCGCTGACCACTGGAATTGGTAGACCGTTTACTTCACAGGAGTCTTCACTGACCATGTCAACAGCAGACCAACTACAACAGGCTGCTAATAGACATTCCTGTTTTCAACCTTGTCTACTGCATGGTCTTTGTTGAATATATTCTTTTATTAGCATTACTGTTCTGAAAAACGTTTGTTGTTCAACATTTGTCTTTTAGAACCGGTAATGGTTATGATACAGTGATCACAAGTAGCCACGTTGGGAATGTGTCATGTTCTAAAGTGGTTTTTGTAATATACATTTTGTGACAGTGCTGCATAATGTCCAGCTGGGCAAGAAAAGTTTACCGATTTTTTATGCTTATTTCGCTAATAAAATTTTGCTATGGTTATTGTGAAAATTTGAAATACCCAGATAAAGCAACGAAGCACCTTATTGCCCAAAGGTTATGCAATCGTGAGAATGACAGATCTAGACCTTCTGTTGGGTTGGCATTTTGAAGAGGGGTCAAAATTTTCAAAAATCTTAAGTGATAAGGAAGAAAATAAAGCTCATCCAAGTTTCTAAAGGTGGCGTTATGAAAACATGCCATTTCAAAAAGACACTGTAGCTTTTTGGGGCGGAATTACACCAGTGGCGTACGCAGAAAATTTTCACGGGGGTTTCATTCAGTGGCCATTTGTATTTAGTGTGCGCTATTTGTGACATCACAATTTGACGTCATATTCATGTTTCCAAACTACCGGTAACATTTTGGCGAAGTTTGTTGACATAGTATGCATATTCGTCTACACTACACGTACTCACCTTATTTTATGTGTCATTACACTGAATATAAACCAGCAGCGTTCCAAGTTGGGATATCAGAGGAAAATACACTCAACGCTACGACACAGTAGTTCATAACTGCAAAAATGTCAGGCTGTGCGTTAAAACAGGGGAATAAACCACACTCATCACTGAGTCAGAGCAATTTACAACTGCAAAATGAGGCTGTACTAATGTCTCGTCGATTACGATCATAGAAAGTGTGCAGCTGGACTGTGTGGCGCATACACGGTTTGCAAGATCGAATCTTGCTAAACTACACAAGAATTGAGAATGCGCATAAAGTATGCAAGAAAACTTTCGTTTTTTTGCCATGTATAGACGTCCAGCAATCTCAAGTTTTCCTTTTTCCCTGCTGAGACATTATCAAATGCCTGAATGCTTCTATGTTAACAACTGCTGTTTTTGAGCTCGTGCAACATTTTATAATGTAAAAGAAATTGGTAATGTAGCCAATGCAGTCAGCGATCAGCCAAAGCAAACAAAATAAAGACAATTATTTCGGATCAAGTGTACTATCGCGGAACACCATCTTAAACGTGCGTAGTGGAAGAAAGGCTTGTAAAAAGTAGTGAGATGGTTTATGGATGCAGACGATAACCCAGATTCCCACCAAAACATAATTATTACTTTTTGGCCCATTTGAAATGTTCTTTGAAATTTGCATGCAAATTCATTCCATGGTATTTGCATTAAGTAGACAAATTAACAAGCAAAATTAATGCGAAACAATTAATCTCCTTTGGGCAGGTAATAAAGTTTTTGTAAAATATCAAGCTCAAGGGGGGTTTTAACCCCAACCCAACCCTTGCGTACGCCCTTGAATTACACCGAATTTCCCGCTACTGAATCATTACAACACGTCTTTCTTGGAGACGTCGCACCTGTCAAGGTAATTTAATTTTTCCATGTTACAATTTCGGTTTAATGTTCCTATTGCATAGTCATTCATACTCAGGGGCGTGAAGAGGTCTGGTTGATGACCGGGGCGACTGGTTGATTGCAGTGGCGTACGCAGAAAATTTTCATGGGGGGGTTTGGTTCAAGGTCATATGGTGGTTGTTTGTTTTTGATGTGCGCTGTTTGTGACGTCATAATTTGACTTCATTTCCATGTTTCCAAACCAACGTTTTGGCGAAGTTTGTTGACATAGTATGCATATTTTTCTACATCCACTCTACTTATTATATATGTCGTTGCACTGA
>JGI24021J15306_10004076_pt1 | contig 16833 bp, 12 predicted proteins | sample Ectturendosymbi1_FD_15306 | JGI IMG/M metagenome (IMG submission 15306) | reverse complement strand
CTGCCTTTTATAAATTTGAAACCATCTGCGCAGTTGTTACCAGACACGCAAGTGCTCCTTTCAAAAAGGGAAGTGTTACATATTGAGTGTTGTTTCTTGTCTCAACAAGCATTTTCCACTGAATGTCTTGTTGTGTACAACACATTTCAATTTTAACGCAAGAAGGCATTGCGCTAAAAGTTTTTCGGGAAAATTATGTATTTCCGCTCTGAGCCAGAAGTATTCCAAGGCTGTAATACGAGTCAACAGGGATTTTTATTGCGTGATCCTTTTTCATGCTTTTGCTATTGTGGTCAGTGAAGCCCTGCAAAGTGTATTTAGCGTAAAAATGGTTTAGAAACGGTGGATATGAAAATGTCAGGATTTGTTTTGAATGAAAAATTGTAGGAAGAAAAAGCTGATCACTCAATTTTCTGGCAACAAAGTCCTCATGATCAAACGAAGCCGACCTTGGTGTCAATCCGACTGCAAAGGCCATCAAGTCAAGATGACGAACAACCTGCCACAGATACAGGATTTTAGGTTGAATACTGCAAATACAAACTGCTTCGTATAATATGCAAACCACTTGCAAAACCTTGTAGAGTGTTTGAAACTTTGATTTAAGAATTGCTTTGGAACAAGGCGCTATTCCGTAACTTGCAAGTATCGCTTTAGTTCAAGACAAAAAGGAACGCGTAAACCAAGATAAAAATCAATTATGTAATCCTTGATGCACATCGAAAACTGTTGGAATCTTTCAATACATCAGGAAAAAATCGATCTTGATTTGAAAGAGCAAAGTGAACCTTCGTTGTTCGATTTGACTTAAAACTTTAAAATGTTAGTTTTCACAAAATACCACAAAGCATTGCCTCACAGGAGTGGGATTCTTGCTGCTGCTGCTTACGTAACTTATGCATAGTTTCTAGCAAACAATGTACAACTTTTCAAAAACGCCAAAACAGTCTTTTTTATGACATCTTAATCGTCAATTTGTAGAATAGAACCAATGTTAAAGATATTCGGCGAAGTCTTTCTTGTTGACGTTTCCGCTTGTCCTGCGCGTCCAGTGATGACTAATTCGAGTTTTAAACTTTATGGAAACGGCGTTTGCGCGTTTTGTGCACCTGCAGCTGATACGTGAGCTGCATTGCAACAAGCGTAACATCGGCAAATGTTCTGCGTTCCCGTTGTAACAACCATAAGTTTAACAAAGTGTTAAGGAAGGTAATAGTTTTGGATGCAGGAGTGGATCTAGTCAGTAAGGTTAGGGGGTCGATTTCAGTAATATTTGGTAGTCAAGTCTCGTAACGGCGTCGCTACTGCAAGAGAGACGAAGTAGACTTTTTAGCACTGTGACAAAACAGTGGACGACAAAATGGCCTTATATCGCGAATGCTATTTTCCGAATTGTACAAAATCATGGTGAATAAAGTTACTTTCGTAAGTTGTAGGGGGTCAATCTTCCTCCTGGATCTGCCCCTGTTGGGTTTGTGTAGCTAACTAGCCCAGCTTAGCAATCTGCTCCAGCGAAACCTTTACGTGAAGTACGGTCTTGCCAAAAATGCTTATTGTGAGGTCACAATCAGCAATGTTTACCTTGCTCGTAGTCCTTTTAAACATTTTTGTGTACGGCAGACGGGAAACTAGCATTGATTTTTCTGAATTGCAATAAGATGAAGAACTTTTTAGCTCTCTTTGAATATGCAGTCGGTTTTAGTTAGTGATTGCCTTTTTCGTTGCTAATGATTTCGCGGCTAAGTAACATGCTGGCGTGTTGGCAACTGTGAAGTCAGCAGAAATAATTGCAGTTTACGTTGGCTAAGATGTCAAACTTTTAATTTTAACCCAGCTTACAAGCTGNTTTAATCTGAAAAGTTTAAATTGAAATAAAAAAATTGAACGTGTTCAACTTTTTACTTCGTACATAATGCTTTAGAGTGTTTTATCCACCATTNCACATGACTGCAAGTAATCAGATAATCAGTTTCTGCCTGGTTATTGTTTACGAACGAGGCTATTTAGCGTTTTTGTCTCGATTATGCTTCCCCCAACTAAANAAATCTCTGTTCAAGGTCTCTGTTGAGAGTCTAACGTAAATAGCCCATTTTAGCCAAACTTGTTTGCACTGTACATANAACCAGCACAAAAAATGTTGAGGATTATGGAGAAAAAGTCAAAACCAACAGTGCAAGCCCTGTTTAATAAACCTCTTAAATCTTTTTCTCTCCCCGCACCAAGACACACCTCCAAGCGTTGCGTGGCAGAAGCAACATTGTGCAAGCCTCTCCTTTGTGTGCCGGGACTTCCCCTAGCTGGAGGGCGAGTCGCAGCTGAGACACCTACCTCGTTATCTTGACCTGGCGCGACAACGCCGTCGGTTTTGTTCGGACAATCTGATGTAAAGTTGGGCGTAAACGCCAACAGCCTCGTAACGGAAAAGCTGTTTAAAGAGCCAGGGGGAGAGGCAGTGTGATTCATAGAATTACAACTCCTTGTTCTGACCAACTTCTAAATTGGCAGCGTCTCTTCACCACATTAAACGGAAGGTATCGTTCTTCTTTTGCCAAAGTTAAAGCGAACAATTTGGGTAAGTCCATTACCGAAGTTTTCAGAACAATACTAGTCACAATAAGATACACGAGGAATGATAAACAAATACTTTTAAGCTTTGTACTGAAATTTTCATAAAGTGTCACTATGAAATAAATTTACTGATGTTTGCCCAATGTCAGCATCTCAAAATATTTGCAATTCACATGCACTGTTCGAATAGTTGCGGTGAAATAATCAGGTTGTTTTTTTTCTCATAATTACCATCGCCATTCTTGCAGTGATACTTCTTTTTTCGTTTAGAAGTGAAGTGATCGAACAAGGAGATCTGCTGTGGCGGTCCTCTTTAAGCAAGCTTTACGTGCAAGGCAATTTAAAAACCTCTGTGCTCTCTTTTGAAGTGAGATTTAAAAAAATTAGAGTATTTCTCTAAATCATCGCTGGTTCAAAGCCGTGTTTTATCCCAAAATTGATTTGACAATTTTTTCCGAGGAAGGTGTTTTCAGTTGGAACGAGGGCCTTTTTTAGTTGAGTTTTGCCTGGGCCGTGGAAGTTTAGCAGCAACGTCTGCTTTCTTCAGATGACTACCAGATCTTGTTTTGACTCACATTGAGTCAATCTTGAACTGCGATAGAGAGGTTATCGAATGAACCGACCACATTTTTTTTGTTGTCACCGGACACGTTCCTGAGCAATGTCGTCACTGGTAAGAGCTGAGAGGTCAGCAAGGACACATCGCGCAAAAAAAACTAAAAAGCACTGGGTTTTTCACACTAATATCTTAACTTTTAAAATGTGATGTCTTTTGAAAAACAAGCATACGTATGACAAAAACTTGTCCTATCTTTTTGAAGTGCCATAGCTGCTGATGGATACAGCACATAAGAGGAAAAGTAAAGCATTGGTTCTCATGCACCACCAACGAGGCACATGTTTTCCAGACCATACCTGCATTGCGTTGAAAAGCTATGCTGCATGACTTTGATGAAAACAACATGTTTACCATCTGTTTTCAACTTTTGAAAAGAGACCGAAAACTGAACACTCTGAATAAAAACCAAACCTGTCTCCACGTGGGCGGTCACGTATGATCCCCATTGATCCCACGCGGTCAGGGAATGATGACATGTGTTGCTGTGCATCAAACAAATTGTCAAACGTTTTACAAACTTTGAGCTCTGAATACAAAATCAATCCTACACAGAGCAAGCAATTTTTGCTTGGTTAAAATTGAAAGCAATATTTCTGAAACTCGTCTTTTTGCCAGTGCCGTTTTAGCTTCTTGCTAACTTCGTTATGAATAACTTAAGTTGCAAGAATGAATAACTTAAGTTGCAAAATGAATAACTTAAGTTGCAAAAATATTGCTAAATTGGCGCGTAAGAACCTTGCTAAATTGGCGCGTAAGAAAAGGTTGCTAAAAAGTTACGCAAATCTCAGGTCGTGGAGATTGCATCTTGTGGGAATTAGATGTCACCCGTAACAAATAGGGATTTGCGAATGTCAGGATAAAACAGGACCGCCTTGAAACAATTTGATTAAGACCAAAGAAGACATTCACCAAGGAAAAAATCCTATCCTTACTTGTTAAATTTTTCTCCAAACCTCAAATAATATAGTAAAACGGTGCTTTGTTTGATAACCGGATGTCATCGTTAAAATCAGGGGTTAGTTTTATTCTCACAATGTAGAGTGCATTTTACGTCATAACAATGCCACGCCTTAACACGTTCTTGGCCAATTATTATCTGACTATTCCGGAGCTGGGGGAATGGTATTTAGTTAGATATCTACTCAAGATTGTGCTGACACACCTCCAATCATAATTTTGGAAGATTAATTTTACAACGTTTTTACTGACGAGCGTGCATGGTTTTGTCACATGGTTACAATGCGATCCGTGAACAAATCACGAAAATGCTCTTGATCACGAACGATGAAACGAGATTACTTTTAAAGAAACAACACTAGCTTATTTGAAACACAACGTACAGACAAATGTTACAACCTGCTTTGACAGTACTTTCTTTGTTTGGCATAACATAACCAGTGGCGGATCCACGGGACAAATCGCACCCACTAAAACCGACGAAAGTAACTATGTTCTCCATGATGTTTTACAATTCGGAGAACAACATATCAAAAACAACTCCGAATAAGTCTTTCGTCAAATTCTCAATGTCTCATTGTTCGCGATATAAGGCCAGTCTGTTGTCCATTGTTTTGTCACAGCAGTGCTTTGAAGTCTACAGTACTTCATCTCTTCTACAGGAGTAAAGCCGTTGGGAGACCTGACTACGAAATGTTACTGAAATCGCCCTCCTAGCGTTACTGGCTAGATCAGCAAAATAGTAAAATAAACGAAGTTATAGCAAGCATAACTCATTTTCACATCATCGTGGTTTCCAGTTGGTTACATACCATTGCCAAGATGTCAGAGGTCAAACTCTCTAAAAGATATTGACCGTTTAAATCTTTTAACTAGCATCAGCACACCTGAAGTTGAACTGTACATGGTAGAAATATATACTATGACATTGTAGAATGTAGACAACAGAAAACCATTAGCGATCTGAAACTTTTACGAAAAAAAGAAGACGATACAAAATTTGCCTCATTCCTTCATGCTTCACCGTTTAATTTACTAAAAAGTCAGCGAATTCTACTTTTTTCAAAAATTTATTGTGGTCAGTATGGCAACATCATCAGATGACAGTACTAAACAACGGAAATTGTGCTAATATATTCGGATTCGAGCTTATTTTTGCAAAACTTGTTTTACTGCCCATTCAAGGAAAAATGCAACGTTTTTTTATAGCAAACACGGGGTGGATGTTTGGTGTAAACGTGTCACTGACTTAAAAACAAACAGGGCTTTCCAGGATTTTGTTCGAAGTACACTGCAGAGTCTAAATATATTGCTTGTTGTCAGAGTTTAAATTAATTGTTGTTGAACCTGTTTGTGGTTTCGGTTTTGTTGTTGGTATCGCTTTTTGCGAAGTGTTCTCTTCTCGACGTTAAGTACTGCGAGTTGAAAATGAACTTGATTAAATTTTCATTTCGGTTATTTTTCTAAAGAAAACATTCATGTGCAGTACTTGGCTCAGTCAAGGTGATTTTTTTGCCGAAAGGATTATCATAGCTATGCTTTAATTTCAAATTCGTACCATCAAATTGATTTAAGCTCTCACACTGGACGCAAATACAAAAGATGTCTTTGCATCCAAAACTAGAGTTAAATTGCGTTGCCACGAAATGATAACACATAATCGCACATTACCAGTGACCGCTCAAGTGTTTCCTGTTCCAAAGGGTAAACCTACGAAGATCTTAAGTTTCGTATAAATAGAAGGAGGAAAGTCCAGCGTTAGTCACAGTGTGTTACAGTTAACTGTGCATCACGTTTGCTGTTAGAATTGAAATTCATCGATTTCTGTAAGAAAAGCAAGTGAAAGTTTGCATCTTAGAAAGTTAGAAGTACGAGTAAGCCTTTTGTGTAGCAAGCTGTAGGAGGAGTTTTTTTACAAAAACATTGTAATACTTGGTGAGTATAGCTGCTCGACGGTTTGCAACGCCTACATGATAAGCACATGAGGCAAGAAGATAACTCTGCTTATATTTTCGGAGCGTTATTTTATATTTTTATATGCTTGTTATCACACTGCAAACAGCTTCAAATCTTTGATGTCCATATAAAAGGGCATATCTAACTGTATGCAAAACATACGATTCTGCAGCTCTGTTTCAACACTGTGACGTATCGTTGAAATGTGACCGGAACTACTGAGCCGTAACTTTTATGCATTAAATCTGATCAATTTATCAGGATGAGTTCTTTTTTTCATTTAAGTAGCGAGCCAGACAAATCCTAAGCCATTGCTTAATCACACAAACCCATTCGACAGCAACCAAACTAATTTGCAAAAGGCTAAGTAAGCTCTTATTGTAGAACCTGAGTTGATGGCAACATTGCGAGCACGTTTAAGGCATCAGCTGTTCTATATACTGTGTTGTATTGTTGCAGTAGAAGTGCCTGAATACTTGCGACAAAACTTTACTGACGACTTATCTTGTTGAAAAACACAGCGCGACTGTATATTAGGATATAAAAAATTCATTAAATGCAGCAGATCGTTTCCTGCACTTAGACAAATGGACGATATCTTGAAGGAACAAGTAGTTTTAACTTTTAAGATACGTAATTTACCACAGAAAAGCTCTTTTTAGCTTGAGCTGTTATTTGCGAATTTTTTCCAGTTTGATAAGTTTTCAGGTACACATACATTCACCTTATTTTTGATAATAATTGGTAGGAGAAACACTGCTTGAGTTTTGACAACATACTGAACGAAACACTGCTTCAGATCTCATTAGCACAATGCTGCCATGACCTTTGGCTGCAGTATGATGAAGAGTTGTTTATGGCCAATTGCTTACTTCGATTAAATCACTGCCATTGCAACTACATCCTCCAGTTATAATACAAAAGATAATCATATTATTTTCTACTCTGGTCTGCTGTAAATAGAGGCGAAACTAATTGCAATTGTTGTTCCACAACTTACTTTCATTTTTCAGATTTAACTTAAAGTTTGAAAAAAGTTTTCACAAATAATTTGAAGAGCATATCTCTAAGATCTTTTCAAAAGCTGTCTTTTAGTGTTTTCCGAGAGGTGATCTAAATTACTATGAATCAGAGTGCAGCAACTGCAATCTTGGTCGTCACGTTTCTTTTGTATTTATCTTATTGGCTGAAAAATATGTAGATCCATCTGCAAGCCGCTGGCCTTCATTACATCTTTGCTGGTTCGTATCTTGAAGTACCACGCTATAGCGGTGCGTAAAGCACCAAAATGTTTCCATATATAACAGCAACGGCATATTAAACTTAAATTCTTCTGAATTGCACTGCTCTGCGGTTCAGAACAACTGGGGCCGACTTGCCAGATGAAAAAAAGCACCAATGACATTTGGAGCAAGTCGAAGCGAAAAAAATGCCGCTTGTGGCGTTTGCATTCAACAATATATCTTGCCAGACAGAGATGATATCGCGCTTGCGATCGGCATATCAATCCACTGGTGAAAAGGCCTTATAGGCCACGCGTCAAACGTTAAATCGCGACTGATGCACTTGGTAGGTTTTCACCTGACAGTGGCGTGGTGAGCGTGGATCTCAAAATGTGAAGCGAAAAGGATAGGACATTGTATGTGGTTAAAAAACATTGCCCTGAGGAAGCCTACTTGAATAGGTGGGCGAAGCGTCGGCAAACTAATAAAATAATCGCCAGAAGATCGAATTTGTCTGCTTGGATAGGGCAGGGTCTCTCGTGGACTTTGTTAGGTTACTGCGTACTACAGTACAATAACGTAGTTGTCTGTATTTTCAGCGAAGGTATCTTTCTCAAGCCACAGTGAGGTATTTTTCGACGAAACCGTTTTCAGGAAATGAGTAGTGAAAATATTTTCCGTCTTCGAATCTTTCACTCATTGCTGTCGCTTTTGCTTAAAGCTAACTGATTAACGTTCATTGTTAGCAAGTATAGCATGTTAATCTTTCATTGTGACATGTAAATAGCAAGTGTGATATCTAAATCGTCACCCATCTTTTGGAAGAATAAAGCTTTCGACTTTCGAGAATTACATTCAAGCTGCGACTCAGGCCTTCTGTGCCTGCGTCATTACATTGGTTTGCCACCCCAGGTTAGAAAGCCACAACCTCAGAATCACGCTGTTCGATGCAGTCAGAAAAATCGTGATTGGTCTAATGCTTCGTTTTGAAATCAACTTAAATGGGCTTTTTTAAAATATGAACTCCGATTCAGAGCCTTGGCTCAATGCATGAACTTTATAATATTGCTGTTTCACCTTCACCCATCGTCCAACGGCAACCTGCTGGAGAAATGACATTGTTCTTTGACATGTGAAAAATTGTGCTTGTTACTGCAGTCTGCGTACTTTCTCTAAGTCTTGCTTTAGTCTATCTCATCATTTCACCTGTAAGCTTTTGCTTGCAATTTTCTGGACTGAGGATAAGGGATGCTTCACTGACGCGAAATCGATTTCCTAGTTAAAACCCTATGTGATCAGATTCCGTTGCGTCGCCCTTGTGGAGACTTTGTCCGCGAGAGTGGCAAGAGTGATGTGCGGGCACCGATCTCCGCTTGCTTGAGCCGTTGGTCACGCCGCCACTTAGTGAATTCCGCACTGGTGGCGAGTCAATGGCAACGTCGCACGTGAACTCTTCCCTTGAACCCACCCATCAACACCAGCATGAGGCTGGACAGGCCGCAAGTACCGTTTTTGAAGTCTTTCTTATGAACCGGCCGGGAATCGAACCCAGCCTACCAGCGGCGCAAAACTGTACCACTTAGCCCAGTGGTTCTTAACCCGGGAGGCGTGTCCCCCAGGGGGCGTCATTAAGTTTCCAGGAGGGCGCGAGCCCTCACGCGCCCTACAACGCAGAAAGCTTGATCAGTGAATTTACCAATAAATAGAGTTGTTTTTACAGCTTATTTAAAGTCAGGGGGGCTTGAAACGAAGGACAATTACTTGAGGGAGCGGTGGTAGAAAAAAGGTTAAGAACCACTGACTTAGCCGGTAATAGCGTTTAAATTAAAACAAACATTTACGCAAAATACATTTATCTTGCCATCCAATACCTCTAATGAATCATTGTGTTAAAAAGACATTTGTCTAACGTGTTGAAATTCGTACTAAAGATTTTATAACGTGTTGGTCACTGGCCCTGACATATTGCCATCGCGGACCGCACTGCAAAGTAAACTCGATAGCGCCCGACGGGCCGCATAAAGCCGTTACTGTGGGGGCAGGTTGGGTCCTTTTGGCTTAGGCGACTATGTTTAGGTGTGCGACGTAGTGTGCACTCATGTCTCCACCCCGTACTTAGTACCACAATAAACGTTTCTTGCAAGGGTATCGTGGTTCTGCTTAAAAATCACTTAATTACCGTAGAAACACTTTCACTCATTCGTAAAAGAAACAAAATAAGAAAAAAATAGTAAGCTTCTCACTTGCCAGACTCTACCACTCAACCAGCATGTGATGTCAGGCTCAACAAGTATGTGACTGCACTCAACCATGATGTTGTACAGCGCGAATTTGTCTTGATGTGTTTGATGTCTTAATGGGTTTGAATCCATCTGTTTGCATTCGGTACGATGAAAGGAGCTCTATTACTCAGTTTTAAGGTTTCTGCCTTCATTTTGCTTTTAATGCTCTTTGCAAGCCTGTTGCATTTCTTATTAACTTTGCCTTTTACGACATTGCAAAAGTAACAGACAGCCAAGTCTCTAAAATTTACAAATATTCCAAAACGTATGATCTTCTTTTTCTTTTGTGTCTTATAACTGATGACCTGTTTCCAACATTGCATGCTTCTGATGTACAACCAATTCAGCGCTGACGAGTTTCCCGCAAATAAATTGTGCCCGGTCAACCATGTCGAGAATTTCTTTTCTCAATCTTTGAGCAAAAAAAGGAACAAGGTGACAGTGAAAGGTCAAGAACGAACTGTGTTTGATGATGTGTGAAAAGGTTTTGCAACTGTAGGCCAAGACGTGATGGACTGTTGAAATTTCCTGGCAGGGAGAAGAGCAGTGAAATACGAAATTTTGTTTCCTTAACGCAGGATTGATCTTTATGGTTGAGCATTTTTTTCTGCCATATTATATGACAAGCAAAATGGAGCTGTTATCACAATGAGGCCCAAAAAAAACCTGCCGAGAAGTTTGCGTAAAATTTTTCTGACTTAAAAATACAGTACCTGGATTTTGTAACAGAAATCCAGCTTTTGACTGGAAAATAAACGTTTGCACTGTGAATTACGTCTCAAGTAACATGTAACTTGAAAAGTAACAACGATCGCTCCTTGAGCCCACAACCGTTATAGGAAATACTTGACATGTGCTGGGAGAAACAGGTAGTATTTTTTCGACACCACGTCATGTCCCAGCAAATAAACACGAAATTAACACCTTTTTCTAAGCAGGGGCTTCCTTTTTCTAGAAACAGACCTCCTGTTTAAGCGTGCGTGAACAGCGGGCGCGCACCGCGACCGCTTGTGCATGACTAACACGTAAAACAGCAACTTGTTGATTCCGACCTTTCTTGAAGAGGCATTTGCCCAAGGTCATAACAACTTCAACCGAAAGTGTGCATGCGTCAACTGCAATAAGCGATCATCAAAACAAACTGGGTGCGTTTTCCGCAGAACATTGGTGAGATACCTGTTCGTGTTTATTGCAGGTTCGCGAGAAGGAAATGCAAACCCGTAATTTTAAAGCGATTGTTCAAAAGGATAATAAATCATACACTGTTCTCAGCGACAAAAGCTACAAAAACAGCAGCAGCAACAATAACAAAGTCATTATAGTCTTTTACAATGCATAGCAGACCGCAGGATGAAATCTTACTTTGACATTTTTGTGAAGCTCGTGAAATATTTGTTTTTCACCGTTTTTTTATCAAGAAGTCTTAAAAACAGTGAACAATTCTGCTCTTTTACGGATTTTGTGAGAGTCACCAAAATGTTTTGACTGTTTGATATCCATTCTGGATGAAGTAATTCAATGAATAGTATATTCCACATTTTAAACACAAACATTGTTATCAAAAATACGAAACGAACGCAGTTCTTGGTAGTTCGGTTGCCGATCCAAGCCAATTCCAGCCACTAGCATCCTAATGGTGCTTGCCGTATGTGGAACAAACTGATATACTTTTTCATGTCTGTCGGATGATTTGTTCGATTTTCAATTGTCACGGGATGTGAAAGGCAAAATAAATAACAACTCTTCAGGTTTGTGCAAGTAATTTTTCAGCTTACTAGGTTTTCAACGTGACATGTGACGACTACACAGTGTTGTTTCGCCTTGATAGTTCAAGTGCCATGCTGTGAGTCGATAATTGTTTGTGCTCGCGCGGTTCCGTCACTGAGCACTCCCAACGCAGACTTGACGGAGATTTGCTAGGCTGAGGTGAAAGAAAGCTGGAAGCAAGTACATACTTTTTGAAGCAATGTCGTATGCGTGACGCCGAGCCAATTATTTTCCGTTTGCGGCTGACTTCACGCAGCGCATGCTGGTGAACCGCGAGTTTCGCCTCGGTTCGGCTGTCACGCAAAACAATTGCGTCAGAATGCACATAGCATCGAAACGGCGCCCTGGTTGGAAGTTGTAAAAGAAACAACGCGCAAAAAACAATGGTGTAAGTGACGTCACATTGGACGTTTCCAAAACAAATGTTTACATCATCACTGAGGATCGATCGAAACCCGAATGTTCCACAACATCCAGCTCGCAGGTGGCGCAGAAAGAAGGCAGGGAAGAAAACAACGATCAACCATGACTGAGAGGGCGAATCAACAGGAGAATAAAAATGTAGACAAAAATGTAGAGCTACTTAAGACGTTTGCAAGAGGCGGTTGTCTTGTACTACGGTCGATTCGACGTACTTCAGGTCATGGGAATCGTTAGAGGTAGCTAGGATTTTGTGGTTCGTCAAAAATAGCAACGTGTTCAGGGTGCTTCCTTTTCGTGTTGGCATGTACCTCTGCGTTTTCGGAATTTCGAGGTTGATTGAATCTGCTGATGAGGCTGCGCAGAGACTGAACAAAAAACGCGTCGCCACAAGAATGTCAACAGTTGGTTCACTTACGCAACCTCCAACATGATTTAATCTAAAGCAGTGTTTTTCAACCTCTTTTGTACCGCGACCCATTATAGCAAACCACTGTTACCGAACGATCCCCATCTAAAACTCGAATAAAGCATACTCAATATAGCTATTGCACAAAAAATCAACTCGGGGACCACCAATAAATTATTTATGACTCCTCTGGAGTAGCGACCTGCAGGTTGAACAACACTGATTTATAATGTTGCTTTTCACGTCTTTGTTTTTTTAACTTGCTTCAATGCGAAAAACAACAGCAATAGCACAGCGACCGTTTAGATTAGACTCAAACAAAAGTGCAAATTAGCTTGAAGAGCAATACATTTTCATGTTTTTTACGCTACAGCTGGGATCGCTCTGCAGCCGTGGAATAACTTGTTCAGTCTCTTGCTCTGAAAATGACTCCTGGACAAAATGCCATGTTTCAGGTTTCGGACTGTGACCAATTTTCAATCGAAATTTGGGTGGCGAAAAAGCCTTTATCTTAGTGTAACATGTTTTAATACTTCTTCTCGTGTTTGCGATAGGGTTTCGGAAAGTACGGTGCTATTCTACATGCACAATTACAGCAACAAGATTGAAGGATCCTTAAGAGTTGCTGCAAAAGAAATCTTAAACAAGAATGGTTAATTTTAAAATTGTGAAACAGTTTCCATTCCAGAGAAATTTGGTAAAGAACTTCTCTTTTCTTAGTTGAGACCTTTTCTTTTTCTCTTTGTCTCTATTTCTTTCTTTTTCTTTCTTCCTTCTATTCTCTTGATCGAAGGATTCGCACAGCACCGAATTGCTATTAACTTTTTAGTTGAGTTAGGATTACTTTGTATATTTATTTAAACGACTGAATTGTTGCGGTTTTGTCTTGCTACGTTTCATCCGTTGTTTAAATGTCTGGTGTTTCAATATTATTTTGTTTAGTTAGACACGAGAGTTTTAATAATGTTGATTTGTTTGCAACGTTCAAACATTACCTCGTGAGATCCGGGAGGTTCGCCCAGAACCGTCGATTTTGTTTTTATATTTTTTTCGGTTCTTTCGAAACGCACCGTTTCACTCCTGCAAAACCGCCTTTTAGCTACAGTGGAACCAGCTGCAGATCAAGTGAGTGCACTGCAACTTACAGCTAAGCCGGAGAAAGCGTCTTAAATTGTCTGATAAACCCCTCATTAGATTCCCCTTTGTTTGGATTTTAATCTTACAGGGAAGGTGCGCTATTACGTCGTGCAGAAAATATCGGTAGACTGAGAACAGGCAAGCTACTGCTGACAGTTATCAGTTTGAATCAAGCGTATCTTTAAAAGGATTGTTGCTGTTTACCGGTCCATCACGAGGACACCGCTGCATGAAAGTTAATTCCGTAATTGCGAGACTGAAATGCTTGAGCGGTTGGCCTAATCGGCTGCCGGTCCCAGTAGTTTTCTTTCTTGCGCAAGAACTCGCAGTTCTGGCTGGCAGTGTTTGAAGTTGCGCGTCCTGACAGTTTGGATAAAAAGGTTTTTCACTCTGCTATAAACTGCTTTCCCGCGGAAAGATCCCCGAAGTTTTCCATTGAGTTCATGGACATATCGCAGAAGTCCAGTAGTCTACGTCCAGGAAAAATTTAGCAATAAATGAGGATGCTGCTTAAACGTTAATAAATAAATGAGGCAATAAATGAGGATGCTGCAATAAATGATAAATGAGGATGCTGTAAAATGAGGATGCTGCAATAAATGAGGATGCTGCTTAAAATTTAGCAATAAATGAGGATCCTGCTTAAAATTTAGCAATAAATGAGGATGCTGCTTAAACGTGCAGCGACAAGTGGCAGCTAGGTCCATTTTTCAACTCACCTTTAGGATAGAGTTATGAAACTAAACTTAGAACAATGATTTGTGCTTACTGTGTTAGTGGATTACATCAAGATCATGTACGGTAAGGTCAAGGTCGTCATAGACTTCAACTAAAATGTCGAAAGCCTTTTCGTATGCATGGCATAAAAGAAAAATCAATCTCAAGCCTGTATAGGGCGAGCTCCAATCGTTTGCGTATGTTTAACAAGCACCTTGAACCTCTGCAGCTGAGTGTTGATCTTCTTCTTTTGCTCTGGTGTTTGATATTTGTTGCCGTTTTTCAGAGATGAAAGATTTATGTACATATTGCGCCGAAGACAAGTCGTTTCATTGCAGGGGCCGAATGTGAGTTAATCGCGCCTGCGGTTGAGCGCTTGTCGACAAATGCGGCATCGAAATGTGATGGGAAGTCATCGATTGGTTTTTCTTTGCTTTGCTTCCCGTTTGGATGGACCGGGAAAGATTTGAACTGGACCTGAGTTGGGTTTCACTTTCAAATTCAGTTTGCAATTGCAAGGCAATAGCTTTGTGTTTCGATTGCAAACCGTTTTTCTTGATTGTGACTCAAGTGTTATGCAAAAACCACAGCATTCGCCGAAACCATTGTTTTATGACGTTAACATTAGACTTAGGCGTACGTGTTTCAAGTTTTCTTGGTGTGCTTAGGCGTGCGTGTTTCCAGCTTTCTTGGTGTGCTATCTCCTTTCTCATAACCATGGAGGAAGGTATATAAATGTACTCATAACACGTACTCCTTAGTCGAGTGGGAGTACTGTACCCCCTGCGTAAGAACCTGCATGTTATGAAATACCCCAACTGCTTTTAGCCTTCGACAGGACTAAGATCAGACTGACGTGGGAAGCCTTTATCAGATAGTGAAGAGCCGGATTTAACGGTCTCACAGAGGATAACCTTCACTAATGTTGGGATTTAGCAAAATAGCAGTCTAAAGGTGGCGCCGAAAGATGACTTGGATGTTCTTTTGTGGCAGTCGATGTGCCGCTTACTCTATACAAAAAGGGAAGATGCAGTTATTCAAAAAAATATCTTAGAACTGTCGAACCCAAATTGAAAAATCGCAGCAGTGTTGCTGATTTGCGTGAGAATAACATACAATATAAAATTCAGACAAATTTCGGGAAAAACTGTAAAAGTTTGTCAGAAGGTATTTTGTGAAACACTGCATAAAATCAAAATAATACTCCAGGTTTCATTTGAAGGGTTTATGTTTCATTTCAAGGGTTCTAAATTCTCGAAAAAGCGATTCTTTTCAAAACAGTTGCGCGGACAAGCAAACACGCGCTGTATTTCTGTGTCAAAAATGCAGCAAAAGTGCAACACAAACAAAACTCTCGGTTCAATTTGGCATAAAATCACTGCAGCCCGCATCTGAAGGTGTAGGAACTCCTGCAAAGTTTTGGTTTCTTCTTTGTCGCTGCAAGAGTCTGTTGTAAACATTGCTGACGGGTGGCAAGGCTTGTCCACCTAATTCCCTTTTGGTGCTGCTCCGTCAGCCAAATATTTGCTGAATCTTCTCTAAACACGAGAAACACGAACAGAAAGCAAAGGTGATGCAAGATAGACGTTGCAATCCCAGAAAATGACAACACTCCGAAGAGCGCAAGGGAGACGCTGGATTGCTAAAAGTCCCTTTAAACTCTTAGGCTAACTGAAACTTTTAATTGCTGCGTTGGCAGATTTTTGTGAAAAAATTATTGCGTTTGGAGCTTCAAAGCTCTTCCTTCAATTACGTCACCGGTCAGGCAGCATATTTGGGAATTTTTTCCAAAAGAATTTCCTTGGGTCAGCTCCTCGAACTGGCAAACAATCCGCTGTGTATGACGTTTGCACCTACCTTGTCTGACGCAACAATCGCCCCGAGATCAAGGTAAACATTTGGAAAGCGCACAGGATCGCCAATCACCGGTTTTCCTTTGAAATGTATTCCTGCATTTTCCAAACAAAGTTACATCTTCGGACGTCGTCGATCAAAGGAAACCACGCTTTTTGGTCGTTACCACCAGCTCAGAAATATTGAAACACCTCCATTGCGTCTTTGTAGTAAAGCATAACACTGCTCACTCTCAGTAGGCCCTTATACTTTTAGTCTTGTAAGTTGAGCTCTTGAATGGCTTGTTTGCCAGCCCTGATCATGAACCCTGAAATCGGATAGTGCACAAAATGAAAACCCATGTCTTTTCCCTGTTGTCCAATCGACTGACAAGCTGTTGCTCTAAATCGGAGATGAAAGTTCCGGTCAACAAACTGTTGTCAGCTGATCCATGCCCACACGTCATCAGACGCTATGACTAGACAAGACGATTCTACGACAGAACCGTTCGAAGGAGCTTCGTTTCCTTCGTAACCGTCGACCAAAATATTTGGCTCAAACTTGGGCTTTATTTTGACGGCGAACGTGACTCATGCCACAACCGCCTCACCTGTTACCGGTCGATTACGTACCGCTCTTCGCCAAGCAACCGTTGGGAAGTGGAGATATCACCAAACACTTCCGCTCAAGTGTTTTGATCGCAGGAAAAGTGTTACCACCCATACCGCAACTAAGATCTGAGCAACAAGATGTGTGTTTTAGATAAGATTACTCACATTCACTTTTGTTTATACTTGTTTTGTTACACCTTTCAGAGTGTCACGAGTGGTCTGCGGCGCCCATCATCGCTTGCTTGTGCCGTAGGCCACGCGGCTGCTCTCGCATTGGTTACTGATATTCATTAAATTGTGAGGACAATTTTGGAAATATACTCTTGCGATTGTT
>JGI24021J15306_10004073_pt1 | contig 16835 bp, 9 predicted proteins | sample Ectturendosymbi1_FD_15306 | JGI IMG/M metagenome (IMG submission 15306) | reverse complement strand
GCCCCCTTGGATCTTGAGGCCCTAGGCTATAGCCTATAGGTAAATCCGACCCTGAGTCTACACGTACTCGCTGCATTCACTGAGTAAGTTGTTTCAATTCACCGGTATTCAAAAGTGCTCGGCCAGGGAGTACACAAGTTCCTTTGAAACGAACGTAGAGGCAATAAGATGTAAAAGCTGTTTCTAGTAAAGTTCAGGTACCGCCATTGTTGCGACAGCGTCATAATACCAACCTACTAGAAATTCTGACCGGAACGCCGTACCGGCAATGATTCTTTTACCGGAAAGGCGTCCCGGCCCGTTCCGGCTTACTTTCACCTCTGGACTAGTACGGTTCTCAAATCATCTCGTGTCGCGAAAAAGTGACTTGATGAGAATCTGCGCGATTTACAGTAGATGGCGGTTTAGCTAATCTGAACATTTTTAATGCTGGCTTTCAGTAAATATACACCCCATTTATTATACACATCAAAAAGGCGATTGAGCAGCAGGATTGCTTGCTTGGACAAACCAATATGAACATGTGTGTGGACATAGACAGAAACGACATCCATTATTATGTATTCCGCTTCTCCTGAAAAACCTTACAAACGTTTTGTGTTTTGCAGTAATAATAGTTAATGAACTCGGGGTATTAATCTTAATTTTGTTCGTGAGATCTCTGGCTAAAGTTCTATATTTTTGCAGCCTGATTAACGCTACATAAAAGCAACTATAATGCAGTAATTGTTGTCAGTTTTACTGTCACTATGCTTCGTCTACATCAGGGGCTCAAACTCGCGGCCCGCGATGCTTTTTGGGTGTTTTCAATTAATTAAAATTTTGGTTATTTAATTTATTCAATTTAATTTATTCAGGTTACTTTTAAATGAACGCAGAAAAGGCTAGAGATGCATTCCCTATGATTACCTTTCGCAGGAAATAAGATGTAAAAGCTGTTTCTAGTAAGGTTCAGGTACCCATTGTAGCTTCAGCGTCATATTGCGACCCTCGGGTTACTTTATGAGTCCTCATTTGGCCCTCAGAACAATTTGACTTTGAGATCCTGGTCTACATGCTGTGCATTCTTTTTCTTGGGCAAAACAATGCTTGCAAACTATCACATGTTCGATAACTTTGATTGCATTACTTACGCAGTATGCAGTACTTTCAAATCAGCACAGCGTTTGTGGATTTGTTATGCACCAGATAAACAAGAAAATTGCCTGAAATCTTTCTCCTCCGTTACTGCTGATAAAATGTTCCTTTAAGGACTAAAAACTTCGCCCAAGCAAACCAAGACCAGAACAAAATGGTGCTTAGTTTTATTTTTTAATTTAACGTCTTTCTGATTACAACGTGTTAGATCACAGGTTTTTATATTTCGTTGCTATTAAGTAAAATGTTTTTGCTTTTCAGTTGCTCCGAGTCTTGAGAGTTGTGCGAGTTTTTCGACTCGGGCGTCATTCGCAAGGTCTTAAACTCCTTTGTGGGTGTCTGCATCAAAGCAAGAACGAACTGATCATGCTTTCCATCTATCTACTGATAGGCATCGTAAGTAGCTTGATTCACCACCCCTGTTACATGAGCGCATTAATAATCGAAAGCTGCGTCGACAATCTCTGTTTAGGAAGAAAATTTACTACTAAACTTTGTGTAATTTCCTTGCTGTGTTTATTTTAATGACAAGACAATCGCAACAAATTGAACACTGTGCAAAAGATTAAGAGTAACATAATTTAACTGTGGTATTGCGCCACCTTTTTGAGAATTTTGGGTTAGATTGCTACGGGTTTCATTTAAACACTATCCTTCAGCACAGTCACTTGGGATACATGTAAAAGAAATTCTGAAGGCAAAAAATATTCAGTTCTGTTTCCATCAGTCAAAACATGGAAATCTTTTACTTTCAATTTTTCGGATCTTCTACCAAAATGGAGTGAGTAGCTTATATTTCATTGCATGCACGTGCATGTTCATTGTTTCAGTGTGCAAAATATTCAGCAACACAAACTGCGCCATATGACTTTCCGGGCTTTCCCCACCAACGTGTGAGCCGACTGATGAAAATAGTTGACTGGTCAAGATGTGGAAACTATCAAGTTATACTATTATGTTTCAGATCATACTCGCCACATCCCTTTACGTCTTTGAAAGTCGCGAACTTTTTCCAAACCTCTTCGAAGCGCTGTGGTTTGCTGCTGTCACAATTACCACAGTCGGATACGGTGACGTATCACCTCGCACCACCTCAGGTATGTCATCTTTAGGCTGAAATACTGGCATTTATGGACAGTTCTTTGACATTCGTTTCCAACATTTGTGGAAACAGATGAAGAAGTGTTTCATTGAAAAACAGTAATGGGTAAATAACAGGAGTTTATGTGTAAAACGATTTCGTGATCCTTTCCAAAAACAAAACATGTAGTTAAAACTTCCATGTGACGCTGTGGAGGAGGTGTACAATCGTTCAAAGATTTTTAAGCAGTTACCTCCCAAGTGCGTCGCAAATTTTGGTTAATGGACAAACCAACAAAGGAGGGGAATTATCAGTGAAAAACTAAAAACCTGTCACTAATTTCGAAAAGAGAGGGGCGTCAATTGCGAATGGAGGGCTGACACACTTGATCCCCATTCCCTACAAACGACAACCATCATAAATCCCTACCGTAAGCCCTTGTAACTACCATGGACGCAATTGAGTGTGTGTACGAGCACGAGAACAGATGGTATACGTTACTAGTCTTTATGCAAGTCTCAAATATTTGATTTCATTCTGTCGGAAACGATGCAAATGGCTGAAAAAACAACTTTGGAAACTGGTAATCTGTCATGTAGTAACGCTGCAGTAAGACCATTTATTGCCACAATTATCTTTTGCTCTTAACAAAGAATTTTCTGTTCCCAGCATACGATCCGAGGTACCATTTTTGAGAAATATTCCTCCATCACATTTAGATACCTACCGCATGTATGGGCGTGACAAGATTTCTTTACCAAGAAACCAAAATATTAATGATCTAAAATTTGACACATGCGTTTGCCGTGAAACCTTTTCGAGAAGATATTGCTTCTGACTCCAAATATCAGGCTTCTTTGTCCTATTACCATAATGAAGCAGTAGACTGACCCGTGCCTTCTCACCTGCCAACACTCTGTAGCGGTCAAACCGTCACTAACCGTCTGGGTTAATGCAGCTGTCGTCACTTCTGTTGACGAAATGAGTGGTTGCATTTGAGGCGCGCGTTGGCCTCTAGCAGGAACGAGACATGCCCCTCCCAACGTTTGGACAAAAGGGGACACAGTAGCCTATCTTTTGTCTCCCCCAATATTTCGCGATAAAAATAATGTAGCCTGGTTGTGCAAATTTCATGGTTACATCACTGTTGAAACAACGGTGTGATTTTGGCGTACTTTTGGTCATGCAGGGCGAATCCACGCCAGTTAATGGATTTCAGAATAATGTTTTGTTTTTTTAAAGAAGAATACTAAGTAAAGAAGCAAATACCTAGTAATCATTGTCATGTACTAACTGCCATAACACCATGGGCGTAGTCAGGGGGGCACTTGCGCCATGGTCCCACAAAATATATTATTTCCATAATTTGCCTCTTATTCTGCCAATTTTGCAAAAAGGTCGTACTACGGTTGAGTGATCATGGCCAATACATGCGAATCACACAAAGCTTGTGACTCCACAAGAGTTTTCTAGCAAACTCGGTCCCTGGGCTCTAGTCTTGACGCTGGGCCGGCGTTCGGCTCTTGAAGTGGTCTTCAGAGGACTGAGCTTCCTCACCACATCACGTTTGAGGGGGTGTCAGTGAAGGGTCTTGTCGATTCGCAACTGCTTGGAACCGCCAGACTGTCAAAGCGACCTCCGTCACTTAACACAACGAAGTGAGTTTTTTTCATAAGCGCGTTTACTATATAAAAATTTGCTAAGATCTCGTGATCTGTAACAGTGAGCGACTTAGTCTCAACTACAAAAATAGTAAAAAATCGCAATGCAAGGATTTGCATGAAGAACACTCCAGTAGGTTCGTAGCTGCGTTGAGATTTCCAATCAAACATTCTTCTCCAGGAATGATTTAGATGGCATTCCGTGCGTCTCAGTCTAACTTGTACATGAAAAACATTGCGTTGGGTAAAGTTTTTACTTCTAAACATGTCCTTGGCCTCATCAAGCCCGTCATCATGGCCATAGTGTATGTGCACTCTGTATAATACGTTAACCGATTTATATACTGAAAGAATGTGCCCATGACGTTTTTTGTTTGTAACGAAGGCAAAGTGATTGCATCCATGTCATTTCTACTGGGACTGATCGCGATCGCCATTCCAATCCACCCAATCATCACCAACTTCTCCAATTGCTACAACACCAAACGGGAGATCGACACGGCTTTCAAGCGATCTCTAAAACTCATGGTACTATTCTGTTACCAACTGAGTGTTGATGCATAATGCCCACATCTCTCTGCGCAATAATACGTGTACCAGCACTCCACATTCCTGGTGCGACTATGTACCAGGCCCGCAACAAAAGAAAAATGTGTTGGACATAGTTTAAAGCAGTGGTTCTTAAACCTTTTCTTTACCATGCCTGCCTAAGGCACTTGTATTTTGTTTCAAGCCCCAGGCAATAAATAAGCTGTAAAAGCAAACGTATTGTTTGGTGAACTTTTCGATCAAATTTTCAATGTTGTACAGCACTTAAGGGCTCGCTCCCCCCTGGAAATTTATTGACGCACCCTAGTTAAGAACCACTGCTTTAAAAATATTGGAAATAGTTTAAAAAATTTTGGGCCCCTCTCATAAAATTCCTCGCCCCCCCCTCAGTGTCCCAAGCTGGTTACGGGCCTGCTGTGTACTGCCATCATATAGAGCATGGTTTCTGATAGAGACTATGGACGCGATTACGTCAACCCCGCACAAATGGATTTTGATGCCCATGCACCAAACATGGGTTCGAGACGCGCATCCACACCAGTGCTACTTGGCAGCACCTCTGCCAAGTCTGCATAATCTTTCGACTTTTGCCTTGAAACCTTTTCAGCCTTTACAGTTCTTCGATGACTGTTTTTGACGTCAACACGCATTTGTCCTCTATTGCGAGCTTCTATAAACCCTGCAGTCATATTGTGTTGCCTTCAAAATTTCTGCTTTGGCACCCCTAGGTCGTTCCGCCCGAGTTATGCATTCCCCAGCAGGGGGAGATCCAGCCAGTAAAGTTACGGGGGCGATGTCATTAATATTTGGTAGTCAAGTCTCGTAACAGCTTTGCTACTGTGAGAGAGACGAAGTATACGAAGCTTCACACAACACTGCTGTGATAGAACAATGAACTGCAAAATGGCCTTCTATCACAAATGCTGTTTCCCGAATTGTACAAAATCATGGTGGATTAAGTTACACTTTCGTGGGTAGGGTGGGCGATCTCCCTTCTTCCCTAGTGACCTTCTGCATGCGCCCTCATCAGCTAAGTAAAGGAGGTTGGTCTTTACGCGTGTTTTCAAGCTTGACGTGCTTTTTTTTTACCTTTGAAAAGATTTCAATTTTCCAGAACACGTAATTTATAGTCTGCTCTGGAAAGCTTTTCTGTCACTTCCATCTTTTCAGGTGAAACAGGTTTTCAGCCTATACCCAGCGTAGTAGATGTATCCTGGCACGCAACCACCGACAGAACTTTGCGCGCACACTACACGCAATAAGGTGCATGCGTACCCCCAATATTTTGATTTGGTGAAAATCCCGGCAAAATCCGTGGAATTTTGGGCAAAATCTCTGAACACCTTCACAAAACCCCTGAAAACTTGAGCAAACTCCCTGAAAATATGAGCAGGCGTGGCGCTCAACTTGCTTTGATTTAAAAAAATAGCGCCAAAAATCGCATGCAGGGCTTTTTTTGGAGGTCACGTTTTTTCGAGATTTTTTTCGGGCAAAAATCCTTCGCACCCCCCAAAAATTTGCCCGCTCCTACACCTATGCCCGTGGCCACAACACACCCCATTACATGGAATTCCCGCCCCCTCCCCGGCTTTGCAAGGGCAACAGCGTCGTTAGCCGTCAACAGACCCACCGGTGGTGAAACACAAGAAAACTCTGACTTCGAAACACTGGTTGTGTTTTGACGGTGATACAGACAGTTACGCTGAAAACAAGGCCAGTGCTGTGCGAACGTACTAAGTCGATGTCTTCACGAGTGCAACAAACCCGAAATTCGTGGACTCGAATCGTGCCCAAACCACCGAATCTTTCGCTTCAACCCCACAAGCCAACCCAGCTCCAATCCTGCATGACGCGGTTACAGTTGTCTCGTAAAACGTATGTTTAAAAATTGCCGAATACATTTTGTGCGCAGCGATTTTAAAAAATTGGGTTTCTTCGTTTTAGCTTGAAAAGGCCTGAGACAAAGCATTAAACGTTTTATTTTCTTAATTGCGTTGTAATATTTCGGAAGTAATGTTTGGATCACTCACTTTTAAGAAAACACACGTGCAGTGATTTAGCAGCTGCACTGGCTACCTCATTTTGTTTATTTGGCCCCCGGGGACACAGTTGGACAGACTACTCCCTCACTTGAACACACACCAGGCGACTTCCCCTGATTAGTGATATGCTTGGTGTGACTGGGTATTTAGTCAATGAAAAACGCCTAACAAGTACTTTAGCACAAGATCTAGATACTATTGACTAGGGGTTCTCAACCGGTGGTAAATTTACCCCCTGGGGGTAAATTTTACCTAGCCTGGGGGTAAATTTAATGATGCTGAAGTTATAATACTTTGCTTTTTTCTACAGCGCTGGTGAGTAAACAAAAACAGAGGGTAAATTTTATGTTAGGATGCGAGGGGTAAACGGGAGAAAAAAGGTTGAGAACCCTGCTGTAGACTATGTGCCATTAGTTCTCGGCACTCGTCTCTGAAAATGCACGAAGTTGCCGTCACGCTTTGGTTCTGGGGCCTTAAGCATTAAATTCGCCTTTCTACGCACATATATTATATTTATTTGCCGCTACGCACAGATATCATAGATATTGTATATTTATTTGCCGCGAATGGAGCAACTTTATCTCTCCCCTTCAAAACCAACCACAGTTCGTCCCGACACCCGAGCTAAGCGCCGCTGTTCAGGAAATCACGCTCACGCAGATTGCAAGCATTCATACATGTGTAAGAAATGCTTGAAACGATGTGACTTCAAAACAAAACGTCACCGTTCCACGCGGCTGCGTTTCAATCTTCGTAAAAGTAACTTCAACGCCCAGATCAGGGCTGGGGAACCTGGGGCCCGCGTGAACATTTGGTATGGCCCGCATCATAACTTTCCTTACCCCAGTTAGAGTGCAACGTCGCGTCAGAACGAAACTCGATGATAAGCAGGTACTGAGACAGTAAGTCAAAGGGAGTCATTCTTCCTTATAGTTAGATAAAGGTAGAATTTTAGGATGAAATTAATTGATTTTGTGGTCCTCCAGCGACATTGCACAATTCATGCGGCCCGTGATAGCAAATAGGTTCCCCATCCCTGAACTAGATTTTAAGCGAACATTTGCTTACCACTTCACAGTTTCCGGATAAAAAACAAACGAACTTGCGTGCTCGCAGTCGGGGGTGAGGGGCACAGTGATCTCTTGCCTTACAATGCGACATCAACGTAACAGAGCTTATCTTAAAAATTTTCGAAAAATTCTCATCAGAAATATGTATTTAAATTAATGTATTGAATGCCTTCTGTTAAAAAATAGAGCGTTGCTGTACTTTCCTTCGGTGCTAAGCCACTGCGTAATCGACCAACGATACATTTCAGAAACAAAAAGAGACGCTCCATTCGCAGTGGTCAACAACGCTGCAGTCGCCGAACAAAAGCGACGATTGTGACGCCATGAACTCGCCCAGAACGCCAATGCTGCGAGGCCGGCGAGCGACTGTGGCTATCGTGCGTCAACGACGCTTCTCGGCTCGAGCGGCTGGTGGGAGGAAGCGACGGTCGCTGAGCGCTTGGCCGGTGCGCATGGCGAGCATACGTCACCTGGCGCACAACGCCGCTGCGACGTTCTCGCTGACGGGAGTGAGCGACGACGACTTGCGGCACGCGGCGTGCCAGTGCGTCTTTTGCGAGCAGGACTGACGCGTGAGATATTTTCAGAGCGAGGGATAGTCGGAGCGGTAATCGTTCAGGTTGTATCGAACGAAATGGACTCTCCGCGGCAGCAACCCTGAAACGACAGCCACATGCTAGTAAGCGCCGGGAATCGAACCATCGTCTTTCGGAACGGCGCGACGTAGTTCTCCGAGAACTGGGCTTAACATGGCGATGGAACCAGTAAAAAGCAACTGTATGGCTCCGTTCAACTGCACGACAAAAGTTGACTATAACACACTCGAAACTAAGCTCGATACCTGCGTTGTTGCCAGTTGCTGGACACAATAACTTTGTCCTTTGTAATTTTGCTTGAGGACTGGCTTTGTTTGTGCAAAGGCCAACGACCAATGTCATTTGCATCGTGCAGACCCCCAGGCAGAATCGGCATCGACTTCGAAAGCGTCAGCGTGTGCGCACTTGAACTCTTTCTTCGCAAAATGCGACCCACCACATATTTATGTAGCTTTTTGTATTACGGTCGGAATTTCCAGCAGCTTTTGTTTGAATTTTTGAACAACAATGTGCATCTTACATTTACTCTGCGTCGCACGATGTGCGTCAAGCCAGTATGCTGCAGAGTTGCTTCGCAACCGGCAGTAAATCGCAAAAGGCATTGTTTCGTCATAAAACACAGAAACGTGACCGGGTAAAGCATTTTAATTTAGTTCTTGATCACTGATTCGTACGGGGGCGCTGCGTCTAAGTCACGCTGATAGGCGCAACAGCAAACAGTATTCAAACTTGCTTCCGGGTGCCGGTTCAGCTGCAGGGATGATATTAAGTGAGGTAGCACCGAGGCAACTTCGCTCATCCAACAACGCAAATTCGAAGAGGATTGAGATTTCATTGCATGTACCGCTCGTAATAGCTGTGTGGCACAATTTAGATCAGGGGTTCTTAAAGTTTGCCTCAATACCCCCAGGGGGGATTAAGATTAGATGTTGGGGATATTTAACAGTGCCGGGAAGAAAATTCCAAATCTGGACTCAAGTCCTCATTCTGAGAACTTGGACTTGCTTCCATCCAGATTGGCCTTGGCTTGAAACCAAATGACTTTGACGTTTTAACCTCTTAACGCCGTGGGGTGGTGTCCAGAACGACGAAAATTTGAGTTAGGGGTATTGAGGCGTTGAAACTTCAAGGACCACCGATTCAGGTGCTCACAATGGTTTTTGCAACAAAAAACTTTGAATGTATATGAGCTCACTGCGTTTTTTTTCAATACATCAACTAGTTATGCAAATTGCAAAGAGTTCTAATGAGGATGCTCAAAGGTTCGCATGGCACATCTTCCAATTTTCCACGCATATGTTGAAGGTTGAGAGCTATCCAAAATAAATACACCAGCAATTGATAATAGCGAACGCAGATTTTAAGGACTGGTCTGGCGCGTGCACGTTTATCTTCACGACGACATTTTATTGCATCTCTGGTCAAATCCCAATCCATTTTACCTAATTCTTTCCCAAGTTCCAGCGATCTGTCAATCAATTTCTGTTTCGCGCGGCAAACGCCGGTCCGCATTGTTGAATGTACAAGTCCTGTTTCTTTGTCGATGAACTGGTGCAGGAGCGGAAGATTCTGCAAAACAGATTATCTTTAAATACTTCGTTTCTTTGCTGTAGAAAAGCTTTTGGTTTAATAACGTTTCTCTTTCGTCGGAAAGCTTGAATAAGGTTCCAGGACAGAGGATGGCGTAGTTTTGCATGAATTGATTCAACTTCGTCGTTTTTGTGAAGACTAGTTAATATAATTCAGTAAAGATCACTTCTACACGAAAACGCTTAGCCAAGTCTGCCTTCAAAACAAAAACACAGACCAATAAAATCGCATCACGTGAAAGTGGTATATTTTTATCAGTCTGCAAAATTTGCTACAAGTTATACAATGCAATAAACTCGGAATGGTATAAGCCAATAACACTTTTGAATAAAACCAGCACTTTCACATTTAATCCTTCGTTGACCTGGGACGAAAACCTTACCTTGTATGTCAACAGCACTTTATCATCTCTGCACAGGGCACACGGTGATCCAGTGGCCATCTTGCCTTGGCGCTGGTAAAAAACAGTCAAGCAAGCTGTGAGCAAACGCAATGTGCACCTGCTCTTAAGTGGAACTGGCACAACCACCTGTTGGTTTGATTGTTCCACTGGTACAGTTTCCAACAGCAGCCAACTTATGTCTTACGAAACATGGCAAATTATGTTTATGGATAAGTGCACGTTTAATTTTACTCATCTTTTAATTTCCAGTAGCAAATACCAAGTACATACAAAAATTACATCCTGACCAAGTAAAATCAATTCAAGCTTTACTATGCTTTAAATCCATGCACACCTATTGCAAATTTGAATTTGATGTTCATTTGTTTTGATTAAATCAAATTGTGACAACTTTATTTGCCTCATCGCTGCTCCGTAGCCAGAGCTTATGCCTACGCAAACGATGCAGCTGCATTGGCCCTCGTGCATGGTGTTTGGGTAGGTCGTTCGTTTTTGCCAGATACTCCTTGCGCTCGAGAATTCAGTAGAAACGGTTTATAAATCTCATTGTTAGCAAACGATGCTCTACTCCGAACAAACGATGAATTTCCTGTAATTATCAAACGTACTCAATTCTCATGCTAGGGCGTTTCTTTATATCTGCGCTCCACCATGTCCCACCTTTTATGGATGCAACTGGGTTGTTACTAGTGGCAGTTATGACTGCAGTAGACCTATAGTGAGAGATTCAACTTGCGATGAACAGGTCAAGACGAGTGTCTGCTGTATCAACTTTGATGGCAGTTCTGCTGACGTAAAGTTGTTCAGTTCTCGAAAGATCCTTCTGTCTTAAAAAGTTTTTGATTGATTGCGGGTGATCTGCATTTTGATAAAGGCTTGCAGTTTTGCTTCGTGGGAAATTTTAACATAAATTACGTATTTTCTCGAAATAGAATTAACTCTACCACGTGGAAACAAATGACAAAAGATGAGATGTTGAACCCGTGGAAGTCAAAAATCTCATGCAAACCAGCGCAAAATTTTGTGAAGTGTTCGCACTTAAATTTGCCTCCTGTCCTTAGTCCACAAAATTGTTCCTTGTTATTTGTCGGTCGTGCAACTACTTTTATCATTTGCCGCCCCGCCAAACTTTCACTGCATTTTGCCTATTTGCGAGCGTGGATAGGTAGAAAAATCGCTACTCAGGTTCATAAACGTAAAGGGGGACATTTAAAGCTGCAACTATACAAGGCAAAAATTGTAATGTCATCCAGCACACTCGTTCCCGTTTATCATTGTATTTCATCAATCAACCATGCGCATGATACATTGCGTTTAATAAGTGTTTCTACATGCGACGTGGTGGTTGTCAAGTGTACATAACATTTCTAATTCATAGAGAACAGTTTGCATTCCAAGTCCATGCATTAAGAATAACTACCCAATTGGGCTTTTGGCAAATTTTGGGTGGATGCATAAGTTGCTCTCTTTTGAAGTCTGGTTCTTTGTGCATTGCGTCATAAAGCAGATAGTCGATCGTTCTCAAACGTTGCCTATACGGTATACATGAAGGCTTCTGCGCTTGTGGTTACCGAAAGCGAGAAAGGTAATCAGTTCATATTAACAGTTTTCTCCAAGTCAGTTGTTCTTCGAACGAAAGTGCCGTTCAACAAGAGTGAAGTAATTGCATTGTTAAGTTCAGTTTGCTTGTCAGTTCGGCTTAATTGCCATGACTTTGCACTTACGCTCGCCACTCGGATCTCAATTGCAGAGCTTCATATACAACTTTCGGCTTGATTACGACTGGTAGCGGTACACTGTCTAACGTGCACCACAGCAGCATGCTATTAATCATGAACATGGACGTAGCTAGCGGACACATGAGCTATGACAACACCCCTCCACAAAAAAACTAACTGTTGTGTTATGATGTACCCACAGATTAACTCCAATAATTAGGCGTCTTTTTTGATATTCACATAGTTATTTTGCTAAAACATCTGTCACCACAAAGGTTGTGGCACAGTTAACTGTTCACGGTGACATCATAACACCACTGCCCAGAACGGCCCCACGCCCAAGCCTTGCATTGGGCCTTACACCAGCTAGAGCCGGCCCTGTCCATACCATTGGGTATTTTGTCGCAAAGCCATTTCAATGGATCAGTCTCACATTAACAACGATGAAATGTACTTAAACAACCAACTAAGGAAAAATATTTACCATACAAGATTCCCTTGTTCTTTGCCTCTGTACTGTTCCCTTGAAACGACGGAAATAATTGTGCCATACAGTATGTTCACCATAAAGTTCTTTGTAATCTGAAGAAACACGAAAAAGCACCTTAGGGGGGTTAACTGAAGTTACAAATCATTACAAAATAAGTAAATCAAGAAAGAAAAGCATCACCTGTCACAAAAAAACATCGCCTGCCCTGCAGCAGTGAAACTGTTTTTTTTTTCACTGAGACGTTTTGGTCATTTGTCCCACAGTTGTGTTAAAACTCACCGTATAAGTGTTCATTAGCCTATATTTTCAGTCATTCTGACTGAAATGTCTTACTGGTAATTTTTTTTGGTCATTTCAAAAACATTTTGGTCTATGACCAATAAAAAAACAGCAGTGAACTAGGGATCAGAAACAAAGATTTATTATGGCCTCAGAGCAAAAATCTTTAAAGACAGAAGCTAGCAACATATGCACAACTTCAGAAAGAAAGATTAAAAACACCAGTCATAACTTTCAGAATTGAATTGGGAGCCAAGAAAGACAAATATTTACAGCAGCCTTGAATGGTATATTTGCACTANACCAGGAGTGGGCAATTAGTGGCCTGCCACAGCGTTTTCAGCAGCCCACAAAAGCATTGAGGAAAAATCTTCAAATCTAAAATTTCCTCCAACTTATCACAGCATTGCAAATGTTAGTGCTGAGATTGACTTGAACCGAGACTTGATTTTATTTCCATTAGAAGGCATGGCCCTCCACAAAAGGGGTCTTTCTCAAAATGGCCCCTAAACCAAGTTAATTGCCCACCCCTGCACTAGACCATAAGCACACAAACGTAGCATACAAAGATGTGACTTGCATATTGCAGATAAAGCACATGTTGTTCTAATCAATCCCGGCAAATGTGTTTACAAAAGAAATGGAAAGATAAACATGTCCACACAATGCCAAATTCAAGCTAACCACAATTTAGCAGCCTGAAAAACTTGTTGCAGTCAAGCTGAACTTCACTCATGGGACCTCAGTGAAGGTCAACTGGACAAAACCTGCAGCATTAAACATGTAGTATTGTAGCAACATAGCTACTAAGGCAGACAACCATCTTCTTCTGTATTGTAATGCAATGTTCTCCCTTCTTTTTGTGTTATATATGTTTCTGTTTGGTAGGTTAGTGCCTGTTGAACATGGTTAGGCACGAACATAAGCCATTCTAGTAAATTAAAACCCTGGTTCTAGGGAATATCTTCAAATTTACATCTTGTATTACAAAAGACTGTAAGAGCGGGAATCGGTAAGTGTGGCATGCAAGTTTTTTGTGGTCCACAATGCCAGTGAAAGTTGGCTGAAAATGGCCTACATATTCTGAAATAACACTGCACAAGGGGAAAAACGGAACTTACAGAAAACACGAACATTCAGAAAGCAATAGTTATGCATTGATAGAAAGGCAAGTGGGGGCCATTAATGCTGCTTAATACACTGGCGATAGCTAAAATCAGATCAAACTTACACACAGGCCAATATGTTGGCAGCATTCCCTCTGACCACAGACAGGGACAAGCACTGGTGAGAAAACTATCGCTCCCTGGGAACACCAGACAAATCAACAATTTTCTTTGCATGGCTGCTCAAAAAAGGGACGGTGAACTTCAGGACTTGCCACACACACCAGAGGTTTCAATTGTGACTGGTTGAAAGCAGTAACTGTGAAGGAGGTCATTGTATTTTCAGTATTTTGCAGTCTCAGCCTCTGTTGTTGTGATGCCTGGCTGAATGGGGCTGTTTTTGTAGTGGCACTGAGAAAAGGTGTCAACATATGTCACGTCCCATACTAGACTTATACCGCAAACGGAGCAGTTTACAATTTCTTAAGAACAGTGTCCACAGGGATCAGTCCTGGCACCCCTTCTCTTCAACATCTAGATCTTTGACCTGCCAACCATCGTATGGTCCAGAAAGTATGCATTTATATGCTGACAATCTAGCAATCATGCATGCTGATGGAGACTGGCAGGCAGTGGAAGGGGTGCTGAGCAAGGACATGGCAACCGTAGGTGAAAGCCTCCAGACCTGGAAGCTAAAGCTCAGCACTACAAAATTGGTTTTGCCAGCATTCCATCTTAACAGGAAGCTAAACGTGAGCTAAAAGTCAACTACAACAATGAAATCCTGCCCTTCTGCTCCGACTCCAAATACCTCAGAGTAACATTGGACAGGTTGCTCACATATCGCTGACACCTTGAGTCACTTCACAAGAAGCTGACAACATTCATCGTGTTTTTAAGATGGCTTGCTGGCTGCGGTTAGGGTGCTGGAGCAACAACTTTGCGAATAGCCACCTTAGCCCTGGTACATTCAACCGCAGATTACTGCGCTCCTGTTTGGTGTTGCAGTGCTCATACCTGCCTTATCGACCCCGCCATCAACAACACCTTGCGAATTGTGACTGGATGCCTGCACCCTACACCAGCAGGCAACCTTCCTATCCTCGCAGACATCCAACCTGCTGAGCTTCGTCACCAAGGAGCCACACTGTCTCTAGCACGCTGTGCCATGGAGTCTNGACACCTGCTCCACTCAGCGCTTACCTGTCCATCGAGTCCAAATGCACAGCGCCTCAAATCAAGATACCCATTTGTACCCACCGCACAACAACTCATCAGTTTATCTGACAACAACAACATATGTGCGGCACACTGGGCAGATCACCAATGGAATGCAGAGTGAGTGGCAACCCCATAAGACTCCACACTTTCATCTCTGACACTGGCACCCACCTCCTCAGAATAACCCTCCCAAGAAGAGCCTGGGTCCAGCTTAGCCGCCTCTACACTGGTGTCAGAAGTTTTCGCTCCTGCTTGTACAAATGTGGTACAGGCCTCCCTGCGGCCTGTGAGTGTGGCGTAGAAAGAACAAACTGTCGACCATGTTGTCCTCTGATGTCCAATCCATCGACCTCCTCATGGACTGCACGGCCTGACAGTTCTGGACGATGAGACAATCGAATGGCTGCTCAGCACCTGCCCCAAAAGTACGGCCTAGCAGTGGTTATGAAGAGCTGGCTCAATAGAAGAACGTCTGTACTAGGGTCTGGAAGTCAATCCACCAGGTCTCCTTCCATCTCTTGTCAAGTCAATGGGCTCCTAGGTCAAGGGGAGATTAATGCAGGTTAATGACCTTTTGAGAATGGAATTGATGGTTAAATGTCTGGGGATATGGCCTGCGTTTCTAGAGCAGTCAAGTCCATGGAGTGCTAGCATGTCAACAATTTTACCACAACAGCCTTCTGTGCTTTCAAAAATATTTGCACTAGTTTGGAGGGCAATTGCAATACAGAGATAGGAATGACAGTAAACATGGCAGAGACATGTCTGTAGTGGAACAGAGGCCAAGGCCTCCATTTTGAGATTGATAAGGATGCTTGTGACCAGCTTTCTTTTCCAAAAGTCACATTGCATATTTTTCCATGTTGGTTTTTATAGCAGTGTCAAAGGCCTCCAGTTCCTCTTTGCACTTGAAGCATGGGGCACTACACAACAAATATATAAGTTTGGGGATTGAGAGGCTTTAAAATGCAAAATGCTTGATGTGGCTCGATTGGTTCAATTTTTCTATGATGTTGTCAAGCACTTTAGTTTTTTCTTCCTTAGTGCAGTGGGGCGTATTCCTGTTATAGTGGGGATCATGGTAACTGCCATTGTTTGGGGGTCTGGTACTGAGAGAGATGGGAACTGTTCCTGGAAGAGCTTTCTTGTTTGGAGCTTGATGTTGTTTGTGTGGTTGGTAAGTAGCTTGCATTTAGAATAATTAGTCTCCAGGCCAATTGAAGAAAGCCATTTCTGACAGTGGTACTGTTGCTGGTCTGTGGGTCTCCACCAACACATCCATCATCATGGTACCAAACATTTAGGTCAGATTAAACTTGGGATGTGACTTTGTGGATGGCAGGGGTGAGAAACAGACTCTAGGTATGCGTTGATTCTTGACTTGAGAGAAAAGGTCAAGGAAATGCCCTTTGATCTGAAGCCTGATTTTCACACAGGAATGGTGAAAAGGCTGTGAACATGGCGGGCATTGGATCATTTTCGTCCTGTTTGGCTATGACAGTAACATTGAGTTGGGGCTAGGGAGCTATATTCCTGTTGCCTGTCAGAGGACGAGCACTGGCTACAGTAGAAAGGTGTTGTTTAATACTCAACAACACCGTCAACTCCAGATACTTCAGAACAGTAGTATGGGAACCACTGCTCACAGGCACTACATTAAATTTCTGCTGTTTCCTTGGGTCTACTACATGAGCTGCATTTGTTATTTTTTCCATGCATTGCAAAGTATTGTTGCGATCGAAAATCCCGAGTGGCATATGTGCAAAGCTTCGCACTGTAGCAGCAAGGAACAATTGAGTTCACATGCCATGATCACTCTATTATTGCTTGTTCGCGCCACGTATATGTATGGTGTTGTTCTTCACGCACATCCCGTTCGTGGTGAATCACAC
>JGI24021J15306_10004072_pt1 | contig 16835 bp, 14 predicted proteins | sample Ectturendosymbi1_FD_15306 | JGI IMG/M metagenome (IMG submission 15306) | reverse complement strand
TGGAACACATCTTGGGAAAGCCATAAATTGACTAAAAATCGACAGAAATAGTTGAAACTCTGGTGAATGGTCTTCCATAAACTGAATAATGTGTGGTTGTATTTTGAATTAAATAGCTTTTTAATCAAAGTCACAATTTAAATTTTCATGGGTACACATCTTTTTGGGTCACCCTGTATATCCTATTTGAAGAACAGAGTTTTAAATATTTCTGACTTGAATTGCCAATTGCCAAATTCTTGCACTCTTTTGATATTGGTGAACTGCCTAAACACTGATAACTACTTTTCTGATATTGCATCAGCTCACAAATATCAAACAAGGCTCACATTTTTGCAAAAATACCGTTACCCAGAATGAAAACGCCTCTGGGTCAGGTTTAATGTGTTGGTCCCAAAATTTGGTCTGATATTCCTGAAAATTTGAAATCCGTCTCACCTTCATTTGGAAAACAATACAAAAACTCTTATCTTGCCAACATTCCTGTTGCTTTTCATTTCATATGCTTGTTACTTTTCTGTAATATATTGTTTTTAGTGGCACTCTCTTATCTTCTATCTTTTACCTCTCCAGTTGCTCACCTTCTGCACCCGTACATATGCATACTTTACCCCCTTTGTGTTTTGTTGTTTTTTGTGTATTTATTTTATTTGACATTGATTCAATGCATTTTGTTACTTTTCTTTTACTACATGGGGAATGTCTTCATTATTAAAAATTGATAAAAATTGATTTGTGCTATCAAAAGGCAGGTTGAGAAGTTGACCCATAAGGTCTTCCCATGATTCAAATAATGTTAGATCGCATGAATCTACTAAGCCTGGAGTTTTTGGTGCTTTTATATTTTCATCATCATGCAATTAATTTCTGCTCTTTGACGTTATTCTTTTTCCTCCTGTTGCATAATTTTATTATTTCATGATTCGGGTCACAAAAATGCATGAATTCAGCCATAATCATTAAAGTCCAACCTTGGAGCAGTTCTCTAATTTTTTAACACCAGGTTTTTGCTACTGTGTTACTTGTAGTTTTGCTGCACCATCTGATGGTTCAAGCTGCAAGCCACATTCTGCCAGATTCTTTGCATGGTCTGATTCTTTTATTTGTTCACTTCTGCTTCTTGCAGCCCAAATGAATTGTTTGACAGTGAACTGTGCACTCATTCTAAGTTTAACCGCTTTTTGAACAGTGTAATTTTTGAGGTAGTTCCCTGAGTTTTGTGTAAAGTTGGTTGTCTGCAACACTTCAACAAATAGCTTCTTGCGACTGAATCGAAATCAGGGTTGTAGATTGTACAAAAAAAGGTCTTACATGTTATTCATTTTAGCCATTTGAGCACGAACTTTTCCTCCCAGCATTTTGGCATCACAGACAGCTCTGTTCAAATTCACCTGTGAATTTGAATTTCTTCCCGTGTTTTAATGTTTCTTAGTTTTCTGGTTTGCAATGGATTTAGAACATTCTTTTGCATTGCATTTGATTTTATAACAAGTTCTGCATATCATGGGTATTTTATAGAACTTTGTCGTCGGCTCTGTTGGAACCCGTACAAAGCGACTCGTACCAACAAACAATATCATATGTTCGGGCCACGGTGCAGAAAAAAGGTGGGTTGTTTAATCCAAAGGTGGTGTGATGCTTGTTTTTTTTGCTTCTTAATTTGCAACCTATCATTACAGAGCTCGAACTTCCTAAAGCCTCAGCGAATGAGCATCACTCTAGACGTGCATCAAAGGCAGTACAAGCGTCTGCTTCAAAAGTATGAAATTTATATGCATACAAAACAATGCCGCCTAACATAATGTGCTAGTTTAACTCGTGGAAAGTTTATTTCTAATGTAATCAAGAGTTACGCGTCCACATGGTGTGCTTGTTTTGAAGTTGGTAGTTTTAAGTACTTGGCATCTCAGTTGTAAGTCTATTTCTTTCCTCGACTGTGCCAGGATATCAGACTTTTTCATTAAAGCTGAAAAGATCGAAATGTTTCAGAAGAAAAAGTTTGCCAGCGTTCTAGTCGAATGTACAGATTTGTCTTGTCCCTTGATTAAGTTGTTGTACGCGAATTTCTTATTTCGCTGTCTGTTGTGGTCAACGTCGTGCAAATGAATTGTAGCTTTCACGTGCAGGAGGATGGCAACGTTGGCGACAACTCACTGTGGGAAGTCAATGAAGATGATGAATATGCCAGTGACTCATCATCGGAATCCATTAATACTGCTGCAGTGCACCTTGACAATAACAACGAGAGGCTGGTGCGGACTTTGTTGTTGACAGAAAACCGTGCGACTGGTGGAAAATATGTTTTGCACTGTTTGGCGTTTCCTGACTTTCGTTGCTTTCAACTCAGTTTTGTTTTCTCGATACTTCGTTGCACTTTCTGACTCGTGTGTTTTTAATGTTTGGACGGCTACTGCAGTGATTTTGCGCCCAGTCCCATAAATGGCTTTCTGTCCGAAATGGTAATGCCCTTGTCATCGAAACCGTTGGTGAAGCAGTAGTTTTTGTTTATATGTTGCGATTGGAAATCCCGACCGGCAAGTGCGCAAAGCTTCGCACTGTGGCAGCAAGCAACAATAGAGATCACCCGACGAGATCACTCTATTATTGCTTGTTCGCGCCACGTATATATGGGTGTTGTTCTTCGCGCACATCTCGTTCGTGGTGAATCACGCATTCAACGCAACGCCAACGCAGAGATTGCAATAATATGAAACCGTAAACAATGTCCACCCAACACAGCCCAGCAAACAGTACATTGAATAAGGTCTGATTTTGTGCCGATATTGGGGTATCTTCTGCGAATGTTCCAAGGAAAATGCAATCCTCTGAAAATAGACAAAAGGTTTTGTCTAAAACATAGTGCCTTGAAAGAAAAAAAATGAAAGATCACTTGGTCCTTCGTCTCTCTGAACGGAAAGTTTGCAATATATTTTTGTGATGTCGATATCTCATTTGTTTTTTGAGGTGTTTGACTTGTAGAGTATTTGCTTACTATCAAGAGATGTTTGGATGAATAGTTAGTTTGTCCATAATGCGTCTTAATGTTTCACGAACGAACAAAAACAAGTGAATGATGCAGGAATATTTTATAGAAATTCTCGGCGTCAAGCTTGCTGCCTGGCCCTTGCCACGCCTCTGGCCGCATTAGCGTGCATATATGGAGGAATGACAGCTGGCAGAAAATGGACGTTTCTTTGATTGACATTGGCAGCTTAGTCATGAAAAAGGTATGCTTATTATTTTTTTACCTCCGTTTTTAGCTCAGACACATGATTCATGTTGTAGGGGTTATTCTAAGAACACAAAAGTCCTCAGCTACAGCACATCACGTGGTAGGTGTAAACTGGTACGCGCAGGCACATCAGTAGCCACGGGGGAGATTCGGGGCAGCGCCCCCCAAATTTTGTTGTGCCCAGAAAAAATTGTTTTTAACATAAAATAAAAACATAATCTTGACCCCCCAAATCTATTTTGTCTCCCCAAACCTCACAGCCTGGCTACGGGCTTGCACGCAGGTAATACTGGAGGGGGACAAATAGTGCACCAACAGCTACTGCAGTCGGGCCGCGTTATACAGAAGCGTTAGAATCAGGGGTGGGGGGACCCTGCGGCCCGCGTGAACATTTAGAAAATGATCCCCATCAAACAATTGATTACTTAAGTTACAACATTGCGCCAAAACGAAACTCCATGATAAGCAGATATGTAGACAGTCAGTCAACAGAAGTCTGCGCTCCTCATATTTTTGTCCTTATTTTCCTCAGGAGGATTAAGTTGGAATTTTAGCATAAAATGAATTAATTTTTGCGGTCGTCATAGTAAATGGGTTCTAATCAAGGCATCAGATGTCCTGACGAAACAGGTAACGTGATTTGGACGAACATTTACATTCCTGAAGATGTAACGGAAAATTCGATAGGCATTACTGCAGGCAACACGGGGAAGTTTAATACTGCACTGTATGTACTTGCCGCACCACAATTGGCTGACACACATTGTCACGAACCAGTATTTTAAGTTTTGCTTTTGCACTGAGCAAAAATGTCTCTGAGCTTGTTTGCTTGATAATAAAGTGATTCCACTTGTCTCCAGTGTTATAACCAATCTTATTAAGTAACGAAGTAACACACCAAAGATATTTGACTTGGCCGACGAACTTTGACGTCATTCAGGAAAACAACTGGTGTGGATTGCAGGCTGCTGTTCAAATTGTTGAGTGGGCGGGAACCAGACCGACTGTCTCGTTACAATTGAAGCCAGTTTTGTGTTCAGCAGCATAATCAGAAAAATTAGTCGGAAGGAGTTGGAAAACCACTGAGGCTGGGTGGAAACACCCGTACAACATCAGCGAATAATATAACCAGTGCTTCACAAACATATTTTCCACAGTGCATTCCGCTGTGGCTGGACTTAGTGTTTGACAAAGAAGGTGTCTGAAAGGCAAGTGCCCACTTCAGATTGCATGGTGTGATTCTAATAGCAAAGTTTTACTTTGCATATAGGTACATTGTGGAAACCATAGTTCTGTGATTTCCAGCATCACTTAAGGTCACGATTCACATTTTTGCAAATAGTTGCAATAACAGTATGCATTTTTTAAATTTTCCCATGCATTGTATACACATTGAAAAGAATGCACGTGTGCAATTGAAGAAACGTATTCTGTAATTTACGACTCCTTTTGACTCAGCCTTACTTCGTTACTGTTTCGAAACTGCTTTCCACCACAAGACGCAAAACGAACGTTAGCATGAACGTCACGTCAAAGTCAGTTTCTACGTCTTGTTCGGGCAGTTGACTTCTTGCATGCGTTTCGTTCTCGTAAACATAATTATAACCATTTAGACTGGAAAGACGGTGCAACCGGCGTTATATAATCACCGTTATATAATCACAGTAGAATCGGTAAAGCTTGTTGTCATGTGGACAAAGGCACAGGTCGAAGATAATTAACATTCACAGCAATTAAGTTCTTAAACCCGGATGTCATCTGTTGTTCGAAGTGCCGTTTGAAAAAAACAAACATATTTTAAATAATCGTGATCGGAAAACCTGGTTTGCTCAAGAAACCGTTTGCAATGCGTTGCATGTTTTGATGTGAGGTTGGACAAAGTTGAACTTCAATTGGACGTTCATGAAAATTCGTTCCATTGCTTCAGGTTCGTGCCTCCGCATCCGACAAGAGCTTCACTTCCCTGTCGATATTTCTGATCTTCATCATTTCAGTGATGCCATTCATTCACAGGGTTCTTAATCACCAGGCAAGTTGCCGCGTGAGACCAAGATCAAACAAAATGTGTTTTTCACCTCGCGACGCCAGGCGCCGCTGGTGGAGAAACTTTTTATTGAAAATATTTAATACAAGCAGCAACTGATCCGATCGTGAATTTTAAACAAATTACACATGTGAATAAACAATGTGGCGGTGGTGGATGTTGCGTGTTTTTGACAAGGGTTGGGTTTTTACTGTTGCTTGACTTTTGCGATCAGTTTTGTCGCATTTTTCCTGTTAAATACGATTTGTGAAATCAGATGATAAGCTATAGAATTATTGCGTTGTTGCCTTCGTTAATTTTTGTAAGCATCAGTTTCACAAAAAGCGCTTGGGCTTAAACGTGAATTTATTTTGCCGCAACTACGCAGAACAGTTGCAGTGCAACTTTCACATATTACCGCAACAATTTCTTTAAAAACCTGGCGTCCTACGCACCGGTAAGCTTTTAGGGGAATCGCTCATCACATAATAGTACAAGGAATACCACCAATGTTACGCTTGGAAGCAGGTCCTACGAGAGGGGGATACAAGGGGTACATCGTACCCGGGCCCAGCAGGTACAGGGGCCTGGGAAAGTTAAGTGCGCATGATCAGTTTTTCTGTAATCAAGCCCAAAATTATTAGTGTAGGCCATAGTTCCCTTACGACAATTAATCTATTTGTAAATCTTAACATGACAGCTGATTCTGGTTACTATACAAACAAGATATACGCGTTTCGACAAGCACCCAAGAAAATAAGAGGGCCCGGTGTCGGTTTTAGCGCCCTTGGTAAAATTTCTCTCGGAGGCAACGTCACGCTGCTGATGGTTGCTGCAAGGCTAGATACCATACGATCACTGGTATTATGGGTTTAACGACAAACTATCACCTGCATACAGTTTCTGTTTTTTTTCAGAGCCTGTTAACCTTATCTATCAAAGACCTGCTGTTTGTAATTCTTGGTGGGAGTAGCCCGCCTGCCCTTGTTGTTGTCATCGGGACCCTCATCGAACGCATTCTTCTGTCATGGATCTTGTGCGTCATGCTCTTTGCCGCCCAGCTGGCGTTTCAAAAGGTTAGTTGAAATTTTGCAAGTCTTGCATGGCTCAGGTGTAATGATGACCGGTTACCATGGCACGCAGAGGCTTCTCTACTCCAAGTACTTCACGCATCTCACATCCAGTCGGCGTGCCAGGAATTCATGTCTTCCTCATTTCAGATTGAATAAGGTAAGAAAGTCACCTTCTAAAGCAAGGGTTGGCAAAGTGCGTCACGCTGAACACCTATGGTGGCCATTGTATAGACAACGATGCACACTTTTAGTATTTGTTTGTGCGGACCGAGTATCAATGTCTTCTCATATGAAATTTAATGAGGTATTACCAGGCTCGTCGCCAGGATATAGCAGCAGGGGGGCCACATTTTAAAAACACTGTATTAGATGTATGCAGCAACCAGGGGGCCAAACGTGAAATGGGGGGACACAGATTTCAAATGGGGGGGCCGGGCACCACTGGCCCCCCCGTTGGCGACGGCCCTGGGTATTACTTTCATTTTTTGTGTTTTGTTTCTTCGTAATTTATTTTGTTTTGGAACGTGCGAGTTTGTTCGATTGCTATCTACATGTTGGTCTTGCAAGACGTTTAATAGGGACATCATGACCAGATAACCTCATGTGGTCATGATGTCGTATGACACGTCTTGCCGATGTCCGAGCTTCGGAAAAAAAAGATATATATATATATATAAATTATATAAATAAATTATATAAATAAAATAGCCCACTGTACACAGTAAAGACTGTAGGACTATTTCTTGTGTTTTGTTGTCAACTATAGCGCTTGCTATGCATTATTTTTATTTTCTTCGTCTTTCTGTGAACATGTGTGTACTTCATTTACCGTCGCTTAATACATCTCTCTCCTTCTCACAAGTCGCTTTTACTAGAAGAACATGCAGTATGATAGTTGAGTACACTGCATAATGTTGATCTTAGCATTTAATTATATATCTAGAATCTGTAATACAATTTAAATAAGTATAAAATGCTATCAAAATAGTGCTATATAAAAGCAAAAATGCAACAGGAAATATATTAATATCGTGATGAAAATAGAATAAAATATAGTACTGTAACATGAAACACAAGAAACATGTAATGAAATGTCATCCTCTCGATTTAATAAACTGAGTTTGAATATCAAAAACATATAAATTGTTACAAATTAAAAATGTTTTAATTTATTATCTTTTATATGTATAAAACCATACGGTAGTTTGTTGAAGTTGGTCCTTCGCTAAATACTGTCAGAGCAATGTGGCCCTTAGTGAAAAAGTTTGCCCACCCCTGTTCTGGGCGTATACTTGAACCATTACTGTTCCCACGGAGATGGTTGGCGTTGCCGGAAAACGGGAAGTAAACACGTGACAAGAATTTCATTCTTGTAAGGTGTAGTTTTTGGCATGGTGACACGCCAGGTGTTTGGCATGGTGACACGCCAGGTGTTTGGCATGGTGACACGCCAGGTGGTATGGGATAGTCGCAAGGTGGTATGGGATAGTCGCAAGGTGGTATGGGATAGTCGCAAAACGAAGGAGTTTTTACAGGGCTGTCGAGTCGTCGTAAAAATAACATTCCTCCTGCTCCGTAACTGATCCTGTTCATGGACATGGCTCCAGCTCCTCCCACAGCTCCTGGTTTTCAAGAGCATAGCACCGGAGCTCTCTTTCATGACGTAACTCCGGCTTCTGTTCGTTTTTACACATAAATAATATTTTCAATTGTCGAGTTGTGCCTCAAGTTGGCTGGAAAATGAACAACAGTCTATCTAGTACACAAAACGAAAAGAATATACCACATTATTTGAGTTGGGTAATCTGGTAGTTTATTACAATCAGCGTTGTTGCCATGAGAAAATCGGTGAAAAAAAACAACCAAAAGTTCAGACGATTCAGAGAACAGTTACTAGCGGAAACGTTACTCAAGTTAATGGTAACATATTTTGGAAAGGTAGTCACTGGTTTTGCTGTTAATGCCTGAGGACCTTTTGTTATTTATTACGATCGGAATAAAGAAAACGTCTGTTTGGAAAACAGCATTTGTGTCCGAGCATTTAAACACAGACCAGTCCCAATTGACCAAAAAGTGTTTTGCACTCGTATCATGCTTTGCCTGTTGCAGTCTCGGCGATTCCAGCTAAGAGCGCTGCCCGGGCAAACCATGTAAAGAGCGCAAAACACAGTCGATTACCTCTCTCGTGTGTTCTTTATAACGTGCACACATTTGCATTAACACAAATGACAAGAAGCGTTTAAAAGCCCTTTGTTCAAAGAAATAGTATGACTTCCAGCAAGAAATTCGCGTTTGGGTTTCTGAAAAGTTGAAAACGTCTGATTTCTTATCTATTGCACTCATAAAAAGCAGTGATGAATGGCAAAGCACAATTTAACCTGCAAAGCTTAGGAGAAAAGAAGACCGGTTACCATGCTGAAAACATAAAAATTTATTTCCACAGATGAAAACCTCAAGAAAAGACCATAATTGTTCACATTTATTTTTATACCCTCCTGATAATGTACTGCCATGCAAAGCGATGCTAGTTTGCTGCCAATTATTTATAACTTTCATGTTATTCTAGCAAACGTAATGGTTCCTAGTGAACTTTGCCAGTAATCTAGTAAACCTTGCTAGTAAGCCTAATGGTTTCTAATAAAAAGTCCTACTCTACAATGGCGTGCCGTGCATTTCACGCTTACAGTAGGCCTGCAATGATATTTTAATCATACTCTCTATAACACCAACAGCATGATTATTGATTGCAAAGCTACAGAAGCTACGGATATTACATACATCCTGAGTATAGCTTAATTCGCTTTGATCGCTACACTACTTCAGACCCAGTTTGATCGTTCTGACTAGAAAGTACGATGTGGTAGTTTACGTTTTCCTTCTACAAGTAACACCACGTCCGTCCAGCTTCAATGTCACAACCTTAGCGATGATTAAACCAAGGAAACAGGAAAGACTCGCAGATCCATTGTTGCAGTCTGCTGTCGTAACTCTTAACAATCGCGCTTAGTGTGCTATAAAGAGCATTGTTTCAGTGAAATAAGTCTAGTTTTCAGTCAATTTGGCAAAACCGTTAATATCTACCATCCAGGAAGGGACTCAGAGCCGGAGCTGCCTCTCATATGGCCATGGTTCCAGATCTGACCCTTAGTTTTAAACTGAGGTTCGGCTCCAGGCAAAATGCCCAGCTCCGAAGTCCGGCTTCGTATCCCTGATATTTTACTGCAGTTTAGCACAGAGCGAAGGTACATCTGAGTTTGTTTGCAGCAAAATTATATTGTATTTCGCTTATCTCTCAATCTCATCCTTTAGTGAGCCACAAATACGATAGTACATTAAAGATATTTTGACTAAGGAAACGTCTGGCGTTGCAGACTGATTTGTTTTGAAGGAAAAGCGACCCAGTTGTTTTGTTGCTGTTAAAAGCAAATTTTCTGCTCAGCAGACCCAACAAAAATTCTGAGGTAAGACATAAAAATAACCAGACTGTAGAACGATCTGCAGCATGTAAAAATACCTAATGCGTTAATGTGTGTTCCAAACTGTTACAAAAGTGGACACATTTATGTTGGAGTTCGAAGACTCTGAGTAATTTTCTCTAAGCAGCTGAAGTCCAGGGAAATAGCAAACTTGCGCGAACCCGACTTCGAATCAAATATTTGTGTAAAAAATAAGGCCTCTCCGCGGCGTGTTGTGCAAACTATGCGTAGAAACATTGCTTTTAGTTTGCAAGTTCAAGGACCTGATACCACTGACCCCATTGTGGGTTTCAGCGTTGGTGTTGCTTGACCTTTGCCGGCCCGGCCCGGGCGCCAGACACGCATTTTCCGCCTCTGAGCAGAACCACTGTGTCGTTCTCAGGTGCAGAACATAAGACTGTGGCTGTCGCTGAGATCTTACCTTCGCAGAAGAGGACCACAAAGATCTGTCGATGTGATTGTTTCATCTGCTTTCCTTTTATCCATTGCTTTGCTCTGCTTCACCACTGTGCAGGTCAGTGCGTGTTGCTAAATACCTGAACTATCGTTTGATCATATGCGCGCTGAAATCAATGTAGCGTTTCCTCTGTTTTTCTGGGTTTATAAACTGTCGCAATGTGGAAGGGTACCTGCCATAGTGAGGTTCATATTGAAACTTTTGATTTAAAAGCATTGACAGCCTAGCAGATCTTTAGGAAGTTTAGGGTGTAGTAGTGTCAATCCCAGTGCTTGAAAACACTTGCGGCCTGTCGGTTTTGATATAATCAGCTTCAAATCTTCCGGCAAACGGTCATTTGAAAGTCTATGAACGCGGCCGGGGTAGCACTTATCCTCGAGTTCATAACATGTGACCCACTTATAGGCAGCTTTAACGCAAGACGGAGAAGGTTAAAACAAAAGATGACGCGACGCTGCGTCGGAGATGGTAAGACAGATATTCTAGCTGATGTTGAGTGCTAAGGCTGCAGGAAGAGTGTGTGCTCCAGGTATAGTGGTTTGTATGCAGCAAATAGGATCTCAACCATAGGTGTAGGAGCAGGCAAATTTTTGGGGTGCAAAGGATTTTTGCCCATATATTCCCAAACTTGCCCGAAAAATTATTTGTGTGACTTTTGCCTACAAAGTTTCTACCACGAAGATCAATGAAGACCTTTTTTTGGTGTGACCTCCAAAAAAAGGTCTTCGTGTGTTTTTCTGCAAATGTTGGGCGCCATTTTTATAAGAAAAACCACGTTGGGCACCATTTTTTCCTGGATTTTTAGTAACTTTGCCCAGATTTTCAGGGATTTTGCCCCATTTTTGACAAATCAAAACTTTTGGGGGTGCGCTTGCACCCCCGCCTCTTACGCCACTGACATTGACTCACAAATGTGCGGTCCTACTGTGAAGTGATATTCCCATAGACTTACGGTTTTATATTCAGCTGATGAACTCTCCTGAGGTTTTCATGAGGTCTTTGCTATACTTGGATTGCTTCACCTTCCTTGTAGCAATGGCAGCTTTTCTACTTCATTTCATCACGATCGGTGCGAAAATTAACAAGAAATACAGCAACATCTCAGTTATTTTGACGGAACAGATTAATTTATTTTTGCAGGTGAGTTTTCTTTACGACTTGCTCTCCTGAAGTTTTTGCTTATACTGTGTCGCATGAAAAACGTTAAGTCAATTGCTGAATCAATGGGTTTTGCCCGATGTAGTTCCTGCTTGAGCCGGTGATAACAGAAAAATAAACCAAACCATAGAAAAGTTTTATGTTGAAGATTCACACTTTCGTGAACTGACGTTTTGCTTCAGGTTGCCGCGGGATACCCGGCCCTGTTTTCTATGCGACAAGGTCTCGACCTGCATGTGGCAGTGCATGTCTTGGTTGCTTTTTACCTCCTGCATTGCTGAGCTAATACCGACAGCTACAACCAGGGTTGTAGAGCCGCGAGTCAAATTTCAGGCTCCAGCTCCAGGCGTCTAAAGGTTTTTGGCACCGGCTCCAGAACGATTTGGTTGATTGCAAACTAAAAACCATTGTATTATTTGAACAATTGGCTTGCTCCACAAACTGTCTGTGGAACTGGAACCCAAATTTCAGGCTCCGGTTCCAGCATCTGAAATTTTTGGTTCCGGCTCCAGTCGTCCAAAAGTGCTTCGGCTCCTGCTCCACAACCCTGGTTATAAGTTATATAACGCTAAAAGGCGAAAGATACGGGGGCAGTGATGAACCATATTGATACTGTTGCAACCTTTCCGGTGGTGTTGCGTTGATTGTGTGATTCACCACGAACGGGATGTGCGCGAAGAACAACACCATCATATGTGTAGCGCGAGCAAGCAATTGTAAGAGAGATTGCGAGCATGATCTCTATTGTTGCTTGCTGCCACGGTGCGAAGCTTTGCGCATATGTCGCAACAATACGGTGGCGCTGGGCTTGTTTTGATTTAACAACAGTGGAAGTTTGCTCATAGTACAGGTCTCGACGGAAAGTCAACTTCAGAATGCTTATATCTGGTGTAACCTGTGATTAAAATTTTGTATTTTACTTGTATTTGTTTGCCTCAAACTCTGAGTTCCGTTTCACATGAGCTAGTTGAGCGGATAGATGGTTGGTTGAAAACTCACGCCGCTGAACAAATGCATGCAAATCGCTTCCAATCAAACCATCAAGAATGTCTTGAAGGCATTAGTATGTCCTGGTGTTGACGAAGATTCTTAAAAATGTAATGCAAATATCCATAGGAGTTGTTAGAGGTTATGGGCAGTCGTTCGCTGTCAGGCTGTGCGTGCCTGCACATCAATTGGATGATGCAATGCATGCAGTGAGTGGGAAGCAGTGTACTTTTTTAGTGCAGTCGAGCACAGTGCGAAGCTGCCTCCGAATTGTTTACAGCAAAAATGTATTGTGATTTCACTTGCTTATCAATTACGTCACTTTTCAATTTTCACTAGTTCTGTAAATAAGTAACATAAGGGCTAATCTTTTAACTGTTATCACTAGGGTACCAATTTTTTGACCTAAAAACTTAAAATTTTGACTTAATAATTTACAAATTTTGACATTATTTGACCTATAAATTTTCTGAGTTTGCAACTGCAAAATAATTCAGCCTTAGGTGTTGAGGTTAACCAGAAGCATATTCATGCACTCTGTGCTTCGAAATTTTAAAATATTTGGTTGTTTAACTTGGGGATCATATATTGATAAGTACACAAATAACTACAGTAGAGTCAAACCTGAGAACATCATAAAGTTGAAACATTATATGCATAATGGATTGAGCATTTACCAAACCAAGTACTGTAAGACCACCTTTCTTGCCTTACCATGACTACTTATCCTCCACACTATTCAATCGTCCAGTAGTGGGCAAAACAGCATTATTACGCCAGAAGTCGCAACAAACCCACTATTATTACAGAATTGCAACTAAACTTCCAAAAGCATGTCAATATCTGTTGTTGTAGTTTCAATAAAGTATCGATGAAGAGAAAAAAACTGCTGCAAGAAAATTTTGACCTAATGATAAATTTTGACTTTTTTTGACCTAATAACTTGGGATTCCTTCATGGTATGAGCCTGAAATTTGGTTTGTGGACGTTTCATGAAGTTTCAAAACGGCGGAAAAATTTTGACTTCATTGACTTTTGGTTGCTCTGGTTATCACTACTGCGTACAGAGGTATAACGACACCTTTGCAAAGCCATGAAAAGCTCTGAAACTACGTCGTCTCGGCTAATTTTTTTGCTCGAATAGCATGTTTCGCCCGCTTCCATCATGAGGTTACTTTTTTCCGTCTGTCGCTACACCCAAGTCATTCCCATTCACATACCAGAGCAACTGTCATTTCGTCAACTGGCCACCGGTGGTTTCCTCCACGAATTCAGGGTACTGTGAGTTTGGGGCGTATATCTCTATCAAACACACCCTTGCCTGGGCAAACTCTACCCGGGGGAGTGATCTGTCAACTTCAACCTCAACGTGCACACCCTTTCTCCTAGTGGGATCTATTCATCAACAGAGTTTGCCACCAGAAGGCTTACCAGCATCCTCATCCCAGCATGGGAAAACTTTGCTGGCTCAACGTCGGGTTAGAAGAGTTTCCACCCATCGCCAAGCTCCACAATGAGACCACGACGCTTTGTCGAAGAGATGCCAACATTTTCAACGTGCAAGTGCGTTGAGGTGTTGCCTGCTTTTACGTTTTCGTCAAAGTAGAAAAGTGCTGGGGCAGCACTCCGAGAAAAGCAGGTTCTATTCTTTCCTGCACAAGCTCCAGTGCAAATAAACGAATTGAATTGATCTGTGTCGGTGAAGCTACGCCCTGCGTCGCATTATGCTTCTTGGTTCGCAGCCATTGCCTCCTACGAACACAGATATGCCGAATTCTTTAGGGCCTGACAAGCAATCTATCGCATTATCAGACGATAAATAAACACAAGGCAAAACAACATGGTGTAGGCCTAGTTTGTAGAAGATCAGGCAACTTGCTAATTAATCGTCTGGCAGTGGTTTAGCAAGTTTCAGGTAATGTGGTGTCCCCTCGGAAAAAATTATTTTACCTACTTCTGCCTCAGGCGCTTCGTTTTCGTAATCAAAACGCGGTAAAAACATTAAGAGAAAGCAAGACACACCTTCACCTGTCGGGCGGTGGCACTGTCGACACTGTTATCATGACTTGCACCCACCATCAAGGTACTTCAAGTTAAAGTGTATACAGCAGTGCGTTGTTGCGTGGACCTATTTGTCATCAAACAACTGTAACCTGCTTTTATTCAGAATGAAAAACTGTGTTTTTTTATTTGTTATTCTCCCTGCAGATGTTTATCACGCGCCCTGTTGAAACTTCATGTTTGTCACTTTTTTCCTACTTTTAATCAATTTTTTTACTGGAAATTGCTAAATTTAATGAAAAGCGCCCGCAACTTCTTAACATGCCGGCTTATCACTCCTTATATTTTTATATTCCCCTCAGTTACCTGCATCCTGCCACCTCAGTTTCTTACATGCTGCACCAGTCCTTCAAATGGAATGCTCACATCGACTCATGCCGATCACTTTACCGAAGCCTCTGCGCAAACTCTATCGGATACTTATTCCAAAAATATTTTCCATGGGCCAAAAAAGGTTGAGAACCTTGTCGTAAACTGACCAGCTGAACCTGGCAATGCGGCAGTGGCTGCAAGTTATGACTATGATGGTACCGCCGTAGAAACTATGTTCCAGTGGAAAGTTTTGAAGCTTCATGGTCACGTAGCAGTATGTAGTGGCATTCCGGTATTAATCCGGTTCTGTCCCCATTAAACGGGGGTGGCCGGATTTACCTACTTTCTCACATGAAGTAAATTAAACACTCCATTTCTCCAGCTTGTTCGATTAAGGGCGTCTTCTGCAACCCAATCCCTCTAATCTTCTCTTGTACTTCCTCCTCCATGTCTTCCGTGGTCGTCCCCGTTTTCTCTGACCCTCCATCTTGAAACTCTGCACCTCATCATCCTCTTCTCTTTCGGAAGCGCTTTTGCTTTTCTGACACTTTTCAGAAGCGCTTACACTTTTCTGACAAGTGGATCCGTTGAGAGATTGCCACCTCCGGACACACCAAATATTGAGAGGGCGTACCAGGATTTTGCGAGAGCCTACTTTCTGCGGCTAAACAATGTATCCCACTTGGCCGCCGGAAGAACTATGTGCCATGCTGGGACAAAGAGTGCGAGACCCTCCATCGCTCCTTCACCCGAGTCCCGGTGGGGACTGAACCTGACAGAGCCGCCTCATCCCTACTATCTGGGCTCGGGCAGAAGAACCAGGAGTGATGGGAGGAAGCAGTTAATTCCATCGATTTCTCGCACTCTAGCCGCAAGGTGTGGAGAATAATCAACAAACTTACTGGCAGGTCTGGATGCTCTTTTCGCCAGTGCCCCGTCTCGGCAAACTCCATCGTCTCGCAACTCGTGAAAAACGGAGCACACAAGACTGGGGGCTGCGAGTCCACCAGGCTCGTCAACAAGGAGCTGTTCGACTGATGGAAGATTGCAACACCTGAGGGTCACAGTATCTCCGAACCCTTTAGGCCGGAGGAGCTTGCTGCTGCCCTTAGACACCTGAAACCAGGATTGGATTCCATCTTCCTGGAATTACGCCGGGTCGGCTCTCAAATCTTGGCTCTGTGGCTTCCTCACTTCCTGCATGCGCCAACGCAAAATTCCAAAGATCTGGAGAAAAGCACAAATAGTTGCGATCCATAAGCCAGAAAAGCCACCGGGGGACCCAAAGAGCTATCGTCCTATATCTCTTATCAAAATTGTCTTACTTTACTTTTCTGTGGTCTGGAGTTTTCACTGACCCTAAGGTCAGTGAAATGCGGCACTGGTGCTGACCAAGGACATGGCAACGGTAGGTGAATACCTCCAGACCTGGAAACTGAAGCTTAGTACCACGAAAACGGTGTCGGCAGCCTTCCACCTCAACAACAAGCAAGCTAAACGTGAGCTTAAAGTCAAAGACAACAACGAAACCCTGCCCTTCTGCCCCGAGCCCAAATATCTCGGAGTAACGTTGGACAGGTCACTCACGTATCGCCGACACCATGAGTCACTTCGCAAGAAGCTAACATCACGCGTAGCACTCCTCAGGCGGCTTGCTGGCTCCTGTTGTGGTGCTGGAGCAACAACTCTGCGAATATCCATCCTAGGTCTATCACGCGTAGCACTCCTCAGGCGGCTTGCTGGCTCCTGTTGTGGTGCTGGAGCAACAACTCTGCGAATATCCATCCTAGGTCTGGGCATTCAACCGCAGAGTACTGCGCTCCTGTTTGGTGCCGCAGTGCTCATACCCGCCTCAACGACGCTTTACGAATTGTGATTGGATGCCTGCGTCCTACACCAGCGGACAACCTTCCAATCCTCGCAGGCATCCAACCTGCTGAGCTTCGTCCCAGTGGAGCCACACTATCTCTAGCACGCCGTGCCATGGAGCCTGGGCATCTTCTCCACTCACCGCCCACCCGTCCATCGAGTGCAAATGCACGGCGCCTCAAATCGA
>JGI24021J15306_10004068_pt1 | contig 16840 bp, 13 predicted proteins | sample Ectturendosymbi1_FD_15306 | JGI IMG/M metagenome (IMG submission 15306) | reverse complement strand
GCTACTGATATCGCACGTTCATTCAGACTTATAGTGCAACTTCACCGCTTAAATCCACATTGGGAAATGGACAAAACTTTTTCGCCAAGTTACTCTTCAAGTCAAATAACCTATGTGGAAGCGGAAGCTGTAGGGTTTTCGCGCTTACGCTTCCACTGAAAAAGGACCGCTTCCACCGCTTCCGCTTCCACATCCCTGGTTGCCACCCGCAAAATACACAAGCAACCATATGCAAGAAGCTTCCTTGCTGAAAATGTTGCTAAGAACCTGGGCGTGTAGCAAATTACAACCGACTCGACCCATAATTTGAAATCAGAATTACAACAAAGTGGTCTCCTGATATAGCAATTAGAAGTTAATGCAGGTTAAGTGCTCCAGCGGGATCTTGAAAAGGTTAAGGGAACGGTCCACTAACTAAAACGGATTGACGTCTATGTTGAGCACTAATTTCATCTGACAGTAAAGAGAACAAAAGCTTACAAATACGGCATTGAAATGAAAGCCTTACACAGAAATGGACTGGTGCGCAATCATTTCATCGAAGAAGGGACCCTGCAAACATTGTCAAACAAACTTTTAACACCCGATTACACGCTTACAAAGTTCTGCAGAATGTAAATTATGCAGGGATTACATAAGAAATTGTCCAATTATCTCTGCACTGGTAAAACAACGAAGCAGAGGATAGTATCGCAAGCATCACAAGACCTTAAAATTGATCCTTCTCACTACCTTGTGGCAATTTCGCAGTTAACCTGTATGCCGGTGGTTCCCAACCTTTTTTGATGCATTCCTCCCTTTGCTTATTTTGGAACTTTTCATTCCTCACCTATGGAGTTTTCATTCCTCTTCTGTTCGGGTTCGTAGGCTAGTATTAACTACAATTGGAACAATGGTCTTTATTGACGACAGTAACTTGATTAATAAAAGTGGGACAAAAACTATCTGTTGTCAAGAGATAACACTAAAGTTTGTCAACAAAAACGTGTGACAGACCACGAAACAACTTACAAAGATAAAGTGATATAACTAATTGAAAGAGCCAATGTCATCTTAAAAAAGAAGTACAACACTTACAATGAATAAGTAACTGTACTATAAAGTGGAAATTCTTCTCCTAAACTCATGAAATTCCTCCCTAGGGAGGAATTCCTCTCAAGTTGGGAACCACTGCTTTATACAATACCACCATTTTGCGTTGTGCAACTGCTGCCGCGAAGGGGATTTCCCACCATTTTGCGTTGTGCAACTGCTGCCGCGAAGGGGATTCCCACCATTTTGCGTTGTGCAACTGCTGCCGCGAAGGGGATTTCCATAATGAAAGAGGATTAGTTCAACTTACAGTAATTCGCGCAATCACTAACATATTTATACCTTTATGCAATAGTAACCATACAAAGTGAACTGTGGTCTTCGGTGTGCAGCTTGGCAAAAATAAGCCAATCTGCCTGAGCTGGCAATTAACATCGTTTCGGGTCTGATTTCAGCTTTTGTAATAGCAGTGGTGTGATGTGATAAGGAGATGAACCAGGGGCGGATCAAGAGGGGGGGCGATCGCCCCCCTAAAACCTACGAAATTAACTTTATTCACCATGATTTTGTGCAATTCGGAAAACAACATTCGCGATATAAGGCCATTTTGCCGTCCATTATTTTGTCACAGCAGTGTTGTGAAGTATGCTTCATTGCTTCATCTCTCTCACAATATAGAATCCAAAATGAGACTCGACTACCAAGTATTACTGAAATCGTCTCCCCCCTAACCTTACTGGCTAGATCCGCTCCTGAGATGAAGTCGCAAATGCTTTTTTCTAATATTTAAGTAAGGCCACATCTTGCGTCTTTCGAGTCATCAACACTAGAATCAGCGCCCATTGATGTCAGAAGGAAAATCGATTTCTCCAATAATCTCGGCATCTTCAGGGAACTGCTCCGCTTAGAAAAAGTACACTTAGGCTTAGGGCATTAATCGACCAGAACGATTGCGTTGCACTAGTATTCGCTAGCTTAGCCTTGTGGCGTTTATCAACAAAGAGGAACGTAAAAAAGGAAGCACAAACACATTTGCATTTCGCAACTACCTTTTCAACCCAAGACGCAAATCCTCTCAAACGACAGTCGCACACAAGTGGATTTTGCCAAAGTTCCACATTGATCTGCTGCTCAGTCCGTTTTCTGAAAATAGCTTCACTGACGATGGAAAGCGAGTTTTCTGATAAGTCAAGATTCTCGAGGAATCGCATGTGGCTGAAAGAAAAAATGCAGTGGTTTATAAGGAATCACAGATTCCAGCGGCAGTGATGCTGTTAACGGTGCAGCTTCGATTATCATATTTTTTGGATTGTTAGTCTCAGGTATTTTATTAGATGAATGAGAATTGCCAACGAATTTTTATTATGAGCTAGCCCTGCCATGCGATCGTGCTGAGTAGCTACTGATTTCGTGGACCGCCCGGGCGGTTTATGGCAAATTTGCAAATCAGTAACGAGATTTGCTTTATGGTTCAAAGGGAATAGATAAAAATTAATAGCTACTCTTGCAAAGCAGGAAAATATTTTTAAACAGTGCTATTGCAAGAGACAACGTGATTATGACCTGTAGGGGCAGAACAGTTTACCGTCACCATACGTCATCAAACACAATAAGGCGCAGACAACACCTCGATGTCGTTAGCCACCTGAAAATGCCCGGTGGAATTCTTGAAAGGTTGTTATTTTCAAGGTTTAAATCAATCAGAGACTGGCAATCAGAGAAATCGTCGTTATACAATGAAGCGATGTGGTTTTCGCTCAGGTCCAGTATAAGTAACTTGGTCTGGAAGAAACAAGTGTAGAAAACAAGTGAGTATAAAAACTTAGAAATGTAAAGAAACATTTCAGTGAAACAGATGGCGTATCTCACCATGTATCTAACAGTTCGAGGCACTGTCCAAATTTTTAACTTTTTAAGTCCAAGATGTACAAGCGCCAAATTGGACAAACATGTTCCAGTAAAATTGCTCTCAACTGGATTAGGACCCAGGAAGAGTTTGGTCAACCTTCTGCAAGCAACAAACGCATTTAGAAAAAATTCCTGGCTTTGCTTGCAGTGACTGGAAAAATACGACTAGATACAGTTTTCTCAGTTAAAAAAATTAAACCAAACTATTCCAACGAAAGGATTGTTAATCATAAAATATTATTAACTAAATAAAGGGCAGTCGGACCTGAACTTAGTGCTTCTGCTGCCATATGCACTAAAAGTATAAAATTGTGTATGATGGTGATCAATAACAAGGACGTCGGCAGACTCTTAACGCGGTGGAGCCAAAATATAGAATTTGCTGCCGAGAGGATAGACGAAATGTGATACAATCAGCGTAGAAATAATCTTATCATTCGGCAAACTCTGGAGCATGGTTGGACGAGCATATACAGTAAAAAGATACAATAGTGCACACAACAATGCAAAAATATTACAATCATTGACAAAACTATTCTAGTTTTGGTTTGGCCACTTTTCAGTTCGACTACAAAGAAGCAAACACATCCGAAAAAGAGTAAATTCGGAATTTTCAGTAATTTTGTTCACGCAAATTTACCAACTCCTGGATTTGTTCATTTGCAAGAGGTGCAATGGTAACGCCGGAGAGGATTTTTCAAATATGGAAATTTGGAGTGGGCAAGTTTCGGCAATTTTGGTTCACAAGGCATCGGCGTTTCACCCCGTGTAGGTTTGTTTCCAGGTATAAGTTCTCGGTGCAACTGACCATCACTTTGCGATACCGATACACAACGAGTCTTGTCTTATTAGATAAAGTGTCAGCTATTACTTCGCATTGATACTTCAGTAGCAAATAAAATTCCGCCGGTCAGCATTTTAGATTTTTCACCTCAAGCCGGGAAAGCGCTGCATTTTTATATGCTTTTACACTAACTTTGTTTTTTCATCCTTCTCAAAACCATTTTGTTTTCATCAGATAAAGGATACACTCCTAACCAACTGAGGGTTTGTCTTTTCTAGGAATTATGCATCGTTTGCGATGAAACGCGTTTTTATTTTTGGATATCAATTTCAAATCAAATGATTAAAATAAAAAATAAAAACGGAGGTAAATAGCTATCAACCATGCTTTCGATTTATATTACACGAATAGAGTTTCTCAAGGAGCTTAGTTTTTCGCGCCTCACCTGTTGTGAATGAACAAATCGTCTGAAAAGTGTAAAATTTTGTTGTTGAACAGTCTTAACTTCCACAACGAAGGAAAGCTTTTCAGAAACTCTTTTGTAATGGATGATATTTCGTTGTTATGAAGTCCAAGGACTTCAACGGTTTGCAGAACAACCTTCTGATCTGGTTCTAAAACTTTAATGCAATTGTCTGCAGAAAAAAAATAAATATGAAACTGCTCAGTGCATTTGGTCACCAATGGCAAAACAATTCAAGATTTGTTGAGATTGGACATGTACAGCTGAAGTGTTTTGGTTGGTTTACCAAGAAGCTTTACAAAACGTCAAAACAATGCCATTGTTTTCAACACTTCAGTTCAGAAACTGCTGTTTTTGGATAATTCTGTTTCCAAGCACCCGAGTTCAGTATTGCAACTATTCAAACCTCGAAGAAAAATCCAATCTGGTATTTCTATTAGACCATGAGCGAGCACGAAGTGGTTCAGTGGGTATCAATTATTCCTTTTAAACATTTGGCGGGGTCTGGCCAAGGTTTGAAGCTAACGCATACATGCTCATAACAGGGCAATGAGACACAGCGCCGGATTTTGGGGGGGCCCAAGGAACCTGGAGCCCCCCACCATGTTTATGTGTTTAGCCATATACACGATATATGTGTGTCACTTAGGCATTTTTATTGGCGAGGAAAGTTTGTTTGCAGCCGCTATTAAATTATCGGTCGTCCAGACGGCAGTATTTCACTTGAATATTGTTTGATATTGCAACGAAACAACTATAACACTTACTGTTTTCCTGGAAGGCGGTCAGGTACCTGAATCTAGTGAATGCAAGCTCAAGCCATGTAGAACGCATTAGCTTAAGTCTCTACTCGTTACTGGTAGATTTTGCGTCTGCCTTACTTAGATTTGCACAGGTCGCATACAGTGTTCCCTCTAAAATTTTTGTAAGTCGGCTGGTATCCAAAAAGTGCCGCCAAGATAAAAAAAAAACTTAGGCGCCTTTTGAAAAATTTCCTAAAATGCGTCCATTTTTACCGAAAAAACTTTTCATCAACCATTTTTGGTGAATGACTAAGAAAAATATAAAATGGTCTTCACTTTTTCCAACACGTACACACGCAACATTTTCTGATAAACAAACAAATGAACAGTCATCACAAAGCCAATTAATGAAATCAGCTTCTATCAGACAGGGGTTTCCCCTCATACGCTCCTGAATGACTGTTCTTGTCTTTGTTGTGCGTTGTTTACTGTCGCACTAAACCAGTTGTCTTCAACCTTTTTGTACCGCGACGCATCACAGCAACCCACTCTAACTCACCAACTCCCATCTAAAACTCGAATAAAGCAAATGTAATACAGCTGTGTTCATAAAGTATCTACTGGTGACCCCTCGAAAAATGTTTTATGACCCTCAGGTTAAAAATCACTGCACTAAACCAACAATACAATTGAATCAGGCTGATGATCTGAAGATACTGCGCAATTTCTTTACTTAAACTTTGTCTAAACATAGCTGCTCTGAAATCGAAACAGGAATTTTCAGTTTGGCAGATTCCGTCTGAGCCGCTTCGGTCACGGGACTTTTCGGTCTTGGTCATTTTGGTCTCGAGATGTTTTGGTCAGACTATGAAATCTTGCAGAAATTTTACATGCTAATATTTTATTGCAAACGTACTTGAATCAGCGAAAAGTTTTATTTAAAAAAAATACAAACATGATACAAGATCCAACAGTTAATCAGCATCAGCACATGATTTTCATGTTAAGTTCAATGCAAACATACTTAAATCAAGTTGGTATAACACCGACTAGCGCTAAATTTCACTTGTCAGGACTGTTTTGTCACTTCGCTGCAACATCAAAGGGAGTTTGTATAACACCAACTAGCGTGACATTTCGCCTGCCTATATAATCATTTATTTTAAATAAACAAATGTTATTGGTTGTTTGTGTACAGAAATGTTGTGACCGACATGATTCCAGACCGAAAAGTCACGCACCCCTCAGAAATATTGACAAATTATTTAACCCAAATTTGGGACTCTGTCAGGTGCTGTACCATTCCGGGTCAGAGTGGATCTGACAATAATGATGGTTAAAGGGTCATTCCACTCTTCCCTAACCAAACCCACCAACTGCACCGTGGGCCCATGATCGTTTGCAATGCCCGGCACTGAAACGATTAAAGAAAGTTAATTTCAAACAAAAAAGATTTGGCACAAACCACTGTGGCAATCACGGAATCCACACGGCACTAGAGGTATAGAGAGACATCTGAAACTAAAACATCATAGATCACATATATTAAATAACGATGCAATATAATCTTCTTCTGGGTCAAAATCTTCATTTGCGGCTGGCATGCGTTTGAAATCCAATGCGCGACGGTTCTTGGAAGAAACCCAGTGTTGATAGGAAAGCTGCATGTCGTTTATATCATTTTATTTGGCCGTCATTTTCATTATAAAGCTCCATAAACTTGTCAGATTTTCAACTGGCTGTTTTTTGCTGCTACAGTGCATCAGTTTATCCAGTTTCCACGTTTCATCTGTTCTCAAATGAAAATAGAATTTCATGTATTTAGTCGACTGTAGAAGTGCGAAGCGTCGCGCTGTCCTGCATAAAATTTACATACCTCTATTTGGTTTTAATGATGTTCATCAAAGAGAAGCCTCTCTCAGCTCCAGCACTGCTGGCTGCAGAAGTTGCCCCAATTGCAACCAAAACTCTAAAAGCAGGATATTGCCCCCCTTCTACAGCTTAATTCGACGCTAATAAATACTTGCTGACCTTCAAAAAAGTGCAATTTCACACTTGAAAGTTTTCAAACCAACATCAATAAGGCGTAGAGACTTGAACAAAGACTGGAGAGGTTGACATCCAACTGTTTTCCATAATAGTCGATTTGCGATGCATGAATGTTTACGACCGCACTGAAATATCATTTGACAGATTTCCGGAAAAGAGCATTAAAGCGTTTTTCAAACAACAAACGAATTTTACTTTGTCTCTCTCTTTTCCCTCAGATTGGTTTTGCGTCTATCAGCTAAATCCTGCGTCCAAAATCTGAAAATGGTTTGTAGCGTACTGTCTGAAGTTTGACTGACTTAATAGTGTGCTGGTTAGCACCATGAAATAGCCTAAGCAACAAACATTCCTAACCTACTAGCTATGCCACGAGAATAAAAACAACTACTACGTAATTAACGGGTAACGCCCAGTCACCTACATGTGTACTTCAAATATTTCTTTACATCTGCATGCAAAGTTGTAAAAAATTTTTTAAATTAATTGAATGTGTTTGTCAGATTTAGACAGCAATCCCAACCAGACCCGTCGCCACGGATTTTTTGGGGGGCTTTGTCCCCCCAAACAAAGCTCCAAGCCCCCCCAAATTGAAAAATGACACACTATAAATTAATTGAGTTTTTGTCAGTTTTTAGAATGTCAAGCCTCCCCGCACAAACGCAAAGCACCCCCTATTGAAAACTTTCTGGCGACGGTTCTGGTCCCAGCTACCAACAAACCTTCGTTGGTTCGTTACTTAACGCAAAAATTTTTAGTCGGCTTAGATTTGTAGTGCTCATGCGCGACATAGAATCTGAAAAGTTAGAAAAAAAGCTTTTTTGCAAATAATTTAATTCTAGGTTACGGTATATCAAAATTGTTATGAGATTTTATGAAAAAAACTCGCCTCTACGCGCGATTTCTCTTGATAAACCTTGATAAATGTCGTGAAGTTCAACGTGTTTTTGAACATAGTGCAAACGCCATCCACCACTTGCAAGAAGTCTTTCTTTTTTGGTCAAAACGCTGCACTACAATTCAGCCACGTTGTTGTTCCTGTATAATCTTAATTAATGCAATAGAGGTAATGGTCAAAATGGTCAAATACTCAGTAAATTTTTATGTAGTAGCGTTGATCAAAGCTAAATAAAATCGATATTCAAGCAGACATTCTCTAAAGACTTCTAACATAGTTGATTTGCTGTATGCATGACCTAGATCATGCAATACTAAACAAATTGTTAGAACTGCAAAAAAATCAATTTTCGATCTCCTGCGTGTTGTAGACATAACCTCAGCTATTTTTGTAGGCCTATCATAAAATCTTGTGTGAAACTGTTCAAAGGGAACAACCTTACAACATCATAGCAGTGAAAATAAGAATGTGCCCGCCCCACAGAATTGTTACTGAATATATAATTTTGGCAAATCACATAGCCTGCATGTACTCTCACATACCTTTCGTGAGTCCAACTGTACAAAAGGCGGATGTCACCGCAAGCGAGAAGTGTGCAAATAGCGTACTATTGCAGTCATGAATTTATAAAAATGCACCCGAGCGGATTTTCATTAGCCTTTCGTTATAGGCGGAGATCACTGATGTGTGCCCAAATATCTAAAAAAAACATTTCTGTCAGAATAAAGACTTACAATGCGCCCAAACATAAGGCCTGCTGTAACAAACAATGCGCGATGATCGGCGAAATATGTTCAAAACATTTTGAAAAACCAGAACAACCAACAAATTAGGGCCTTTCGCAAAACGTCTAAAAGTAAGGACAACAGTCAACAGGTTTTGCCATTTTGTGAACAACAAAAATAACAAATTTGTGGTCCAAAACGTCTTTTTCAACTTCGACAAAGTTAACTTCAGGTGTCGACTGTCAGGCAAGCTACAGTTTGTTTTTTTGTGGTATAGGGTCACCAACGATTAGTGAACATGATCTTGTTTACATTCTCTCCAACAACCGTCGCCTACATCAAGCCACAACGCACTTGCAAATCATCCACGTTGGATGAGTTACTATGTCCAGTCGACCGCTTGAAAGGTTTATTTGAAAAAGAAACTGCACCGCCACGGTCGGAAAACAATATCCAGATATAGAAAAGCACTCTTCGCAACCGTTTTACGCTTATTTTCTCACTTAAAAATTCTCGGAATATTTTTCTTAACTGCACATTCGTGCTAACCGATACGTTAAAATCGATTGACAGAAATCTCATCTCACAGCCTTTCGACTATTTACACTGACTTGATCGACAGATAGCTTTTTGGCCTAATATCGCAAACAAGCACTAACTTCGTTAGGAATTTACTGCATGTGCTAGTTAACTGTTATTCGAAACAAGTGCATTGTACCTGTATCTCGCCAAGCTTAGATATTAAATATAATTATCAATGATCATTGCTTCTTCTCGCCTCTTGCAGGCTTGTTTACTTTCATACTTGATACATCACAAATGATCGTGAAATTCTACCGTCAAACTTTGTGGCCTCAGCCATTTACCAGCCACGTGATGAGATATGAGCTCAGACCCGTAACCAGGGGGGCGCAGGGGGGAAAATCCCCTTTAGAAAAATTTTTGACCCCCCTTGGAAAAATGTGTTTGACATAATTTAAAATTGTTGGACACAGTTAAAAAAATTAGGCTGCTCTCATAAAACTCTTCGCCCCTCCTGGTGTCCCAAGATGGTTACGGGCCAGTATGAGCTGAGCCTGGAACTTGATAACAGTCGTGATTTATTGTCTGTCAAAGATTCATTGCCCTCAAAACACAAGTAGAAGTTAGGAAAAAGGTTTCTATGAACGACTTAGAAGTTACATTTCACAAAATCTGTTCATTCCTTCAAAGTTCAGATATTAGAAAATATGTCTGAGGTGCCAGTCGAAGACTTTTTTGAAATTTGCTTTGCACAACGTCACACCTGCACGTCACAATTTGTGGGTAAAGTCATAGTCCAAATGTGTTCACATTCAAACCAATGTGTTCTTATAAAATGTGAAAGTCAAGAACTTCACAATGTGTCCGAACAACACAGCAAAGATTTAAGGGCGCGTAAAATTGTAAAACGTGCCCAAAGCCTTTTTAGAAAATGTTGAAGACAAGATGTCTGTTTTCGCGACACACAAATCATTAAAATGCACCCAGAACTTTTTCTGCAAACCTTGCAGGNGGAGAACTTCAAAAATGCGTTTAAACTTAACAGCCAACAGCTTCGTTTTTGGAAGCATAAATCATGAAAATGCGCCCAGAAATTTTTTGTAAACCTTGCACGCGGAGAAATTCTAAAATGCGTCTGAACTTCACGGCAAACAGCTTCGTTTTTGGACCCAAAATTTATGAAAATGCGGNCAAAACTTTTTGCATAAAGCTCATAAGGCGAAAACTTCCAAAATGCGTCTGAACTCAACAGCAAACAGCTCCATTTTTGGACGCAAAAATNATGAAAATGCACCCGGAAATTTTTTTGCAAATCTTGCAAGTGGAGAACTTCCAAAATGTCTCTGAACTTCGCAGCAAACAGCTTCGTTTTNGGACGCACAAACCGTGAAATTGTGCCCAGAACATTTTCTGCGAAACTTGCGGGCAGAAAACTTCCAAAATCCGTCTGAACATCACAGCAAACAGCTTCGTTTTTAGACACAAATCGTGAAAATGCGCCCATAACTTTTTATATAAAGGTTGCAAGGCGAAAACTTCCAAAATGCCTCTGAACTTAACAGCTTCGGTTTTGGACGCACAAACCGTGAAATTGTGCCCAGAGCATTTTCTGCGAAGCTTGCGGGCAGAAAACTTCCAAAATGCGTCTGAACTTAAGAGCAAACAGCTTCGTTTTCAGACACAAATCGTGAAAATGCGCCCATAACTTTTTATATGAAGCTTGCAAGGCGAAAACTTCCAAAATGCGTCTGAACTTAACAGCTTCGGTTTTGGACGCATAAATCGTGAAAATGCGCCCAGAACTTTCTTCATAAACCTCGCAAAGCGAAATTTTCCAAAATGCGTCTGAACTTAAGAGCAAACAGCTTCGTGTTTGGACACATGTATCGTGAAATTGCGCCCAGAACTTTTTCACAAACTTGCAAGCGGAGAATTTCGAAACTGCGTCTGAACTTTTTTTTCACCGCTCCCTGCTGTAAATCCATGCTGTGACCTGAGAACCGCTTAAATCGTGAATATATGCCCCGCACATTTTTGGAAAAGTAACGAAATTTTGTTTTGTGAAATTTTCTGCAGTGAAAGAAATTGCGTCCAAATTTGCAAGTGCCGATTTTCATAATTTTTGTCGGTTGGCGTCCATAAAAAGTGCCGAAAGTTCCGTGTTTTTCGGCTTAGAGGGAACACTGGTCGCATATGAGTAGCATTGCTAAGTAGGGCGTCCTTTTTTTGGAGTACATGTCCACTTTTTTCACGAGATATGAAATAATCTCCGAGGACATTCAAAAATGTCAAAACATCCTCCTTTTTACATTTCTTATTTTACATAGCTATATCAGTGGCGTAACTAAATTTTGAGCCTGGGTGGTAAGCTTAGATAAAAGGGGCCCACTAGGCCATTGTACGGGGTCCACTAGCCAACACTCAGAAAAAACTTGAGAATTGATGGTGAATCCGGATGTGGATGGCTAAACTAAAATCCTGAATCACCGGAAAATAATCCGCAGAACACAAAAACAACAACGTACCAAAAGAATGCTAAAAACTAAATATAACTTAAGTGGGAGACTGGTTTTTATGATTAGCTTGCCAGGGGGGCAATTCGCCACTCTGCCTCTCTTTAGTTACGCCACTGGCTATGATATATTGTATTTATATGCAGTAAGTTGCCCCTACTCAACTGCAGCAAGATACGAGCTGGTGGCGTAGCTTAGGTTATGGGAGGGCCAGAAAGTTGTCTAATTAATATGTGTTTTGGTTGAGTTAATTCTCGGCTGGAGAGGCGGGAATATTTCCACATTAATCGTTATATAACAGTGGTAAAACTTTTTCAATATCTCAATGACTTTGGCATTAGAGCGCGGACTTCCGACTCCATTATAGGCACTGTACTAGCTTTGCTGACGAACCGTGATACGATGATCAGTGTATTGTACATAGCTTAGTGTAGACGTTTTGTAGAAATTATAGCTCATCAGCAATTAAAAAAAACATTCGTCAGAAGTATCCCTTTTTCAGAAAAGGACTAAATGATTTTGAAGCTGGGTGAATTACGTGTGGTTGTATTCGCAAAGTTCGCAAAAGAGAATCAAACGACTATTGTGACTTTGTGGATATTGAGTACCAAAAACGTATTCCTCACAGCGTAACCAGGTGGCTACCACGTTATCTTAGCTTGCCAAGAATGCTTCAAATGTACCCAGCTTCACATTCATACTTAATGTCTGTCGACAAGCCAACTGCTGTTCTGAAACGTTTTTTTGGAAATTCTTTAAGCGAACTCTGTTTAAGACAGTTGCGGTCATTTCTGGTTGCTTTTAATGAGCAAGTTCAGAATATTAAGAAGTCCAAAACATCATTTGTTGAGGACAGAATATCGAGGAACATGTTGTGACAGACTTAGATCTACGTAACGATTACAATAGACCTAGTTTAACCAGCAGCGCAGTAGCAGAAGAACGTCAAGAATTATCATCGAAAGACACAATATATGAGATGGCTGACGCTATCACTGGAGGCAACGATACCGGTCTCTGTGCACTCTGGCCAGTCAGTATACCGGAAAAAACGCAGGAATATTAGTTGAAATATGAAGCAGGTTCTTTTTCGCATTGTGATGAAAATCATTTTTTTAAACATGATGTTCCACAACACAGAAAAGACAGAAACTCGTCACGAAAATGCATCACAAATCTCATTCGTCGCCAGCACCACAACGCCGAAGTCATTGAAAGAAGCTGGCTTTGTTTTTCTCCTTCACAAACTTGTATTAATTGTTTCAGGTGTAGACTGATGTGCGCGGGACGCGGATATGACTAAATGTGCGCATTACCTTATTAGAAAAGGAATCTGGGACTGGAAGCACGCTGAGGACCCACTAGCAATCAATGGAACATAAAGATGCCACGATTACATTTGGTTGCATATGTAATTAATCACTATGAAGCATTAATGCAGAATTAGCCAGTCAGGTCAATCAATGCCAACAACATTGGAAATCGCTTCTGCAACGTTTGGTTTTTGTCGTAAAATTTATTGCTGAGCGAGGACTGACGTTTAGAGATGATGAAAACGTTGGATCGCCAAGAAACCTTTTTCAAGCAAAATTTCAAAAAAAGGAAACATGATGCTTCTGATGACTAGTTTTGCAACAGTTTCACAAATCGCTAATCATTGTCAATTATCATGTTGCATCACAAAGTTTTGTTACACTTGAGTTAATAAACGTGACGTCACAACATTACGTCATAAATATTAATGGTCCGTGGAAATACTAGTGACTTCATCGGCCATCCCCTACCTAAAAATTCTGTATCCGATCTGCACATGGGGCCTCCCACCACGCCTGGGCCCCGGGCTCCCCACCATCTAAATCCGGCGCTGCAACCGTCTGTTGCAAATGTCACGTGTAGGAAAACATGCTTATCTCAAATTGTTTTACTTCAATACAAGGCAAAACCATATATAGGCTTTCAGAATTTAGGGTGTTATTTCAAAATTTTAGGGTGTCATTTTGACAGCCAAAAGAGGCTTAAAAAAACACTGGATATGTTGTCCCGAAACTGAACCGAAGGTTGTGAAGATTTTTAAAACAAAACTGTCAAATCCAGTCCAAATCCGCTAAAGCAGAATTTGTAAAATCCAATCCAAATCCATCAAAAACTAAATGCGGTCGGATTGAAATCCAAGTCCATCATTTCTGCCCCAAATGTACGCTTCCTTTTTGTGTTTCCTTCAGTGACTTCTGACGCTGCAGATGACTAGAACAGCTGGCTCTAATTAGAAAAATATTGCATCTGCAAAAACTACGAGTAAATCTATTATAGAGCTGTGCCTTGCAAAATGTACTGCATTACTAAGTTATAAAATGTTTATACCTGAAGGAATTTGAAGCATTTTCTATGAAGGACAATTGACAAGAAAACCAAATCAACATTTTCATAAATGGTGGGCTCCACGGTGCTTTAAAAACGAAGGACCGAGGCAAGTGTCTCAAGGGTTTGTTGACTAGATGGCCGCCATGTTCTTTCACCAATCTTATATGACGCAGTATCGCTCTTTGTTTACACTGATCAGCTATTATGCCATTATATTTTCATTTGCTCTAATGTTCACTGACGGTTGGTTTACCTAGTGTGCGATTGCTTTTTGTATTGCTTCTGCTTATTAGCTGAGTCATATGAAACAGTAAACCATTACCATCTCACCCTAAATCCACCACTGTGTGAAGATTGTGCTGTTGAAAAACATTCCTATTCCGTAATCATTGTTTGACAGGTAACACCTTGTTTGATAGATGTTAGGCCTACATGTAAAAAAATTATTGATACTATTTTTGAATATGAATGTGTTTTTCTTAAATATTGACTTGTTTTGTCCTAACTCGGTCTGCATGAGAAAGAACATTTGTTGGTATGCTAATGTTTTTTTTCAGATTTGTTCAAAAATCTTGCCCCGGGTTAGCCTTTTTTAGATTTACATAGCAACGGAAAAAGTAAGCCTCCAACGAAGCTTTCTTATCCGTTTTACTTCATGTGATCTCATGTGAATTCACAAATTCATGGCAAGATTCCAACTTATGGCAAATCATAAGTTTTAATCATAAGTTTTAAGGGCTTGCCACAGAAACGTATCACCCAATCATAAAATCAATTTTCGAAGGTTAGGTGATAGATAGAAATACTTAGGTAAATTTTGACTGCTGGAAAGCCAAAACTTTTTTATAATATCTTGCAATCATTTCAAAACCGCCAATTTATTTCTGTAATCTGTAGGAATTACCGTTGTTGCAAGGGTCTCCCACTTTTAAAGGTGAAGCAACGCATGATTTCTATAGAAAATGCAATGTCACCGATGCTGGTGAGTCGTTGATATGGTTTATTGGTTAACGTTTCGCTCTAATTGCGACCAATCACTGTACAGGAGTGGCGGGAAGTTGGTGTCACTGGTCTACATAGAGCTGCCCTTGTCTGGTCTGGCGTAAAGTTGTGAAGGATGTTTCAGCGTCTGATTCGTCGGGTGTTCAAGCAATATTCAGCTCAACTAGTCATTTCTTACGTGTGTGATGCGAGGAGTTAGTATAATTTAAAGATGATCTTATGCTCTATCTGTTTTCCTGTGCCAAATCCTTGTTATTTCCGTTGCAGCCAGCCAACTTGGTACTTGACTGTATAACTGTTTTGTAGTGNATTGTAGCTACTTCAGGTCTTGCTACTGTAATTCNTTCCAACAGTAAAACACTGCATTTCAGGTGTTTTAATAGTNTATTTTGAGCATAAGTTGGAAAACATGACATTTGATGACTTGCACATGCGAAGCACTGTAAGTGTAGTAGTATGACTGTATAGCAAAATGCTTTGTTTTCTTCTGTTGACGTTGTAATGTATGATGCTGTGCATCGCATGTGAATTGAAAGTGGTTGTGTAGTGGGACAGATTGTTGTCAGGATTAACAGAATTGTTGTCATGTGGAACATGACTTTTCTTTCAGTGAAAACTTCACATTTGTTAAAAAAGTTTAATTTGCTATCACAATACAGTGTTGCCTAGTCAAAACCATTGCACGTTGCTGTCTAGTCTAGAGCTGTTGAGTGTTGAGTTACACTTACCAGCCTATCATAACCTAGTCTGATTTTGTCTGGCAGTTATCAAGTAGATAGTAATATGTTACTTATTCACTAAATAAGTTTCTGAACATTTTCAAGTGTGACATGCATATAAGGCAACTACTGAGATAAATCTTGCACATGTGCTTTAGACTAGAGAAGAGTCAGTATGAAAAAGCTGGTGCTCGTAACCATCATATTTCGACTGACTTGAGCATGGGTATATACAACCAGAAGCTTCTAATTGAAGTTTATAGAATTTACCCTTACAACTGTCTGAATAGTGTGGGATGCTGAGCAAAGAAGTTATGACCATTTGTAGAAATGTTTGTCTTGGTAAACTTTATGACTGAATCACCACACACTTTTTGTTCTAACCATTTTTCAAACACCAAGTTTTGGGATTGTTATAGTTACTGTTTCAAGTGTGGCAGTGAATTAAACTGAGTTGATTTTATTTATGTAAACATTAAACTTTTTCATGTAAGTTAAATTTAAAGCATTGGGATACTAAAAGAACTTTTGACCAGGTTGTCTTGTGTAGTACCCCTTCACATTTTAATGAATTTCTATCATGGTTAAGAGTCAATCTAGCTGAATTGTTGATGATTGATGTAAATGAAGAAGTGGGCGATTTTTTACCAATAGTTAAAAATGAGTAACATCTTTGCAAAAACGTATCTATCTATATAGCATCTTTGCAAAAACGTATATATGTCAATATAGCTCTTATCTATCAATATACCTTAATTTGCAAATCATGCCTGTTAGGCCTATCGATGAAAAATCATGCATTTTATTAAGTATATCATGCAATGCTTCTTGAAGCATAATCCTCTTGTCTTCACAACAACTGGAAGGATGGCACCAGAATGCAACAGAGCAAACAAAAGACTGGCAGAAAAAATAGCTGAAAAACGCAGGGAGCCGTATGCATCTTTAATAACATACATAAGGACAAAGCTTAGATTTGCTTATTTGAGGAGCACCCTTGCTGCAATACGAGGATTTCGAGACAAACAAAATGATGTCCACCTCCAAGACCTCACGGACATTGACTTCAGCTTAATTCCTAGGCCCACAGTCACATAAAGCTGAACGACGGTGTCAATGACATG
>JGI24021J15306_10004065_pt1 | contig 16845 bp, 16 predicted proteins | sample Ectturendosymbi1_FD_15306 | JGI IMG/M metagenome (IMG submission 15306) | reverse complement strand
ACTCCCCAACCAAAAAATTTTTTTTCGAGTGTAATCTACTAGACTGGCCGATCCGTTTGAGCCATTAAACAGCTCTCTAGCGCAATTGGCGGAGGAGGTAGGGCGTTGGTAAGGCAACTGAAATTGCTGGTTTTAGGCTGAAATCAAAGTACGAATATATCGTACCCCGGTTCTCAAAGTGTTAAAAGAAATTTTTCACTGCAGACTCGAAGACTTGCCGAGTCTTTTGAGGGTTTGAACAGCTCTCTAGCGCAATCGGTGGAGGAGCTATTGACTTGCAAATTCACATGTAAACAGCTTCATTTAGACTGGCCGCAAGGGTGTTCTTGGGTTAATGTTTCAAATCTCCTATCATCCCTTTGGCCTGAGACAACTAAAAAAAGCATCTTCAGCACACCTGTATCATTTCAAACAGGTATCCAAACTTCAGCCCGTGAAGACACTTTGTTAATAATAAGATTTGTATTGATAGATTTATTATTTCATATGATTCAGCTATTAAACAGAACAATACAAAGAGCCATTGTGCAATAAGGAAAAAGATTGTTTTGGGATGTGTTACATTCTGCAAATGTACATTTGGCAAATGTAACATATCCTGAAACAATCTCATTACATTCTGCAAATGTAACATATCCTGAATCAATCTCATTATATAAGATTTCCATGTCTGGCCATTGAACTGTTGCAGATTAGCTTATGTGGCAGTAGTGGCACTCTGACAAAAAAGGTCACAGACCCTTGCTTGAAACACAGTAACAGCATGTGTGTAGCACACAGTAAAAAGAGAGGTGCATAACAAACCAACCAATTTTTACAAAATTTTCTTTCGAATTAAAACTGATTTCAGTGATACACAAAAGACCAGCCTATGTAAAGTCAAACTTATTGCACTTAAGCTTTAATGTTGCAACAGATTAAAACTGAAGCAGATCTTTTTTACTAGCTATTTTTCAATCTTATCTCTTATTTGTATGCTGGGATTCATAACCTAAGTACAAGATAATCCTAGATTGCCCACTGAAATGTATATGCCACACAAACAATGGTTGAAAATGATGAAATGCACTTTTATTTTAATAGCACTATATATTTATGTTGCATTAAGCAGGATGCATTTTTGTGGCATGAGACTCATTCAATGCAAGTTATAAAATGTCTATGTTAAATATCTTAATAAATCTGTGGTATAAGGAGAAAAAATAGTGTATGAGCAAAAAAAACACTTGACTATATTCCTGTAAAAGTTTTGAATTGTCAAAGGATGATTATTTTGTTTTTGAGGTGCAACTTTGACATCTGATGAATCCATTGAAATTTTGCTGACAATGATTAAATTTTCTGGTAAGGTTTATTTAAAGTGTGCAGCTGTTGAATCCTTTTGAATATGACTTTAGTGACATGCTTACTCTGTTCCAAAAATGTTATTAGCAGATTAAAGAAACTGGTTTTCTGAAGTTGCTCCAATGTTGTGTGCAGATAGGTTCTCCTAAATAAGATCAGAAAACTGTGGTTCAAATTGATATGGCTGAAGTAATGTTTTCTGTACTGTTAACCAAGGTTTAAGTTGAACATCGTCATTCAACAAATTTTTTATAGTATTTTCACTAGAATTTAATTTTGAGAAAACCTCAGTCAGAGCTAACAAGAAGTGCTGAAGTAGTAAAAAAAAGGATTAACCCATAAAGAGAAAGGAGTATATTTGTTGCAGTGCAAGGTCTCTATTTTCTTGCACAGTTCTAAATATATGGACAGTTATGATAATTACTTGGTTGTAGTTCAATCAGTGAAGCTACTTCTGTACCATAATTTGTAATTGAGTCATAAATTAGTTTTGTATCCAAATGTGCAGAACATGCCAGAAAAGCAGTTTGCATGGCTATTAAAGCACCGTTCATGTGCTGAGAATGTGATATCAAAGTTTTCCTCAAGTCAAGTGTTTGTTGTGAAAGCCCAGTTAAGTAGCATCACTAAATTTTGAACACACTTGCTCTGCTCCTGGTAATTCAAATTGTGTGCTGGAATCATTTCTCCACATAACAGAGCTTTCTTACATCAAGGTAATTTGCAAGTCATTTAACGAACCTCTTTCTCTACTGTGAACTCTTGTCTCCACACTGCTTTGAAGTAAATTGAATTGAGCACTGCAAGTCGCGTGTATTGATCGAACATTGAAGGATGGACCAAGTTCTGAATTAGGTTTTGGGTTTTTCTGCTCACCCAATTGTTGATTCTGTAGCATAAGAAACATTCCCTTATGTTGTTTATGCAGATTGAAACAAATGTAAATATGTTGTTGGTTGATAAATGTTGAGCACTTCTTGATAAACAAGCTGGTTTCGCTGCATTTGGTCTAAGAATGGATACAACGTATTACAAAACAAACAAATACCTGTTTTGGACACATTTGAAAGTTCATGAGCAAACATGGTTTCGTGCAGTCTCTGAATATCCCATTCAAACATGCCATTTAAATATTCTATATCTTTCAGCTTCTAAGAGCAAATCTTCTATTTAAACAAACAATGAAGTCCCTGCTTCGTGTGGTGTATCTTAAAAAGACAATTGCACAGAAACCTCTAATCTGTATATATAACTAACACGTGTGAGGTGAGAACTTCGCACCAACTTTATACAAACCAGATAGGTGGAGTAAAAACCAGTTTTGTAAATCTAAGCTGGGATATTATTTTAGTCAAACTGTGCAACTAGCAACGAAACAGTATTATTTGCTGGAGCACATAGGGCATTAATTCAAGAAGCTGGTTTGCAAACGTTATAATGTATTTTTTGAATAATTCCTCTATTTCGTTTTTCAGATTCAGGCCAATTTGCAATATAAGTAGTACATGGATAGGGAAAAATATGATGTTCATCCAATTTCTATGTTCATTCATTTTTATTCTCCCTTTTTGTGCTTCTGTAGGAGTGTGAAGAGTAGCATTTGGTTTCCGCCTAAGCTTACTTGTACCATGGCAATGCGGCTGTCTTTAAGTGAATGCAATGCTGTGTTGGTGGCAATTCAATAGCAGCACCGCATGTGAACCGTTTCCTTGAACCAATCCAACAATGCCAAGCATAAGGCTTAACAGGCCAGAAGTACTGTTTTTCAAGTCATTATGACCTGACTGGGAATCGAACCCAGTTTACCAGCATTGGTACCATGTGCTCAAGCAAATGCACCACTTATGCAGTCAGTAAGATGAAACTATTTCTGTTTCGAAGACAAACTATTGTACTAGTATCTCTAATAGAAGCATTTTGTCTAACTTCAAAGGAAGCTGACGTGTAAAAAGTGTAATACCTGTCACTTGCATGCTGTGGTTGTAAGAAATCCACACTAAAGATATCGGTTTTGTATCGATCAATCAGTGTGTTTTTGAAGTTGGGCTTCACTTGGTACTTGTCTTGCAGAAACATTGCATTTGCTATCACAGTCTTCGGCGTCTCTGATTGTCCAGTGTATTGGTTGAAAACTACTCTGTAAACAGTTCCAATATAATGTCGTTGAAATGCCATTGGCATCTGTGAAGATGTTGGCAAATTTTAAAACTAATCAGCATTTAGCAGTCATCAGCCAATGGCAATAAAGTTGAAACAACTTCTTACCCCATTAAAAAATGAACGAGTTGGTCATGAACATTGCTTAATGAGAACTTGTTCTTGATTTCTTGTTTTGTGTTGTTTTTTGCTCCTGCTAAAGTCATCCCCAGGGCCTGTGTAATGCTGTGAAACAAAAATCACCGTGCAGTCACATTAATCTAAATTGACAGCCCGACAGCATGGTCAAAGGCAGAAACATTAGAAGTAGGCTTAAGTTCCAGTATTTTTATACCTCATAGGTGAAAAGATAACATTTTTGTCTTGAGTTTGGTAGATGATGTAGAAGTACATATCACCAGTGAACTGCCGAAGTCCTTTCATAAATCTCTCAGTCAGCAGCTGTGGGTATCCAACTTGCAGTGTAGCAGTCAACGCAAGAATTACTAAGACCTTCATTATGGTTGTTTTGGCCTTGCTGTCAACAAAAAGTTATATATTTTCGCAAGAATTTCTCCATCTGTGCCGATTCGGAATCTATTCAGTGAAAATTTGGCCGTGGTGATGTTGTGCATACAAGTAATCATTTGACCTCCAGGTCAAATGATTACTTTTCAATGTAATATGTTTTGCCAAGGCAAACATATTACATTGGATATTTCTTGTGTATTCCTGGTTTCTGAAATAGAGTGAGGTGGTTTCATGAGATCAGTGAACGCATTGTGCTTATGGAGGAGTTCTACTATGATGAGCTAATTATGTTCACAGAAATCTAATGACGCTTACATAGATATATGCTACTGTGTCACTGCTACAGGCCTGGAGCACGGCTTAACTTGCTGGCAACACTGACCCAGCGAATGAATCTGACTTAAATCACCGCTCTTAGTCATTGCACAGAAACCTTCATTGAAAACAGCGTCGCATAGTATCGGTTCAAGAAGATCTTAGTTTTGCTGCTATTGGACAAATTGCACTTGCCCAGTCTTTCACCTTAATCGTCTGCATTGCTTAGACTAGGTGCATTAACCCTGTCTCGCGGTGTACCTCAACTGTGTTGATGCCTTTTCTATAACTACGGCACACCTCCCGAATGGCCTAAAGGCATTGATCGATCATTGTCTCATTGTAAGATAACACGGTAATAGCTTAAAGTTCGCCGCGTAGACAAGAGGTTAACAAAGTTTTGACAGTTTTTGACTAGAATTTTCGTATTCAATGTTGCTATCTGTGTGTGTGTGTGTTTGTGTCGTGACAATGCGCATTGCGTACCTGCACCTGCATCGCAATGTCATAAAACTGTCGAAGTGGTCAAATCCATTTGTGGTGGTCAGTGCTGATACTAATTCCAACCAACAAATATTCGAGGATAGTGCAGCTTGAACCGGCGTGTATATAACATTCGCGGAAGAACAAACCAGGTAGCAAATCTAAAAAATGCGCGGTGCAGCGTTAAAGACAAGCACATAAAAGTTGTTTCAAATTGTTTCTTTTGCGAACGCACGAAAAAAGCCGATTCGGTGCATGGCAATTACCCAAGTTGAAGCATAACCGAAAATGTTTGATAAGCACAGGTCAGTATTTATCTGTTGCTGTGACACAACACACACGATAAGAACTTTAATCCTGATCATCGCGGCTCGTGTCAGCGAGTTTGTCGCCAGCTGTTGCTGCAGTGAATGTTTCGTTTCGCACTTCATGTCTTTCAATAAATTATTGTTCGTCATAATTAGGGGGTGACTGAAGCGGAAATTGCACCACTCTCGGTCCTTGTTACAGGGTTTAATTGGTTGCGGGTAGAAAAAAACGATCTTTTGTACTTTTCAGCAAGTCGTTACGTTGAAGTGATTCATGTTTGGTTGCATTGTTCGCGTGAATGTTGATTTCAAACTTGCAATTTTGTCACCTGTTGTTGCAGTTCGTTTGCCACAGTCTTAGCAGCTGCGTGGTGACGTCACCAGCAACACTTGTTCGTGATTCCCTGACGCTCTGTGTGTTGTGCATGTGTGCAATGTGTGTTGTGCATGTGTGCAATGGTCGAAAATTGGCCAAGCTAGTCGATTGTTTTTTTATTCTGGACCGCAATCGACCTGTCCTGGATTTCCAAACTGCAATGATCGTGGTTTTGGGCTGATGGCCGAGACCTATGTCCCTAAAGTCCAACCATTTGTTTCAGTGGCACGTGCCACATTGAAATGACAATGTGCGCCTATCGGACTGCGAAAATTAACCGCGTTAACCAGTTTGGTTGACTGCTAACAACCTCGATGAGGGTAAGACTGCCATTTTCGACAGCAGGCCAAAAAATGAGAACTCGGGCACAAGCTCTCATGCAAAAGTCACAATGCCTGTCGTGCGATCTTACTCATTGGGGGGTGGTTGTGCCTCATCGTTCAGTCAAATGTGCTTTTTCGGTAATCAATGTTAAAACCTTCTGTTTCCGCAGGTTTAATGTTTAAAGATGGTTTGGTAGAGATTTGTAGTTAGAACTGTTATTCACACCCAGTGTGCGTCTGAAGGTCAAGGACCTGCGGGTCGTCCGGCCCAACATGGACCATGGGGAAGGTCAGTGGTCCTGAGTGCAAACGACATTCTGAACGCTAAGTGTGATGACTTGAAAAATCTCAGCTGCTAAACGATTTTTAAGAATTGCGTGTTGATATCAAAACCAGTGACGTAACTGACGTGGGGCAGGGATGCGAGCCGCCCCCTCTGGAAAGCTAAATGTAAACACCGGGCCCCCACTTACTGCAGTATTTAGTAATCTTTTGGTTTTCAGTATTTTGTTTTTTGCGTTGTTCAGAGTTTTTCCGGTGATTTCGTGTTTTTGTGTAGCCATCCACATCCGGATTCATTATTTCCGAAGATTTTTTCTGAGTGTTGGCAGGTGGGTCCCATAAAGTAGCCAATGAACCACATTCAGCTAAATTTTCACCCTCTGGTTCAAACCTCTAGTTGCGCCACTGATTAAAAGCCGTTCAAATCGCTTGTGCTATTTCAAGTGCAGTGCACTCGTTAAATCTCCGCCGGAGATACGGGTCAGTTGCTGTTAAATTTGCGAGTATCGACCTCAAGCAGTCGTGATACGTCACGTGCATAAAAAAGTGTTCCAGAAATATTTACCTTTTTGATCCAGTTTCACTTGACCTGGATTTGGAACTGCTTGAAGTCGACGCTGCTGGTGGAACTGTTTTGGTCGAGGACAAACGTAAGGGTGCCGACCGCTTTTACGTCCCCCCAAGCTTGCTACCGATTGCCCCCCCACCTGTTTTAAAGTCGCTCAAGGAGGAAGTTGAAGATTTGTTTCTGAAATCCCCGGAAAAGCTGGAAGTTCATCAAGCGCGTCACACACAGAGGTCTTAAAGCTTTTTTATTTTGGGAGGGTTTGGTTAGCGACTTGGTGTCTTTACTTCGATGTTCAAGTATGCTGATATGCAGTAGATCTTGCAAAACCTAGGCTGCTGCTTCCATTTTCGATCAACAAAACGGTTTTTGACGAACGCTCTTCACATGTTTTTGGCTTAAAATGAAAGTTTTTGCTTTCGTGTTCATGCAATCTCGTTGCTTTGTGTGATTTTTGTGACGGCCTGAAAAGGTTTCTTCGCAAAGAATCGCTTTCTGCGCGTAGTACACGTGGAGTTACGGACGAATTGACAACTTTTCAGGTTCTGGCCGAAGGAGACAAAACTGCGGTCGTTATTCAATATTGAGTCTCCTCCTTCGCAAACCTCTATCCAGGTACGGTAGTGGTGGGGGTAAGGACAGTTGCTTTGCTTCTGCTTCACATCACATGACATTCACAAGCACCTGGAAGATATAATAGTAATTCAGTGAAAATTTGTTGCATTTCTGTTTCTTTGTAACTTGGCAACTTCACCTTAAATTTTTCCCGTGAAGTGCTTGCGTCAGCGCTGCCGGCTTATCGGGAGTTACGACTTTACGCGCATGAATCGTGAACAAAACGCATGAATCGTGAACAAAACGCATGAATCGTGAACAAAACGCATGAATCGTGAACAAAACGCATGNATCGTGAACAAAACGCATGGAGCTCCTCAAACAAAGTTATGTTGGTGGCTGTTGCGGGCTGGCTCGAGGGTTTGACATCACCTGCCTCCTCCTCGCGCCGCCGCATAACTTCACCATTGCGAAGATGCGCTGATTCATTTGTGCGTCTATCATCGTCTCCCCCCACAGGTGAGTCGCAATCCCACCACGGGCGAGATGTTGAGTTTCTACGAAGAAGCTTCGGACACAGGCGTTTCACTTACTGCGAAGAATTCCTGCTCTTTATTTCGGGTCCCTGGACCGCCGTCTGAGGCCCTCCGTGGAACCACCACCAACTTCCCGTTCTGGCCGGGTGAGGACGCCGTGTCAGACTGTCGCATACACGCAGTGGCCTGTAATGGGTGCTGTCGTAATATTGCAGTGTGCAGCAACTTAGTTCTTGCTGTAAATTTGCTCCGGAATCAGCAGCTGCTTCGCTGTGACCTTTGCTTCGTTCCGCTCCAACACCAGTTTTAGAGGCTTGCGACAAGTAATCGCACACACAGAGGATCGGCTAAATGTATGGCTGTCCTCATAGTAAATATGCTAGATAAGATCAGGAACGGTTTTCATCTCAAGTACCGCGGTACTTTCGCAGCTCCTGCGTGGGCGATGGCCTGTGGTGGGAGGAACTTTTACTATTTTTATTTTGTTTTATAAACTTTCTGGGCGAACGTCGCTTTTCTGCGCATTCGTGTAAGTTTTGCAGCAAACACTAAATCCTGAAATGCTCCTTTCACGTGCAGTTTTCAAGTATGGCCTGTTGCTAATGTGAAAGGCGCTTGCAACTTGCTCAAAAGGCAAACGCAAACCTCCGTTATATCCAACCAGGTGGAATGGATGAACCTGATGTGGACGCCTTGCTCAGTGAAGCGGAAACTGCACGGATCGACTTTGAAAACAGTAAGCAATGTTTGTCACGTACGAAGGGGCATTATGACGTACGAAAGGGCATTGTTGATGTTTGATGATCAAGGCTTTCTTTGCTTTCGGTAATTAATGACAAGGAAGCTTTGATTAATGTGCATTGGGACACTTGTATTCAATGCTCCTTTCAAAATCTTAGCCACGCTTTGCCCGCGTGTTGGTAATCTTGTTTCACCGTTGTGATCTCACAATGAATCATTCAGCTTATCGCAGTATAATAACTGAAAACAAATGATTCTTCTACAACAGTGTTTCCCGAAATTCTTTTGGCGTGCGGCTTCCTTGTCACACATCATGTATTAACCTGCGACACGCCTATCAACTGGAATGAAAGCTACAAAGTTTAAACGTTTCTTTAGTTGGTCTTTGAAGATATTGCCGTGTCGTCGCCTTAGCTTGGCAGGGCTTACCGTCGCTAGAGCTCACCGTTTGAAAACCACTCAACTGAGTTAAAGACTTTGGAACAGTTGTTTAAAATGCTATGAGGTTTCCACAGCATGCTGTGGAAGCAGCGCACAGTCGCTAGTGTTTGAGAGATACTTTCATGGAAATAGTTCGGTCGATTTTCGTAACGGTTCCGCTCTCGTGCGTTGCCTGGCGTACGAAACGTGACATATGTTGTTGTCGCTTATGAATATGTGACATCACAAACGAGTGTTGCCGATCAAAGAAACGCAGTTATGGCGTCATAGGGTTGTACGGAAAGCCTGCAAGCGTCTGTCGTGGCTGGTGCGACATTTCAAAAAGATAGACATTCAAGTCTTGGTTCGTTTGTTTCTGCTGCTTTTGACTTGTCAGTTCCCACATAGGTAAAAGAGTTTGTATTCTTGTGACAATCGCCTGCGATGCATTGTATTCTTAGCAAAGTAAGCAACAGCTCGTCTGATGAAATTGCAAATACAATTCTTGAAATTTTTATCTATAACGTCTAATGTCTGTCCATCCTGACACGTAGTCTCAGATCGTAATTGCGGTTTAAGGATCTTTATGTCCACTTGATAGCCACTTAATGTTTGGGTGAGACCATGCTTTGGCGCTGCGCTGTGGTAATTTGACATCACAATCACTCAATTGTGTCTGTCGATCAATGCGAACCGGACACATCTCGACAAGTAAGGGAAGGAGATAAAACCTCAAGCTCTCAATGACATCTGCAAAAGCCTGACACGTTTTTCAGCGCTTATTTTATTTCCCGTGATTGTTCAGTCGTTACACGTAACAAACGACGTGACGCAAAGCGACAAAAGTTCGTTCGCAGGTTATTACGGACCTCGTCGAAGCTATCGCGTTGCGCACGACTCGTTTGAACGACGCAATATCCGGTCATCGAGCGCCAAACCGGAAATGGTGCCGTGCAATATGGGCGGTCCGGGCGTTTGGCGATAAATTTAACAATTCTCAACTTTCTCTTCTCCAGATCTTTTCCACTCCCCGCCCGGGTTTGATCGCGGAATAGATTTCAAGGAGTTTAAAGGTGAAAGCGACCGATTACAAGTTCACATTACATTCTGTTTTGATTTTGCTGCTCTTCCTCGAACGCGCGCATCTTGCGAAGTTGTAAAGACCTTGTGTTTGCCGTCGTTGTGTTTCGTATTATATCGATTTGATGTTTTTAAATAGTCAAGCTAGGCACAAAATTTGCGAATGCTCTGCCGCTTTTACAATTGAGGTACGGCGGTTGGTGTAATTATTCACCAGACGAAATACTTTTAAACTGTTATTCATTCATTTACTTATGCCATGGTTTTAAAAAATTGGCGGCTTAATTTTTTGAAAAACCGCATCTGCTTCCTTCGCAGCTCTCAGCTGGGAAGCCACACCTAACTTATAATTTGATGTAAATCCCGCTGTTTAGAACGTTTTAAAGTGTTTCGCGGCAACGACAAATGTTTCAAGCACTTGACTGCAGTACCTGGGCGGCTCTGCTGTTGTTTGACCGTTTGCTCGCCTGTGCGTGGGAGTGGCCGTGATCATATGTTCAGCTCGCCAGGTTATTGTTCCCCCAACGGTGAACATTTAAGTGAAGATGGATTTAAAATTAGACAATTTGCAAAACAAGTGCAGAATCAAATTTGATTTGAGTATACCGTCGTTTCCCATCGGTTCCGATGTAAAGATGTGACGTTATTCGCTCATCTTGACTGAACATCAGCGCAGAATGAAACTCTTGCTCTTTTAACCCTTTTCGCTGAGCTGTTTTTGAATGCGAACTTCCAGCTCGCAAAGACAACCAGACCTTCAACATCATGGACCTCATGTCCGATGACAACTTCGGCGAGCTGTTCCCACCAGACGAAGATGACGCGACAGAGGACGACGAGAAGGTATTGCGATAATTGTCCGCGAAACCGCGTAAACCCTTGCAAGCGAAGTTTCCTCCCCAGCTCGTAAGAGAATGACTTGGTCAGTTGACATTTCTTGCGTTTTCAGTGCAATGTACAGAGCGTCCATCTCCCTGAAGTGGTCGTCGAACTATTCTCCTGCAGAGCGCGATACAAACATTTATTTTTTGGTCATAGCAGGTTTTTTAAGGCGTTTTAGGACCCGATTCGGGTCCCTGGAATCAGAGAAAACCCGGTCCCTAGAATCATAGAAATCGGGTTCCAACAGGTTCATAGCAGGCACCTAACATTTTCATGAAAAAAACTGGTCTTAATGCGGTTATTCCCCTACGACAACACAACCCAGCAATCACAAATGGTGCAAGGTCCGCCATAAGTTCGTAGGATCATGTCGGCTGCATTTCGGTCAGCCCTTAAATGTTGTTGCGCAATCCTGGCATACATCTGCATAATGTGTAATTCAGTGGTTCTTAACCTTCTCTCCACCCCCTTTAAGTAATTATCCTGTGTTCCAAGCCCCGTGATAATAAAATAAACAAGTTGCATAAGCAAACGTATTAATTGGATCAAACTTTCCATGTTGCAGAGCTCGTGAGGGCTCGCGCCCCCCTTAATCTATTGACGCCCCCTCCGGTTAATAACCACTGGTGTAATTGCGACGTGGCTTACCTGACGTGTACATCGGAGTTCGCATAATGCAACTGCCTTGCGGCAGCCTCCCCCCTACCAGTCCAAAGTTTGTAAACCCGGGTGTGCGTCAAGATTCCTTCGGAAAAAGCTGTCTTGTGTCTCCCCCGGCCGTGGATGTTCACCCCTGCACGCGTCTTCCCCACTGGCTTCCCCCCGAACTTTGTTATTTGGTCGCAGTCATTTTTTTCTTGTTAAATGTTAACGTACCCATCGATCTCGGTTCAGGAAACCCAGGTTTTTACCCGAATTTTTCCCCAAACCCCTGAAACCCGTGGGGTTTGGAGCAAGGCTCGAGTTGTTTATCGCGAGCTGCTCTGGACAGCTTCGGCGTTTCTCAAATCTTGAGATCGCTCCCTGACGTTTATAAATAGAACCAGACCACTCCTATCGATTGCTTCGTGTGTTACTGCGCTGCTAACTTCGTCATGAAGCCTTTCTGCGTCATAATGCCTGGAGCGTTTCGCCGCGTGCATCGTCGCGAGATCGCCCGGTGCGGTTCAGGCGCCAAATACATCGCACGGATTATCGGCTTCCATCAACGGACGGGATGCTTCAAGCAGTGGTTGTGGCATCTGCTTGTTGCCGATGCCAAGCGAAATTTCTGACTTCACGCCATGTGCGCATGCACAGCAATATTCTATATATCAAATACGCTGAGAAAACTGATGATTAGGGTGTTTAGGTAAGTGTTTCGGGTTAGGGTTAGGGTTTGGGTTAAGGTTAAGGTTAGAAAAATAAAAAATTGAGGTCTAAGAATAAGTCCAATATTTTTTAGTGGTTGTAGTTATTCTCGTACTGTAGCTTGTGGGTATCTGACATCTAACCAAAAACTTTTAATTTACACAAGACACATCAAAAAGTAATCGCCAAACTTTATTCCTTTGCACAAAGAAGCAAAATACCTAAAAAACAAAAACAGGTCAGAAATTTCGCTTTGCAGCGGGAACAAGTAACAGATANCCGAGCACAAAGAACCCCTATTTTGCGAGATCTTCCGTTTCCTGAATGCTTTTCGTTACAACATCACATCGAACTTTGTGGCTGGCATGAATGTCGAGAAGTGCTACGTTGCTTCGCTGCTTTGCGTCGTTGTGTCGCGTTCAGGGTTGATGGGCTTTTTGTTCATTATATTGTCATGAGCCACTGATAGTTATGTTCATTATGTTGTCACAAGTGACTTGCGCCCACAAACAATCGAAACCTTTCGCTTCCACCGTTGAATCTGAATTTGGTTTTCTGAAATATCGGGAGATGGTAGTTAACCACAGCTTCGCACATCGCCGCATTAGATCAATCATCAATTAATAAAAGTCAACTCCAAAAGTCTCTTGAACCAGAGATAGTTGTTGAGATCTGACCAATGCCCCAGGCACCCATTCGAACTCTGCGTTTTCGTTTTGATGAAAGCGGTTGACTGTCCAATCCAGTCGTTTGCCTCCAGTGATTAACATGAACCAACTACTTTCTCCGTCAGTAGAAAGTTCGCCATTTGTTGTTCAAATGAACGTTTTAATCACATCGATTCGAGCTTAAATTTGCAATTAATTAAATCATTATCGTTTCTTTCCAAAAAACAACGAACATTGCCTATATTTTCACACAGTTCCGAGTAGTTAATGAACTGTGGGTTGCTTTTTATCAAAACGATTTTCCGGACCAACAAAGTTCAAAACAGGACTTTGCTGGTCGCGCAGCGTCTGTAGGGGTTGATTGCTGTGCAATCCCCGATACATACCACCTCAGTGTTTTTGAGAAGTCAGGTCGTTAAAAAGTGTTTGTGAGCGCTGGAACATTGGCTTTTCAATGCAAACTGACTTCGTAGCTCCCGCTCCCAACTGCATGCTGCAGTCTTGATATGCTGCTTATTGTTTTGTCATCTGATTCAGGAAGAACACGTGAAAGATGATGACTCGGAAATGGAAGGAGCTTCATCGCTCGAAGAAGTTCTTCCTGATAATGGTGCTGCGCGAAAAGATCCCCCCATCGCGAAGACCGTGCCTGAGGAGGAGTTGTCGAGGTGTGTTTGGTGAGCAGTGTAGACGTTACTGGACACCAGAAGCTGTCGGTGAAATTGTTGGAAAGAGAAGTTGCGAAGGCTTCTGTTTCAAGGGTCTTTTTCATAAATATCTACATAAAAGTTTTGTTTTTTCTTTCATTGGGTTTTCTTCTTTTGCAGCAAATCGATATTAGACGAGGTATGGGCGGAAAAGGTGGATATTGCGACTGAAGTCACCGGATTCCATAAAAGAATACCGGACATGGCTCACAAGGTGATTATCCACTGCTCGTTAGTGGCAACAACGTACGGGCCAGTAGCAAACACACAGGAGAGCCTCTTCATAGAGCTGAGTCCTGCTTGTCTGGCACGACAAGCTTGATCTATTTCGTTCTCACACCAACAAGTTTAGTTCCAATGCCGCAACCCATTCTCGCAGCAATTCACATCCTGTTTGTGTCGCTGCTGTTCATGGAGTTGTCCGTATAATGACCTGGAGTAAACCCTGGGACGCGCCAGCCATGCTGCTGTTCACCTGGAGTAACCTGACCGTGGCAGTGCATAGCTCTGTGTGGGTTGTTCAAGTTTCAGCCCTGACGTTATCATCAACAGCCGATGCTTCGTAACGTTTTAGGACTCTTCTCTGTGTTTGTATAAATTTTAAAAACAAACGAAATGGAACGTGGTTGTGATGCAACATAAGATCGTTGTGATGCATTTTCAATGGAAATTGTAAAATGTCCGAATAAATTTGCATCTCTACTTTAAAGTCAAAGCTTGTGGTGTGTGTTTGCGAATACTGGCCACAGTCTGTGCACAGGATATATGATGATCACCGGTTGGTTCGTTCGACCCATAGAGTCCCGTTCATTGTTCTCCTGCAAGGACCGACTTCAACAACAGTTTACAGATTATGCTGCCACGTCATTCCAAGCGACCCAATCATGTTCGTACCTATTTTTAAAAAATGATCATCAACAGCCATCAGATTCGCGCGGCTTTTCACTGACTTTTTCTAAAGCTCAAGTATTTTTTACTGCGCCGTGCATGCTGTACGTCTCGTAAGACATGTTGTTTGTTTTTCAAGTATCCTTTCGAATTGGACACATTCCAGAAACAAGCGGTCCTGAAGTTGGAAGACCACCAGAGTGTGTTCGTGGCTGCACACACTTCAGCCGGTAAGATGGACGTTCTGCTGTTGCGTAACAATGAGCGTCTCGCGCAGCTGTGCAATGTATTGCGAAGGGCAAACTTTCTCGGGAGGACACGTTCGGCATCACACTGAGTTTGGGGCATATGTTTTCTGTTGTCAAGGTTACTATCCATTGTTGAATGGGCGTTGACTGAAGTAAACTTCGGTCATGAAACCTGTTGTTCTCCATAAAGATCAACTTCATTAGGAATCGCGCTTTGAACGCGAGGCTTTGTGACGTAGAATGCTAAGCTTTGTGACGTTGGAGAAGATTTCGCGATCGTTGTTCCACTTCCTTCAAAAGCCTGGCGTTGTCGGTAAACGCTGTAGCGAAATGTGAATATGTTAAAGAGGTGAAACAATTTTTTTCGTTCCCCTTGTTTGCTGCAGTGTTTAGCAAGCCATGCATGCAAAGTAGACCTTGTGTCTGAGATTAGTACAAAGTAAAAGATGCAAACTTATTTTAGTCGATCTGAAGGATTTTTCACGTCTGTCTGGTTTAAAAAAAATTTTTTTTGGTTTCCATCAGTTTTTACTTGTTGTTCACCAATAAGCACTCCCCTCATCGACTGCTTGCGTTGTGCATCGCAGGGAAGACAGTCGTGGCAGAATACGCCATTGCTTTAAGCGCACGACACATGACCAGGGTGATATACACGAGTCCTATCAAAGCTCTGTCGAACCAGAAGTTCAGGGACTTCAAACAAACCTTCAACGACGTCGGTCTCATAACAGGGGATGTCCAGATCAATCCTGACGCCTTCTGCCTCATCATGACCACCGAGATATTGAGGTTAGTCCTGGTGAGTGGGGGAGGAAGTGGAAGGTTGTGAATGATATTTGTCAAAAGCCTCGTTTTCGGTTTTCACTGATATCGAACTGTGTGGAATCGGCTCAGATCAACACTACGTGTTGCTTCCTTGTGAAATAAACTGTGACAGATTTACTTGCCGCCATTTTTCTGGCTTGTAACGATGGAAAAATAGATACGCTTGCCAGTTTTAATCGTCGCAGAAGAATGAAAGCAGAAAGCAGGCAGATTCCTCAGAAGCTTGCCGCCAGGCTAAACTTTCTTTTGTGGTCAACGTGCTGCTTGTTAGAATTACGGCTCTGCGGTGGAACGTGAGAGTAGCAAGAATAGTTTCAATTGATTTTGTTAAATGAGTTCGGATGTCAGTGTGTTCCTGCATTGATCACAAAATTGTCACCTGTTGATCGAGACTTGCACCATTCCTCACTCCCATCATTCACCTTTAACCGCATTCACTTCCCCCCTCATTACAGGTCGATGTTATATAACGGTTCAGACGTGATTCGTGACTTGGAATGGGTGATATTCGACGAAGTGCACTACATCAACGACGCAGAGGTCAGCTCGATTCGAACAAGCAGCGTGAACTTGCTGCCGTAGTTTACATCGTAATTGCGTCAGTGTTCCACATCATGTTGTCCGCACTCCTCGAAGCGCATGGTCAGAAGGTTTGCGTCATGTTTAGAATCACAATGCTCCGTTGTTGAATATTTTCAACGGGCAGAACCTCACAGCCAGTGGCGTAACTAGGAGTTTGAGCCATGGGGGGAAAAACATGGCTGAAGGGGGCACTGGCTACCGCAGAGGGTCTCTAGCCAACACCCAGACAAAAGTTTAGAAATGACAGTGGATGTGGATGTCGTACCAGCTAAAAAAGCCCGAAAAACGCAAAACAAGCAACAGCATACTGAAAAACAAGATTTCTACATGTCAAAATGCAAGCTAAGTGGGGGCCGGTTTTTACGTTCAGCTTGACGGGAGCGCTCGCCCCCTGCCACCCCGTCAGTTACGCCACTGCTCGCAGCACATATTGAATCCAAGTGAGAATATGAAGTGTTTCGCAAAAGTTTGCATTGATTGATCTTTCGCGTAAATATCTACAAAGGATGTGTCTGTTAAAAAATTGCGACTGAATTCGATGTTTTTTTGTTTATTTTGGGAGGGAAATATGTAATGATTCTCACCTGCTGTTCTCACGTCACCAGCAATGACGTGTTCTTTACAGCGCGGCGTAGTGTGGGAGGAGGTGCTGATCATGCTGCCCGAGCATTGTAACGTCATATTGCTCAGCGCCACAGTG
>JGI24021J15306_10004064_pt1 | contig 16845 bp, 12 predicted proteins | sample Ectturendosymbi1_FD_15306 | JGI IMG/M metagenome (IMG submission 15306) | reverse complement strand
GTAAGTCCTTTAGACAGGATTGCTTCAGTCAACACGAGTGGCTTTGTCCGGGTGAATTTATGACACTCAGGACCGTAAAATTGGAAACTCCAAAATACTGTTTCCTCCAGTTTTCGAGAAAGCCCAAGTCAACATGAAAACTTACTTTGTTGACATTAAATCTTAAAACGCGTTCTCAAACGAACGGTTTGAAAAACGTGACATTTACATAGGAAACTGGCTAACTCTGTGATTAATGATCAAGCTCTCGTCGAAAGACTTTTACACGATCAGACGTATTCAAAAAGCTGATCTGAACATTAATGACCTGCATTAGTACGCAGTACGTTTTGAATTATGTTGTAAAATGTAGGATACTTTTAGAACATAGGACAGATTTGCTGATTGCAGAAGTTGTTGCATGAAATGTTCTTGACTGTAAATTTAATTCGAGAGAATTCGTTTATGGGTCATTTATTTTACATTGATGAATACCCGTTGTTGCTTATATTTGTGTATCAAATCAAACAAAATATGATTAACTAGAAAATACAGATTGCATTTTATGCTGTTGACAAGTATGAAGTATCAGAAGTAAGCAGGGCGGTTTTAACAAACGAGTAAGATTTGTTATTACTGTCCTTGATACGGCAATGACGCGAACCCACCAGTAAAAATAATGCTGTATCTAAAAACAGCACTTTGGGAATAGGCTCGAACCATGCTGTTATACTTCTGCAACGTATGGTTTCTGTCGTAAAATTTATTGCTGAGAGGGGACTGACGTTTAGAAATGATGAAAACGTTGGGTCACCCAGAAACTTTTTTCAAGCAAAATTTCAAAAAAAGGAAATGCGATGCTTCTGGTGAGCGGTTTTGCAACAGTTTCACAAATCGCTAATCATTGTCAATTATCATCTTGCATCATAAAGTTTTGTTACATTTGAGTTAACAATTGTGACGTCACAAGATTACGTCATCAATATTAATGATTCGTGGAAATACTAGTGACTTCATCGGCCATCGCCTACCTAAAGATTTTATATCCGATCTGCACATGGGGCCTCCCGCCACACCTGGGCCCCGGGTCCCCCACCATCTAAATCCGGCGCTGTTTATGCTGCTCCGAGCGCTACACGTGGAAATTGAAATGAAAAATCTAAATCTTCAAGTAACGTTACTGGTGCAAAAAGCTGTGGGAACGTCGTTCCCACGCGTTCATACCCCACTACATCCCTGCTGGTAGGTCTGATGTTAATCAGTAGTCATCTTTAGCATAGCCTACAGCTAATCTAGTGCGCTTCATTGTAATCTAGCGCGCTTCATTTTTTACGGTTAGGTTTGCTGTTTTGGAATCTATGTTGTCACTGAGCTCTCTAATCTAGCCTGTAGTTAACTGCATTGTAAGTTCGTTGCAGCGTAATGTTAATGCCTTCGCTTAACTACTGTAATAACATGAGCTGGACTCATTCATAAAAGCTTGTAGGAAAAAATAGTTTGATCTGCAACTTATTTAATTTTTGTCCACAGTCTGCTCAGTCCTGTCGCCACGGGGGGAGGGAGTTTGGAGGGCTTAGCCCCCCAACAAAGTTCCAACTCTGGCAGTCCTGCCTTATAACACCATGATTTATTATCCTAAGCTAAAATCTAATTACTTTCATCATTGTTGAGAAACTTGACACCACTTATTAACATGTTCACAACCCAGTGTCGTAGCAGCTCAACTCTGGACCCCCCAAAATGCTTACAGGCCCCCCCCCGAATGATCGTTTATAAAAAAGTTATGCTAAATCTCGAGGCCGAATGACCTTCAAAACAAAATATCGTAATTGCAGACACAATTTTGGCAGAACCAAGCCCGTAGCCAGGTTTTAAGGTTTGGGGGAGCCAAATACATTTTTAGGGGGAAACATTTTTATTATAAAACAAATTTTTCTGAGCACAACAAAATTTTGGGGGCACAAAAAATATTTGAGGTTAACTGCCTCCGAATGCCCCACCGTGTCTCCGGGCCTGGGCAGAACCTTCGCCAGAAAGTCTTCCATTGGGGTCGTTCATGTTTGTGCTGGGGTCGTTCATGTTAGTGCAGCGGGACTAGACATTTTATTTTTAATTAACTACATGAACAGCATTTACAGATTGTTCAAATTACATTATAAATATTTCCCGCAAATACCCACAATAGGCTCGTAGTTTCCAACCAAAAGTTTTTGAACGAGCTTAACAAAAGGAATTGGGCCGTAAATCATTCTCATTTATTTGACAGCGATTATTTAGAGACGTCGTAATAAAATGCAAATGCAAAAAATTGCAGGAAAGCAGAATCAATCCCATCGTTCAATTATCAAAACATTACTACCGAAGGAGCAAACATGAGGCCGGTCAAAGCATATGCGCCGCGATGAACGTTTTCTTTCATTAGCGCAAATTGATAAATGTGCGCTTTGGGCTTTTTACTGGCCGAAATACACATGCATAAACCTTGCTGATGTCTGGACTGTTAATCTCCTGGTGCATGGCACATGTTTAGATAAATAACATTCTGTATCTCACATCGCCTATATATGTTAGCAAATATAGACTAAGGCCAATGCGGACGCAACAGTTAACAGCCATAATCCACTGGCTGCACCACACTGTTCTGGGACAATTCCTGTAATAGACTCTTTTAACTACACAATTAACTCCATCTGGCTGTCTGAACATCAGGCTGCGCAAATGTGTAACTTTGGTCGCAAGCACCAAAGGTATCTTGCTGCTATGCAGTACAAAATAAAAGAAGACTACTTGGGCTAGACATAGTAGCCTACATTTTTTTACAAGAATTACTACACAAAATACGTTGATCAAGTGGACGTCTGACTTCTGGACGTATACAACTAGGCATGTAGGCAGGGCCGAATAAATGAGCGCGAGGCCCATCAGGGCAAAGCAGGCCCGTAACCAGCTTGGGACACCAGGTGGGGCGAAGAGTTTCTGAGAAGGGCCCAAATTTTTTAAACTATGTCCAATATTTTTAAATTATGTCCAACACATTTTTCCAGGGAGGGCGAAAAAATTGTAGGGGGTCCTGGTTACGGGCCTGGGGCAAAGTCGTGACCGCTAGGCCCTCGGCACGCTTAGCAGAAGTGCGCAGTTCGCTCCTTTGCCTGCAGAGGCAGGTTGCGAAACTTGCTAGCGGACTGTTGTACTGCTGGTCTTTATTGCGTAACAATAACACCGAAATAAATCTTCAAATGTTCACTTCAAGTTACGGTAGTATGCGACAGGCGTTTTGCCACATGTGACCAGGGCTCCTACTGAGGGTTTTTCCACACAGATCTGTTTTTTAGTCGACATGTGTGCCTATGTTTAATTATGAAAAATCGCGTGAAATCTGTGTTTTTTGAAGTGATAAACTCACTAGCAACTTCAATGTGTTCAGTAATCTAAAGATAATTTTACAGTGTTTACATGCGTACATCAGGTGAGAAAGTACGCATATCGGATGAAGCAGAACGTGTTCAATCGGTTTCATATTCTCATATAAGATCATTATCAAGGTTATATACAGTGGTGTGTTTAGGGGAAGGCAAGCGACGCACTGCTTCGGGCTCCCCTTTGCAACTGCAATGTGTAAAGTAGCTTGCTTTCAAAGGGCCCCAACAGGAACTGCAATGAATGGCCTAAGTACGGTACGTTGCTTTCAAGCGGCCCCCAACAGTAGTTGCAATGTGTACATACCTTGCTTTCAAAGGGGCCCAAAATAATTGTAATGCATAAGCACTTTTCTTTCAAAGGGCCCCTAACTTCACTGATTTCTAGTGCTTCATATTTCAATTTGGGGGAATCGAAGCTTTCTATGGGGGCTAAGTGGTGACGGGACTGAATTTTGGGCCCCTGTGACAGCGTGCCCCCCCTGATTGGGGAATATGGAGTGCGGTTGATACGCCTCTGTTCACAACTTCCTACGGGGCTGTCTGCAGGACCGATGTTCAAATGATATGGATACCGCATGCGCATCGGAAACCAAAATAAGACAAGCGGGTGGAATACCTTAAATTTGTAGACATTGAAGTACTAACTTGTTAGTGTGTGTCGGCCAGACAATGCACCAAACAATCAATTACTTCTATGTTAGCCAAGCAATTTCAGCGAGTGAGCACAGAGCGCCTACTTATTAGTCCCAATGGGCGATGGTGTCTTACAGCGTATTGTTCACATATTTCACTTTTTACCGATTTAGGGATTGAGGGCCCCTGGCTGCAGCCCAGTCAGCACCCCCCTTAATCCGCCACTGTCTACAAGACTGTTAGTGACCAAGAGGAGAAAAAATCACAGAACGCAAGCACAGAAATGGTTTTGCTGCTGAATGAAAATATGTGCAGCCATAGCTTACCAAACGTTCACGTCGCACTTCGCATTTATCTGTCCATGGCAACATCAAACTGCAGTGGGGAGCGATCTTTTTCAAAAAGGAAAATAATAAAAAATGAGATTCGAAGTGGTATGGTCAACAGCAGCATAGATTTCTCTCCCTTATGAGCATTGAAAATTATATTGTAGAATCACTAACCTTCAGTGATTTTAATCAGAGACTGTTTTTAAAAAACTGACAAAAAATCCATGTAAGGCAACCAAACACGACTCCAAGATCAAGTCTTATTATTTCATTTATGTATACATTTTGTTTGCTAAATTAATGAGTTTCGTTCATATTGTGATTTCGATATAGTTAAGGTGTTTGAGGGACCCGATTCCGGTCCCCAGAATCAGAGAAATCGGGTCCCTACAGATCTATACCGGGTACCTAACATTTTCCTCAAAAAAACCCTGATATAGAAAGGGCCCTTTCTAAGTTTCAGCCAGGAAACAACCTCAATCTGCCCTTGAATAAAGGAGTGGTTTGATATTCAAGCCCGAGGTCCCTAAAAGTGTGAGGCCCCGGGCATTTGCGGGTGTGTCCAATGGTTAATCCTGACTGCTAGTTTTGATGGTGAAGAATGTGATCACCAGTGATGGAGTCCTGCGACCCATTTTTGCAAGTCTCGGTCTCGAAGATTTCAGATCTTGGTCACATACCTATTGCCTTGAAACTTTGAATACTGCAAAGATACTGCTTAGGTAAACTTGAGATCATACCACCTACCTTCTGTAGTTTAACAAGTTTTTCCTGCTGTATTTGCAGACACGGTAAGAAACATCCAAAACGGGTAGAAAAAATGCCAGAAATTGGAAAAATTTTCAATTTCGAGGTGGTGAAAATTTTCGTAACATTTTTAGAAAATATCGGCATAACCCACCAATTTTCAAGTCCCGAGCCTTGGTCTCGGCTACATCTCTGGTAATCACTGTGTTAGGCACTAAAAAAAGTCAAGGTGGCCTACAAAGTTTTTTTCATTACTTTATGCGCCTTACATTTATTTACCTTATCAAAATGTCTAGATGACGCTCAGCCTTTCCTTGGCTACGATTTGTCGACCAAACTCTATTTACGCATTCTATTCCATCATCATAACCCCTTCGCCAAATGAGAAGGCAGTTGTAGAAGGTGTAAGCATCATTCATTACCAGGGTTGCCATTTAGACGCCAAACGTACTAGTACGCGTATTTATCTAAGTGGCTTAGGTAAACATGTTCAAGTGCGGCTTAGATTAATTTTTTACACCATTTCGTGCGGCTTACAATCAAGTAAACACGGTAATAAGACGTACGTGGTTACCAGAAAATTAATCACACTGAAAAAAGCAGATTTAACCATACATACAACCGCAGGAAAAATTTCGCAACTTCAACCAGAAATCGAATATTAGAAACCAACTGGCGTACAGGGAAGTCTATAGCGAACAACAACGAACGTCTACATTTGCATCCTCGAGTTTTGCATAAAATTCGTTTCCTTGAAGTCTTACAACACGGATGCCAGTTTATCTTCCCTGAATCAACCTTAGCCATTCTCCAGCGCCTTGTGCTTTTTCTTGATCTGACAGATATTTAAAATATAACTATGCTTCATTTTGCGCATTTACCTGGAATGACGCAGTCTGTACAAAACTGAACAGGCTTAGTGCCACCCCAATTATCCAAATGTACTTTTCAAAAATTCACGAAGGTTGTTCAACACCGTGATCTTTCGTCAGGTGACAGTCAGGTTAGTCGCATCAAGAAGTCGCTGAATCCACCCTCGCAACCAGAACGCCGTTAAAATCGAACAGATCGCATTTTAAGAACGGGGCGAAATGTTCACAAGTAACTTTTCATTTTCAGTGGCATGTGGCGCTTCGCACCTTACTATTAGCGACGTGTGCAACAAATGTCAGTCAATAATTGTTTTTAACCGATTCGCTCAAACGCAGTAGCACAATGATAGTTTTGCCTTCAACATTGCAATATTTTACAAAAACGGTAGATGTAATCAGCATGTAACAAAGTTTCTTGCCCAGAAATTGAGTTTATAATTCCCTCAGCGCTCTGCCTTGTAGTGTCGGTTGTTCAACGCCCACTCATCCTTCCGTCTTAGTGTTACGATCACAAGGACTCTTCGCCCTAGTTTCGCACACGCAATGCATGCGCCTCCACTCTCTAAAGAAGCGTGTTTGATGTTACGTACCATGGCGTTAACGCCATTGCCCTCGCGGCTGCATTTTGCAGCGATCTGTTATTGACGTACGATCGATTTCAATCACGCTCTAATCGCATAAACAGCTAAATTTCTCTCTTGTTTGATAATATCTGAACGAAAGAAGAACATTCAACTGTCAATAAAATCATTTTTAATACTCCACAAAAGTTCAACTTCGTTGCGACATCATCGACGACCGCGCAACACGAGGTCTACGTGCAAGTGGCGATACCACGTTTTTACGGAAGCACAAAGTTAGCGGCGTAGACTTCAGCCCGGTTTCCGAACTTCCTTGCTGATGATTTCATAGCACTCTCCATCTGGACTCGTATCATCGGTAGCGTACCTGCAGCAAGGAAATTATATTCCAGTCGCATCGTGAAGTTGTCCTTCTACGCGCAACTCATTGCATGACGCGTAGGAGCCGAACACCTAGTTCGAATTTCAACCGGAACGAGATGAATGCTACATAAACACACCATCTTGCGTTTGTACTGGTTCAAAAACCTTAAATTTTGAAACTTTTTATTGTTTCAGGGTTATCCGCAAAGTGAATGCCAGAAACTGACTTCTTTTGTCTAAATTCCGAAATTTTCCAGCAAACGTTGACTTCGTGATTTTTGGGGGAATCGTGTCGGAGTGACCCTGAGATGAAGTACGACTAAATCTTGAATGAAGCGTACACGGCTCCCTTTTCCAAATCTTGATAATCTAAAATGTCGGGGTGAACGTGGATTTGCGTTTGAAAGGTCAGCAAGTAGTGTAAGGGTTTGTAAAGCAGCAGTATATCAAAACCAAAAAATGCTTTTTGCTGCCTTCTACAGCCGGGGCTTCGGCTCTCAGTTTACGGAAGACGTTGCACACACAGAAGTATCAACAGCTTAATCAAGCAGGTTACAAAGTAAGCCAAGCAACAGACTGTTGGAATTAAGTTCCCACTTCGCTATAAAATTGTGGAGCCGTGCAAGGTGGACAAACTATAAACACCGAGTTACTTCAAGAACTACCCTCAGCGCAGCAGCATAATACCCGAACCGCACACAGCAGAGTACACGTGTTATTGGTTTACCCGCAACAATAAGCCCTTGCCTAGTTTGAAAAAAGCAGTAAGACGACTAATATCTGCCGCATGCCTAACGCAAAACTTAAACAAAAAGAAAGATGAACCAAAATTTTTAGATCTTGTTAAATACAAATTTACTATGGACGGCTGCAGTCCAACGAAAAGAGTGTTATGATTTATCTTGTTATTCCAACGATCATGAATATGAGCCGCTGGCATTTCATACGCAACGAANTTCGTCCACCCAGGCGAAGATTTTGTCTGAGAAATTACGCAGCAAAAGTTTAAGAGAGAAGATAAGTGACAACCTTACCTCAGCGTGGTCACAAAAAAGTTCTTCGACGCGGTGTTCGAACGCAAGACCGTTGCCACTACTTTGTGCATGCCGTGTCTGTCAAACATCAGGTTACATGTTCATGACAAACTCAGCGTCAAATGTCGGATATAATTCTTTGCAAAAGACCTCAATGACGCACATGACGACAATTAACTCTGGTTGGCCTCTTTAGGTTAATCCGGGTAAAATGTAATTTGTCTTTGATTTCAATAGAAACTTCCCGCATATCGTAATAACAAAAAGACTTAAGAGCACAACTCACTTCATTGCCATTAACTGCAAAATCTGCATCATGAACTTTCCCAAGCCCTTTCGTTGCACGTGATTAGTAAGTTGAATCTCGTAACTGTGAAGATAGGCAAGTTATTGACGAAGTTACACTCAGGACAATAAGCACCAATATCGTACTTCGGTAATTCTAGCGCCACTATCAAAAAGAAACATTTTACTACAATTTTGCCCAAACTCAACATTCCGATCAAATTTCTGCATACTAAGAAGTTAGCAAACTGATTTAATTTTCATAAATTGTCGAATACTCATGCGCCTTGTTTTTCACTACGGCAGCTAAGCACTGAACTTGTCCACATCAAAAGTAGGATGAGATCATACCATCTACCTGTCTATCGCTCATCTACAAACACCTCGTTTACTGGGTGATCCTGGATCACAGAACCAAACACACATCACTTTTCATTTTGTATTACAGCTCGAAGTTGCATTATTCGTTACCAGGAGACGGCATGTGAAGGCTCATTAGAAAATAAGTACAGCTTATTTCTGCGGGAAACGTCAAAGCGGTTACATAACAGGGTTGACGTGGAGCAGCTACCGGGGATCGGATAGATAACCTTCCTCCAGGGATTGATTTTTATTCAAAAAAATTCAAAAAAGACCAAGCCCTTAATATACTCCTAAAAAACGGTTAAAGCAATGAAAAGCTCCACTGTATTTATCCTTGACCAAAGTAAATTGTTTATGCAATGACGGACTTGTGCCCATCCGCTCAGTGCGTGGTCTATAAGGCATGTTGAACCCAAGGATTTCTCGCATGCGCACATCTCGTCCGAATAATTTGTCATTGTCTATGACATTCGCATATGCCATGCTTTGTAATAAAAGCGGTAAAATATATTGTAAGTTAAACAAACAACTTAGAAGCTGTTATTTATTAACGAAATATAATTAAATACGTTATATAATTAGACCACTACATAAAGCCGCTTCAGCGTAAGTGAATCATTCACATAGATTTTATTGAGCTAAATTCCGACGTCGCTGAAGCAATGTTTCTTTTCCACGACATGTTATGAAGTGGCAAACGAAACCCACTGTAGAGGATTTCATACAAGGGTTGAAAACGTCATGGACAACAGCGTCTAAACAAATTAAGGTTTGTGGACACAAGCTTCTAACGACAATAAACCTTCATTTTTGTAACATTTCACTCAAAAATTGTAATCGCACATTGTCCCTTGCTTTGATTGGTACTTCACATGCTATTATTTTTAGCTTTGATTTTTTATTTCCTAGCATTACTCTTACTGCTATTTTAGATTGATATATGTTGTTGTATTGTCGCAATATATGAATATATTTTACGTGCTTTCAGCTAGTAACGCATTTTAGGTTAAGCCGGACATTGATTTAAGGAATATTGAAGCGCTGTTGTGGCAAATGCAGGCTGCATTCTGTGCTTAATTTTTATATATACTCGCTGTATGTGTACTAGTGCATTCTGCCACAAATGTAGTAAAGTCACAGAACAAAATCAACACGTTGTAAGATCAAAAGACAAATCCAACAAAGTCCCAGTGGTAAAAAGCTACATGCTGTGGTTGAAAATTTCAAAACTTGGGGATACTTTTTGAAAAGACGGACTTGCTGTAATGAAACGCAGCACCTCTTACCAGTAAAGCACAGGCTTTCCATAGTCCAAGTCAAAACGGAAGCTAACAAAAGCGACAGGTTCATCACCATCATAAGCTAAAAGAAACCACATTCTTTCATCCTGCAGTTCTCGTTGTTTTTCTTTAGCATTCCAGCCCCAGCTTTCCACGTAACTTCACACAAAAACACATTTTGAAAAAACGGCAAGGAAAATCAAAAGTGACGCACTGTACGTCAGCATGTAGGAGTGGAATTTTCACGCATTGTGCTACCAATAGCCAAGCCGTAAAGACCCGTTGGTAAGTAAATTGGCTCAATGCCTTGACGGCGATAGCTCAGTCGTAGTGCCCGCCTCACAAATGGACGTTTGGGTGTTCGACCCACGGCCACTGAGTGAATCGCCACAGCACTCCCCCTAAACCACCCCGAAAAGAAGCAAAATTCAGGCTTCAGTCTGCTGCTAATTGCCAACACCCAAAATGAAATAATTAAAGAATTGTCCCAAGAGACATGAAGTGGTAATTGCACNCCAATTAAATCCAGATCCAGGGGTAGGATTGCACAGATGAAGTTTTTGGANTTATACACTCCCCAGCAGTCCTATGGACGTGCTTATGTCTGAAGTAACTCATGTAGAAACAAGCGAGCAAAAGCTTCTGCCAACTTTTATTTTTGACATAGAAGAATGCAACCTACAGTTGTTCCATGTTGGTTTTGGTCAACCTGAAAACCCATTCTATGGTTTGCTTTGTCAGATCAGTTGAACGCTTGCAGTGAAGATTGAGATTTAAACCACTTCGCTCATATTGCTTAAAAGAAAGAAGCGGTGCAAGCGGATCATCCACCTGGATAAGAGATGACACATTATTCAATTACAAAAGTAAAGCTTTGTAAAACTGATAGAACATAAAACTTATTTGTTCAAAACGTACAGACCATACCTCGTCGCCTTTCAACAACTTATCAAATCCATCTTGAAGTTTTGTAACATAAGAAACCAGACCAAGTTACAACAAAAAACAAACTTCATTTACAAGTTTGCTGTTTAAAAGAAAACTTCAATACAATAGTATTGCCATGCCACACTTCTGCAGGCACCTTGCTACTAACCTTATTGGCTTCATCAACCAGCTTCCAAAATTTATTTAGTTGTTCAGTTTCCTGCAAAAGAATAAAAAACGGCTTCATAGAGCACGGAGTTCAACAAGTGGTCTTGTACATGTTGCTCAATATGAACATAAGCCGTGCTTGATAGTTGCTCTTGCTCGTTTTGACAGCTGGGACTACTGCTACCTATCGCAACTCAAAGCACATGGGCACTAATAAACAACCTACAGTTGGGCATATAGCATTCTGCCATTGAAACTTGTGTGATTGTTACACGAAGAAGATTAAGCACAAGGAGAGTACAAGTATATTAGTACAGTCAAGAGCTTGTCTTCAACTCAAAATGAATTTTTACCAAAACTTGCATTTCAAAGTTTTCATGACAGTTTCCTGTCTCTGAATTTTATTTATGCATTGTACCGCTGAGAGATTTTTTACCTGTGCGAATTTCTACATATGGTCGACCTTGGCTGCGGAATGCTTAGCTACAACTTCCCGCCATCATCAATCAGCACTTTCACATCTGAAGGCATTTTACTCGGGAGTAACAGCCTCGTACAACAAAACAACTGCGCACTGAGTGCGCAGGATGTATGTTATGACACGGTATTGTATAACATGATAGGATCAACACATTTTGAAACGATAGACATAAAATGAACAGGGCAGCGGTACTTGAAGAAGACCTTTCCGAGCAAGCTGAGCAGTTCACTGGCTTTCGTATTTGCTGCGCATCCTCGGAAATCTACAAAGTGATGACAGGGTGTTGCGTGTCTTGAATCGGCTGAAACTTGGTGTATTGTTCGCCACACATCGCCACAACGCGGCGAAACTGCCCGATCGCCGCAACCAAGGACCTCTGACAATGATTGTTAGCTCGAGTTTTTACCTAAGTAAGCATTCCTTTGCTAACGCCTCTGACGTCGCATGGTTTGCTGATGTCCATGCCATTCCCCTTTTATCAAGTTAAGATTAAAATGGTAATCGTGTGACTACTACGCAATTTCTCAAAACGCAGTCTTTTAGTCAGAAGTACGTCAGGATACGCCCAAAGTAGACTGTGAAGTCGGAGCCCAAGCAATTTTGGGTGGCTGGAGCAGGATCTGGAGCCCAAGCAATTTTGCTTGGTGGATCTGGAGCCTGGAATTTGGGTTCCGGTTACACAGACATATTTTGTAAGGCAATCGAGTTGTACAAATAATACATTGGTTTTTGGTTTGCGATGGACCAAATCTTTCTGGAGCCGGAGCCAAAAAATTGATGCCTGTTGCTGGAGCCTGGAATAACTGAAGTTAAAAATTGTACAATGTTGGAGTAAAAAGTACCCTCCTTAAAGGTCACTGAAATTGNAAAGGCATCATAGGCATTAATGCAGTTGTTGATGCCAGTGACGCACATTTTATAGACTAGTATGTAAGGTCTACAACCGACGTACTTTTTAAAGACTGCTAATTGAGCTTTCCTGCTGGCCACAAACCGTTCACACAGCGTTCTCTCTAATCACGTTACTTATCAACAAGGTCTAAGTGTTGAAAATGTTTTTTTGTCTGCATGTGCATTTTCGACACCACGTGCTTTCGCTGAATACTCTGCCGTCACCTTGCTTCAGAACAACATGGGGAGGATGACAGGTGTCTTCACGTGGCCCTCCCTGTTGCGCAATTTCTTGAAATGCTTACTTAACCTGTCACTTCGAAAGCAACCATTACTACCCGTGCTTAATGTGTTCAACGCAAGCTGGTTTGGAATACGACCTTCTCAAAGCGCGGCAGCAGAGATGCTGCTTTAGTTGAACCAAGACCCAGCATACTCCAGCTGAACACCGAGGACGAGGTGCTCACCAGAAAATAGATGTACGTTATCAAACAGTTAGCCCAAGAACAAGGCGTTCATCATCAGTCTACAGGAGATCCACTGCAAAACTGCAGACAGGCTAATGATTCCAAACTTCTCATTATTTGGATCAGTCCCGAGTAGAAAGCGCGGCCTTACCACGTTTGTTCACAAGCGGTTGGAAATCGTCACTGGTCGACCAGTCTCCAGAGCAATCAGAGGCTGAGTGGTTGTGCATAGACGTTGCAGGATATAAGATCATTACCGTCTACAAATCTCCATGCTCGCGACTCACACCTGCGGCCAGCCCGACGTTCCCACACTCCAATCTGTATGTTGGCGACTTCAACTGATAACTGGGGTTACAGAAAAATACCTCCTGACAGTGAGAACCTGGACTCCTGGGCAGCAGCCAACAACCTTGGGCTGCTGTACGACCCAAAGGGAGCAGACAGTTTCTCCTCTCACTGATGGAACGTCGTCACCAACCAGGACTTGGCCTTCGCTAGTGTTGACCAGGACAACCGACTGCCTGACAGATGTGTTCTAGGTAAGTTCCAACCCTCTCATATCGCTACCGAGGCACAAAGTTCCTGCCTACAGCAATCCAGTGAAGCGTTGAAACTTTCCAAAGGCTGATTGGAAACAATTTTTCTTTCTCACAGGTGAATCTGTTGAGAGATTGCCACCTCCGGACACAATAAACATTGAGAAGACAGATCAATAATTTTTCACGAGCCTGCTCTCTGTGGCCAAACGACGTATCCCACGTGGCTGTCACAAGAATTATGTGCCATGTTGGGACAAGAGCGTGAGACCCTCTATCGCTCTTTCCTCTGATCCCCAATGGGTACTACTGACCCTGATAGAGCCACTTCGTCCCTACTTTTTTGGCTAGAACAGAAGCAGGAACGATAGGAAGACACTGTTAATTCCATCAACTTCTCACTCCAGGCACAAGGTGTGGAGCACCATCCATCAACTTACTGGCAGGTCTGGACGCTCCTCTCGCCTTTGCCCTTTCTCGGCAAATTCCATCACCTCACAACTCGTGAAGAACGAGGCACACAAAGCCGCAAGTCCACCAGGCACACCAAGGAGCCGTCTGACCTACAGAAAGTCCAACACCTGAGGGGAACAGTACCTTTGGCCACTTCGCACCAGAGGAGCTTGCTGCTAGTGCAACCCTCAGGCGCCTGAAGCCAGGAAAGTCTCTGGGTCTAGATCAGTGGTTCCCAAAGTATGGGTCGCGACCCAAGCATGGGACACGAAGGGTCAAAACTGGGTCCCACCAAGGTGATTCAAATCTGTCAAAACGAACTTTTTTCTTTTCATTTTTCAAGTTCTTTCAATTCCGTCATAGACTGAATTATTGCATCACACAGATTTCATTTGGCTTCGTCTTATTAAAACTGGATTATTGCATCATAAGTGGTTTTCCGAGAGTTTTAACGGCAACGCAGCTACTAGCCGTAACTGGCTGCTAAGTTAAGATTCGTTGATTACAGAAATATTTGAGCTGAATAATTTAGTGGAGTATCAGGGTTGATATTGTGAAAGTTTAGCTATGCAGTAGCACAGTAGTTTGAAAGATTTTTGCTTCCTAAGCACATAAAATACATTTTTTTAGATTCTATCTTCCCGGAGTATATACTCCATGCCAGGTGGCTCTCAACTCATGGCTTTACAATTTCCTCACCCTACATATGCCAACTCAAAATTCCAAAGATGTGGAGAAGATCACTAATAGTTGCAATCCCTAAGCTGGAAAAGCCATTGGGGAACCCAAACAGCTATTGCCCTATATCTCTGCTGTGTGCCTCCTTCATGATCCTCGACAGACTCATCTATGCTTGTGTCGAACCAATCATCAACCCACTGCTCCCATGGCAGCAGGCAGGCTTTTGACACAGGAGATTGACCATAGATCAGGTCACCGTGATGACACAGGATATCGAGGATAGGATAGCTTTTTGACTAAGAAGGTCGGACCTGTGTTTGTCGATCTCAAAGCAACCTACAACACTGTATAGCATCACGGCCTAACCTGCAAGCTGCTGCGATTGCTACCTGACGAACACATGGCCTGCATGATCATGGAGATGGTTGGCAATCGCACCTTCACCCCTACCACTGGCAAACGGAGCAGGTTATGATCCTTCAAGAACGTCGTACCACAGGGATTCTCCTGGCACCCCTTCTCTTCAACATTTACATCTCTGACCTGACCAATGATTGTCTCCAGAAAGTATGCATAAGCTGACGACCTAGCAATCATCCATGCTGATGGAGACTGGAAGGGGTGCTGAGCAAGGACATGGCATCTGCAGATGAATACCTGCAGGCATGGAAGCTAAAGAAACGGTGTCACTGTCTGCAGTCTTCCACCTCAACAAGGGATCCACATATGAGCTGAAAGTCAACCACAACAACAATATCCTGCCCTTGTGTTCCCAATCCAAATACCTCAGAATAACGCTGGACAGGTCACTCACATATCGCCAACACCTTAAGTCACTTCACAGAAAGTTGACACCATGCGTCACACTCTTCAGGAGGCTTGCTGTCTCAAGCTCGGGTGCTGGAGCAACAATGGTGTCAATAGCCACCTTAGCCCTGGTCCACTCAACCGCAGAGTACTGTGCTCCTGCCAGTGCCACAGTGCTCACACCTGCCCCATTGACCCTGTCATCAACGATGCCTTGTGAATTGTGACTGGATGCCTGCATCCCACATCACCAGACAACCTTCCTATTCTACCATGGAGCCTGGGCATCTGCTGCACTCACGCTCACATGTCCACCGAGTGCGAATGTATGGTGTCTCAAATCGAGACACCCATTTGCATCAGTTTATCTGACAACATACGTGCGGTGCTCTGGGCAGATCACCGATGAAAGGCATAGTGGTTGAACAACACTACAAGACTCCATACTTTCATCTTCGACTTCAGCATCACCCTCCTGGAATGACCCTTCCAAGGACAGTGTGGGTTTGGCTTAACCGCCTTCGCACCGGTGTCAGACGTTTCCGCTCCTGCTTGCACAAATTGTGCACAAGAACAAACGGTTGACCACGTTGCCCTCCAATGTCTAATCCATCGACCTCCCCAATCCCCATGGACTGCATGGCCTGACAGTTCTGAACAATGAGACAATCGAATGGCTACTCGTGCTCACCACCTGCCCTGAGATCTAGTGCAGCCTAGCAGTGGACAGTAACAATTTGCTCAAATGACGAAGAAAACACGCATTTTTTGTGGTTCAGTAGTCGGTATTGGTAAGAGCTGCTGCTATGAACTCTTGAAAGTAATGTAATGCTTCTCTCTCTTTCGTGGTAGTAAGCGTTTTCAGTTAGATCTACAATTGAGATTTGCACAGGCACTTTGTAGATGTTGGTGATGCTGCATGGTGGGGCCAGCTTGATACAGTGATTGACGATGTGGTTGGCAGTTTGTGTGTCTCCACACAAACTGCCAACCACATCCTCAATCACTGTATCAAGCTGGTCTCAGACTTGGCCTGATTTGTGGAGTGTTACTTTTAATGCTGCAAAAACCGAAGTTCTTACCATTACAAATAATCCATCTCTTCATCCTCCACTACGATTCTGCAACCAAGCACTAAATGTTACTACTTCTCACAAGCATCTAGGACTTATTTTTCATCTGTCTCTGACTTGGCATTTACACATCTCAGCCCTGCATCACAGAGCAATGTCAATAATTAACGCGTTGAAAAAGATTAAAAACTTTTTTCCCAGGTATTCACTTCTTGTACTCTATCGTGCATATGTTTTGCCCATCGTCAGTTATGGTGATATTATTTTTGATAATTGTACAACTCCTTACTCTAATCTTCTTGAAAGCGTTCAAACTGCTGCAGCTAAAATTATCCTTGGTTGCCTCAGACCACATCCCATGAGATTATTCTGAAAGACTTAGGTCTTACCCTATTGTTTATCCGTCGTCAGTTTGACATTCTTAAAGCCTTCCGTGCCACCCTTTTTGGACCATGTCCATCATTCCTATCTAC
>JGI24021J15306_10004063_pt1 | contig 16845 bp, 9 predicted proteins | sample Ectturendosymbi1_FD_15306 | JGI IMG/M metagenome (IMG submission 15306) | reverse complement strand
TGTAACACACGAAACTAGTTTCCTTACGCAATAAATTGCGATCGATTCGCTTGGTGTGGGTCACTGTTGTGGCTTTACAAATACTTCTACCTTATCTAACTATGAGGAAGAGTGACTTCTGTTGACTTCCTATCTAAGTACCTGCTTACCATGGAGCTTCGTTTTGACGCGATGTTGTGCTCTATGGTGGGTAATGCAAAATCTGATGCGGGCCGTATCAAATGTTCACGCGGGCCACAGGCTCCCCACCCCTGCTTTGGACTTTACAAAAATTCTGGCGACGCGCCTACCTTTAACCCCCGCTTCCTACCATAGTTGTAGGAGATAGAGGCAGGGGCGAATTAAGGTTGTCCGAGGCCCCTGGCTGAAACTTAGGAAGAGGCCGTTTCTAACAACTAAACATTACACTTTAATGACTTACGGATTGGATGCCCCTGGCTGTATCCCAGTCAGCACCCCCCCTTAACCGCTACTGGACAGAGGTTCAGTCGCGCCCCCACATACTAAAAGTTGGCGAAAAATCGGACAAAATTAGGAAATGTCAGACATTTTTTGGATACTTTTTAAAATTATGTAAATCTGACAGGTTAGCATATTTACGACATTTTTAGAGTGGTTATGCAAAGTTAGTTGTAAATTCTTTTTTGATGTTAGCGACTGAACAAACGTTCAACCTGACCCTGTGTGAACCCTTGAAAACGTGATATGATATAGTTGGGTGTCCCTTCGAGGCTTGAACTCGAACGCCGTTTATCTTGTTGGAAGACGGTAATGCCAAGTTTTGTTGTTTGTTTGCACATTGGCAGTAATTTTTCGGACTTATTTCAGTCAAAAATGTTGGACATCTCAAAATATTTCTCGCAAAAGGCTATGTCTCCTGCGCCTATGTGAGCGACACAACTAGGTTAAACCTTTAGGCTATTCAGCCACTACTAAAATGCTGACACCCGAAACAAACAGCAAACTTATGAATACCGCTGGGCTTCGACTAATGAGTACATTTGATAATGACCACTAAACCTAAAAAACTTCTAAGCCCAAACTGCTAGTTGTGAAGGTTAGAACAAAAACTTGCGTCATACTGGGCAATGCGTGCAAGCAGTACACAACCTGAAGCAAGCGCTGATTAATGTTTATTCGTAACAGTAAGCTGACCTTTTGCGAAGAATATCTATTCCCTCAGTGCCAACATTTAAGCGATTTGCAATCTCAAGTGCCTCTTGACGTTTTGGTATTACTCAGCATATTTTATAACATAAAATTGACTTTTTAAGTTTTGCATAAAATACGGTCACTTTGCAAATGCACAAGCTGCAAAAGAAAGAAGGGTTTAAAATCCTATCAATCTTTGTGGCCGGAGGTAGAAATAAATTTATATCTTAAATGCTTCAGACAGGTATCTGTTGCCACATGCATTCGTTTTCACAAGCACACATGTACGTAGCCATATCAAAGCACTTTTGCCGGCTGCTTTTCATCATCTAAGTTATTTGAAACAATCGCTTGAACCGTTGTTACAGATCAGAAGATTCAGAAATACATTGTGTTCGGCAAGCAGAATACGTGAAATCTCCGCAGGTCTGTAACAAGCAAAGCACTTGTATACTTTAGGAATCTTTTGTGATGATCAGGGTTTTTTTTAAGGTTTCGCTTTGGTGACCGCAAGGAAATTTTAAGAGACCGTTGGAGGAATTTGAGAGACCGTTTCGGTCCCTCAAAACACCTTAAAAAGAAACACTGGTGATGATCACCAGAAGTATGAAGTAAAACGGTAGTGAATAAACTAGCGTCCGTTTCATTTATTTACGAAAAAAATGCTCGCACGTTTTATGTTGAGCAGACGCTAAACGCGTAAACTCCGAAATAATTTAGTAAAAACTTCTGTAACTTCGCCATGTTTTTCTTTGGTGAAAGGTACAAAAAGTAATGAAATGAACTGTCGCTGTTTTAGTAAAGTTGGCAACAAGGCACTTGTCGTTAAGCAAATAAATGTCTGATCACCGCAGTTTGCATATTTGTGAATAATAGCAGTGACGGATTTACGCATAGGCCATGGCCTCGGTCCCCTCGTGTTTGGGGCCCCGCGTAACTCCTTCCTATGAAGACTCATTCTTATAACTGCGCAGAGACATAACTTCATAATTTACTTTTAAACGAGAAAAATGCAAACGACTAGACTCTATACCAGGGATGGGCAATTAATATGGTTCGGGGGCCACTTTGAGAAGGCCGCATTCAGCGGAGGGACGTACCTTCTAATGGAAATAGAAGCAAGTATTGCTTAAGTGCAGAACTTCGATGAAAAGCATTATTGCCGGTATTGGATCCTACGTTTGTTTGTTACCAACTAGATTGCACGCAAACAGAGATTGCTTCTTGAAGCTCTATATATTAGTTAGATCAGCTAGAACAGTTTCTCGTTAGTTTTACTTGGAAAAACGGGTCTACTTTGGGCTTACTTCATATGGTTAGCTGAGGGTGTTGCGACAATACCTTGCTGTGCAAAACTTGTCTTCATGCTGTTTACCCTCAGCCTATAGCACAGAGCATTTATATTATGTGTTGTTTGGAAAATGACAACTAAAAACAGCATTAATAAACCCTGTGTCCACTCAATGGATTGTGGTTGTTTGCTCCATAAAATATGTGGTTACTATAACAAAGGAGTTTATGTACAGCTAATCAGATCGACAACTAAACGATATTTTCAAGTGCGGCAACAAGGTCCCGCATGAAGATGTATACAGTATATCCGAAAAATGAACCTCGAAAAAAACGCTAGAAATCACGGAAATTTAATCAAGATAATTTCTCAACTACACGAAAGAGCTATGAATTCCAAGAAAAGATCGCAATGCCATTTGTTCTTGAGAAGAATGTAGGAAAGGCTTTAATTTCTGTTGAAGATCTAATGAAAGGCAATCATAGAACCAAAGTCGGCACCACAGAAATGTGTAGGAGTGGAGGTGTAGGGGGTGCAAGCGCATCCACAAAAGTTTTGATTTGTCAAAAATTCGGGAAAATTCCCTGAAAAATCTGGAAAAAATCCTTGCAAATATGGGCAAAATTGGTGCGCAACCTTGTTTGACTTGAAAAAGTGGCGCCCAATATTTGCAGAAAAACACATGAAGACCTTTTTTTGGAGGTCACATCCAAAAAAGTCTTCATGATCTTTATGGGATAATATTTGTAGGCAAAAGTCGCACAAAAACTTTTCGGGCAAGTTTGGGGAAAAATTTCCCCCAAAATTTGCCTGCTCCTACACCTTTGCATAAGAGGGGCATACTTTCATGCTTTTCAGACCAATGGCCAAATAGGTCACACCTGCGTGGGGTCCCAAAAACTAAGATGGCGCCTAGGGCGCCGCGCTCCCTAAACCCGTCCTTGAATAATAGGCTACTCGTCATCTGTTATACTGCCGTTAGTTTTGAGAACTATCACGCTTCTCGAATTTCCGTTCTCATTGTTATTTAAAATATTGTAGATTAGTTGCATTGCCTTTGCTCTTTCTTTTGAAATAAACTTAAAATTCACAAAATTAGAATGAAAACAAATAAAGTTAAGAAAAAGCTGTTGCTTCTCACTGGCTGACCTCAATGTCGTTTGGGTGACTATCTTATTTACTGACTCACCTTCATCCAGTTGTTTTCATCATGGCGCTGCTAACCTACTGCAAATACAAGCATGCTGGTTCTGAGCAGAACCGACGCCAGAAAGTTTTTAATAGGGGGGTTTTGCGTTTCTGCGGGTGGGCTTGACACTCTAAAAATTGACAAAAACTCAACCGATTTATAGTGTTTCATGTTTCAATTTGGGGGGGCTTGGAGCTTTGTTTCGGTGGCGACGGGACTGGTTTTGAGCAGGCCCGTAACCAGACGGGCGAAGTCCCCCCTAAAAGTTTTTCGCCCTCCCTGGAAAAATGTGTTGGACATAGTTTGAAAAATTTGGGCCCCTCTCAGAAAACTCTTCGCCCCACCTGGTGTCCCAAGCTGGTTGCGGGCCTGGTTCTGAGGCAGTATCGAAAGCGAAGTACAACTGAAAGTTTCTGTGGTATCGGGTGACAAAGCCGCGGGTTAGACAGAACCGTCGCCAGAAAGTTTTCAATGGGGGGGCTTTGCATTTGTGCGGGGGGTCTTGGTATTCTAAAAATTGACAAAAACTCAACTGATTTATAGTGTTTCATGTTTCAATTTGTTGGGGCTTGGAGCTTTTTTTGGGAAAGGTAACCCCCCCGTGGCGACGGGACTGGGTTAGCCCTTCCATCTATTTTTCTTGCTTCCCACACGAAATCAATTCGATTTTTAAAGCCGTTTGCATTCGAAACCGGAAGCATTCATATATAACATTCCATCACGTTGGATCGGGAGCCTTATTGCACGCTACTTAAGGGAAAGACCGTCAGTTAACAACGAACAACAAGCACGATATTTTCGTACAATGTAATTGTGACACCAGATGGCTCGCAAAATAAGTCATCCACAAAGCTTTGAAGCAAAGAGATTGTTGACAAGCAAAACGCTCACATCTTACAATCTAAGAACTGTAGATGAACGTTTTAACTTTGATGGATCCTTGGCTGGGGCAGATAAATTAAATGAAATTGCTCGCAGTGTTGTTGCCTTAAATTAATTTTCATTCACTTGGAGTGGATAATATCCCCCTCACAACAAATTTAACAGCACCTTCAGGTCTCGAAAATGCATTGTACACGGGCATTGCTTTAACACAGCACTATAGGCAGACAGACAGATAAAAGAAGTAAGCAAAAGGTTGTTGTTTGGCTTCCTACAGTTCCGTAAGCAATTTGGAGGTCAACGCTAAAATCATATGTAAAGTTCATATCAACAAGAATGGCATAAAAATTTTAGAAATAGTTGATGGAAATAGCTTCACGGATCCTCATGCACTGCACTTCATCGATAAAGAGTGAGTTCGATTTCACCTGCAACAGACAGAAATTCGGTTGAAAAGGAAGACGTGTTTGTGTCTTTTTCAGTTTTTACCAAAGTCGCAAGGGCAACGCTTCATATGCGCATTGAACGAAAAGTGCCTGAAAACCTTGGTTTCACGACAGTGAAGATTGAGTGGCAGCTGTTCGGGACATGTTGCAGTCTGGCTGAATAAGGTAGCACTGTCAGGAAGAAGCGTTCATGATTCAAACGACATGTTGACAACAGGTATTTCCTTCTCTTGGAAACAAACTTTCGCCTTGATTCTATCAATCTAAAAACACTCGGTTTATTTCTGTCAGGCCTTGGAGTCACGGTAGGTCACAGCCTATTTCGCAAATCCACACTCAGCAGTAATTGTGTACAGCAGCAGAGTTATGTGCATGCGTTTGTATACTCTGTGCATGGATAAAGCTCCACAGTAACTATGCCAATTTCCATAGAACTGGTGCATTTTTCCCGCAACTTTTATGTATAACAAACAACTTCTCGCTGATAATATACGATTACCCAGAAATTTCCTAGCTTTGCAAAAATTTTCTGTCAAGCACTGAACACGTTTCCTTGATCTCGATATGATCTCATTTTTTAAAGCTGACTGTCGTTTGTGAATTAGAAATTTCGGTTTGGCAAGAGAACCCTTGACCCAGCAGCGCTCCTAAAGGTAAAAGGACACAGTTCGCTACAGATGGAATTGTCTAACTAGAGGACGGCAGTTTTGGGTTTTATAAATTACTTCTTCCTATTGAAAACCTTCAACGTCGCATTTTTGAGATTTCTAATTACATTAACACCTATGATTAAAGTGTATTTCAGGATTGAAATATACCTGCTTTGTACTAAATGTATAGTCACGAGTGCGATGTTCATGGACGTTTGAGGGTGCAGCAATTTTAAGGGGATTCGATCTTCAGAAAACAGCAGCGTCTTTGGAGTCGTTGGATGATGTTGATGGCCACTCACTTTCTCGATGACTGAGTGTAACAGTTAAAAAACTACCAGCAAAGTATAAACAATTGCTCTCCGTTTGGTACGAACCACATTGCATGTGATTTTTCATTTCTTGGAGTAACAAGAGTAACATTTCCTAAACCTCGGCAACAGCTAAACGTGACTAGCATCCCACGCATGGCTTTGACGAAATGGAGAAGGCAATTGTTTTTTTTGAAGTTTTGTGAAGGCTCAGCAGGACAGTTCACGATTTACACCGACAAGAGGATAAAACTTGGTACTAAATATAGTCATTCAGATCTGTTATACGTTGATTACCAAACTGCCGTTGCTTACAACCGTTTAGTGTAATTACGACTTTACGTGCTATGTTTCTGGGATTTACAAATAAAATTTGGTCGCTTGGACGAAGGGACTCCTAAACAGAAAAGGTACTGAGCTCGCAAAATAAGTCTAAACAGAATCCGTGAAGTTCAGCTTTGCAGACCCTGGAAGAAACTTCGTCTTTCTGCACGACACAGCAAGTTTTCAGGTGCTGCTTAGGCCGATTTCAGTGTCATCACTGTTCAGTAAAGCCTGTAGTTTGGCACTGAAGTACATCGGTCACCGAGAGAGATGGATCTAAACGCGCTTCTAGCAATTGTTAAACTAGTGCTACGTTTTGATGCATACAAGCCAAAAGATTATATTCACGTAAACTCTCCGCTGATTTTTGCGTTTTTTTGTGCTGTGTCTAACTAATGCCACATAAGTACAATTTTAATACTGAAGAAATTTTAGTCACAAAATGGAATGGCCTTATTCTTTTTTATCAAAGTTGCTGAGGATGTTATTTTGGTGTGCAAGCGGCACTATCTTTTTACCTCCAGGGGGCATGCACATGTCAGATACACACCTGCTTTCTTTCTCTTTGCTACGTGCTTGGCTAGAAAGAAGCAGCGCTAAGTATTGTAGAGAAATACACCAGCACATCACCTGTATGTCCTCCTCAAGAAGAAGTTGATTGCGAATGAGACCTTTGAGCTCACTTTCTGCTTGCGCTAATGTCGCCACTAGGTGATTGATGCTGGTCTGGATCTCGTTAACCTAAAACAACGAACCCTTGAAAGCTTCAAACCAAAATACTTACACTGAACTCTATGACTTCAAAAAATGAACGGTTCCATATTCACAACCTTGAGCACTAGTCTTGTACAGTGTGTACAGTGGCAAGGTATCACCCATAATTTTAATTTCATATTAGAATAATTGTTACTTGTTTTGTTTACTGCGTATGTTGCGATCTATGTAGTATTTATAGTAACCGATAAATAATAGCACCGTCCAGAGTTTTGGGCATATCGTTGCAAATGCACATCTTTGAACTAATGTTAAATAACTAATCTCCAAGAGGGTTTAAATTTCAAAAACAAGCGTAACTAACCGTTGCATAAATCATAGGTGTAGGAGCAGGCAAATTTTTGAGGGTGCGAAGGATTTTTGCCCAAACTTGCCCGAAAAGTTTTTGTGGGACTTTTCCTGCAAATTTATCCCACAAGGATCATAAAGACCCTGTTTTGGTATGACCTAGAAAAGGTCTTCATGTGTTTTTCTGCAAAAATTGGGCGCCATTTTTTGAAATAAAACAACGTTGGGCGTTATTTTTGCCCGGACTTTCAGGTATTTTCGACAAATCGAAACTTTGTGCCCCGCCTCCTCCACCACTGGTGCAAATCATTGAACAATTTTTAATAAAAACAAATTTACAGGCTTTCAAAGATCAGATTCCAAGTCATATCGCAAAATCATTATCAGCCAACGGAAACACACCTCATCAACAAGCCGGTACTGCACAGGATCTCTACAAAGCTCCACATTCGGGCGGTGTGTTCTTTCACCGAGGCGACTTTGCGATACCATCATTGGTCCATTCTTGTCTTCAATTGCCTTCTGCAACTCAATGATGTTCTTTTCCATCGAGCTAATTTCTTGTAGAACCTGTTAAAACAGCGAGCGTCAAAATAAATTGCTATTTTCTGCCAGCACTATAAATGGGTTCTGTTGGAGACAACGACGTCGAAACTACTGATTTAAAAGACATCACGTTACTGTTATCGTTGTCAGTGACATTCAGTCACTGACGTTCTGTGACAGGGGCGGATCCAGCCAATAAGGTTAGGGGGGGCGNTTTCAGTNATATTTGTTAGTCAAGTCTCATTACGGGTTCACAACTGTAACAGAGATGAAGTATACTTTACAACACTGCTGTGACAAATCAGTGGACGACAAAATGGCCTTATATCGCGAATGCTGTTTTCCGAATTCTACAGAATCATGGTGAATAAAGTTATTTTCGTAGGTTTTAGGGGGGCGATCGTCCCTCCTGCATCCGCCCCTGTTCTGTGATTGAATTTCGCTAATTATGAAAGCCAATGTTTTGGAAATGTCTAAAAATATTTTACTTGAATCCATTGAGGTTTGCGCGTTTGTTGTTTCTATTACAAATATAGAAAAGTCCTTCGAGTTTTACTTTAAAATGGGCTCGATATGATTTTTTCGAATGTACGCATTGCTCTTTGAAACACAGAGCATATCCCTTCGTAAGATGTAAGTGTTGAAAATGGAGATGAAGCAAGAATCACAAATTTGGTTCAGCTTCGTTCTAAGGGCAGTTTTCGTTGAAATGTTGTGCAAAGTAGCACCACGGCAATCTTTAAAATGCGTAGTGTATGACATGATTATTGCCAATGCCTAAAATACGGCCATTTCACCGAAATCACAAAAATGAGCACATGCAAATATTTGCAAAGTATCCAATCAGTGGATGCCACTGATATAACGGCAGATGTATCAATGAATGCATTATCATTAAACATATGTCACTGAATGCACTGAATATACAAAAACTTTTGCTCTTCGCAATAATGTTGGAGTTTGCAGATAGCTGCAGACGAACTGAAGTCGACGGTCACAAAGTTGTTTCTAGTTTTCCATCATATTAGCCAAGAAAAATGATGTACGTAAATGAATTTTTGTGTTTCTTCTAAAACACTTACTAAAAAATCTCTCACTGCCTGTGAGAACTTAGCCTAAGGCTAAACCGCCATGTATAATCTCGACATAACTTGCAAATCCTTTTCAGAAATTGACAAAGTTAGGAGCGGGTGCGTCGCCATGTTTTGGCGGATGGGGAACCAACAAAACATCGGGTCAATATCAGCGAAAAAACAAAAAGGCCATACTCATTGCCAGCAGGGGACCACCAAATGAGTGGGCCTGGTGCCTCTGGCTTCCCTGCTGCCGACGCTCCTGGGTAGAAAGTCTGTCTTGAGGTTTCACAGCCACCAGCATCACGTTCTTAGGGGATCTCCATGTACGTGGTTTTAAACATCGTTTATAAGCATTTCCGTTGACCTAGTTAAAGTTCAATGCCAAACTTATTCACAACATTTTTAAACTGAGCTTGTCGCGGCGTGGATCTATATTCTTGAAGAACAGGGTGAAAGATAAATAAGAATTATATTTTTTGCCAAACGGCTAATTTTTCCCCACGAGCGCAGATTAAGAGAAGTGTTAATAAGTTAATAGAATTAACCCTGTGGTCACGACCGTTCCTACCACAGGTTGGAAAAATTGGGAGATCTTGAAAGACTTTTCAAATCCTTTATTTTGTTAAGAGTGATTTTTACAAAAGTTTTGCAGTCTCGTCCTTCACTGTTACGCCAATGATAATAATCTGTATTCCAAAACCCACTGGTAGTGAGTTATTCTGACCTGGTAGAACCCTTTCTTATTGATTCCCAGGTGGTCAGTGTTTTATGATGTTGTGAACGTTTATTTCTTGTTTTTTGCGATTCATTTGCTGTATATTTGTTTGTACGATTGCAGTTGGGAATAAATGAAAACGGATGTGCAATATCTTCCCTAAGAAAAGATCCAAAACCTTTGCTTTAGCTTGCATGCATCCAAACATGTTTGCAAACACAAAAATGAATTTGCGTGAAATCATACCATTCGCTTGTGAATCATTATGAAAATATTAGTCTAGAATTTTGCTTTGAAAAAAACTTTTCTACTATTCGAAAAATGGCGTCGATTGGCGAAAAAGTGTGGTTTCTGCTTCAAACTTCTGTGGCGTTCTACAAACTAGCCGAGCTTTTCAAAAACAATTATTTAGATGTAGACTTATCCTAGATAATGCAACTTTCATGGAGAAATGTAGGTACGAGCGGAAACGATGTTAACCAAACAATAAGAAAATCGACCTTATCAAGATGCTGTTCCAGTTTATCTTTGGCCTTCTTTGTTTCTTGGACGCGTTCAGTAAAGGACAGATTCACTGCGTTGCATTGGGTTTTCATGTCATCAGCTGTTTGTTTCAAAATTCCATCAATGTTTGCTCTCAAAGCAACGGAACTGTTTCGCTCCCTTTCGGCTTTCTGAATGTTAGCGTTGCTGAACGCTGCCCACTCTTCAGGAGTGACTGAGCTGAAACAAAATTAGGTTTTGGAAGTTGAGATTGCGCTTCAAAAGAAAACGCACCCTGAAACGATGAAGATGAGTAATAGTAGATACGAAAAAAGTTAAAATATATTCTTACGCGCTCGTTAGGAAATCAGCAGTAACAAACGAGCAGCATTATGTACGCAATGCAGCGATACGTCTGTATTGGAAAGCAGCTTGAACGAATGGTGCACAATACAAACCAATCAAAAAAGCTTATTCGTTAAGTGAGAAAAGTATACCTGAAAAAGGACACTATATACTGCATCACGTAATACGCACCAAAACCAAATATTTTGTTGTTCCAGAAGTTGCAGGTAGAAAATGCAACAAAGTTAGCTGCATGCATTACGAAATGGGTACTTGCGCAGCTTACAAATAGATTACATCTCATAAAAATCTTTAATGTAGGCCTACTCGCATATCCGCCGCAAGCCCTAAAAGTGTAACAGGCAGGACATATGCCAACACAAACTTGCTGCATAATCATTTTCCCTTAAAAACAGCTGGCTTTAACTTTTGCTTCAAACAAAAATACGGGAACTACAAAAAGCGCAATGTTCAGTCCAACTCATTCAATATCTTGACAGGTAGAACTACATACGAAATGCAGAAACACTCTCTATACTAGCAATGGCGTACGCAATTATAAACAATTTTTGCACTTCCATTTAGTGATCTACTACGCAGTTATATATTGCTACCACTGACTGCACGAAGTAAATTACCGACGTGATTCCTCAAGCTTTTGACAAATTGTAGGATACTTGAACACTTACTTTGACTCAATTCTAACGACGTTTGCCCTGAACCCAATGCCAGCACTGTTATTGTGGAGCTCGGAACAGAATGTGTCAATGTTTCGAGCATTTGCTTTATCTTTCAAGTCCTTTTCCAAGTAATATTTTGCAGAACGGTTCAACCTGGAAAAACGTCAGTGGTTTTACCAAGATATCAAAATTACTACATAGTTCAGATTACAGCTTGTATCAAACAGCACAAGTAAGAAAGCAGGTTATTACTGAAATCATGTTGCAGTATATAATGCTAGTACATACCTTATTTGCTCCACAGCCTGTTCATGGGTCCTTCTTAATAGAGCAATAACTCCTTGAATAACTTCTACTTCTTTAAGAAGTTCTTTCTCAACATTGTCATGAACAAGATCAATCGACACCCTGTTTTCTCTGCATTATGCAACAAATACAGTAAGAAACACTAAATGTATAAGTTTTTAAATGCAGTAAAACACCCCTTGATACAAATTAATTGAAATTTTTTTAATAATTCTAAATATACTCATTTGAGATAGAGTAACTCTTTATCAATTTGAATTTGTTATAAATCAAACTCACTATGGTAGATAAAAACGCACAGATATAGCACAAAAGATGAAAAACAATATGAGTATTTACCTGTTCAGAAGACATTCCTGTGAAATAGCAAGGGGTTCTTCACAAGCTGCGAGCGTTTTTTCTAGTCTTGATTTGTAGTTTATTAAGGTATCATTTTCTGCTGTCAGCTCTGCTAACTTTAGTTCAAGTTCTGTTTTCCAGAAATTTATATCTTCAAGTCTTTGTGCTGCAAACATCACAAACCCGTTATTGCAAAAGCCAATACAGAGTAGTGATCTATGGCAAAAATAGTTTTCAAGACGGAATAGACTAACAAACAAGTCCATCACAATTGTGTGCTGAGAAGATGTTGTGGAAAATAAAACTAAAAGGAAATTGAAGAGAGGGAGGTATCACACAAAAAGATCATAGAAAAATAGTATATATATATAATGTAATCTTTAATTTTTTTTACAAGTCTTTTATATTTGTCAACGACTATCTACGTTTCATGACAACTGCAATAAAACTATCAAATAAACTAATGATATTTTCCATCAAAAATATTTGATTCAATATCCATTTTTAGTGAATGAAAGTACCAACATAAAACATACCGATTTTTTTGTTGACATCTCGCTGACTACGTCTTGTTGTTTTCTCAACTTCTTCTATAAGACGGCTACTTTCATCAATGAGTCTTTCAGCTTTTGATCGCTGATCTTCAGCATTATTGTATTTTACAAAATTGGAGGTGTGCCATTCAGGTGGCATAAACTTTGGTGGTGCTTGCACAAGTTTTGCCATTTTAATTCAAACTTCATGAAACCATTAAAGCTAAAAGACAAAAGTTGAACTTTTCAAGTAAAACTTGAAATCAAATGACCTGTCGCTCACTACATATCTGATAAACAAGTAGAAGCCATTCCTATGATTATAATCAAATAATATGAGTCACATACTTTAGTTCAGCATTTGTCCAAGCAAGAACATTATTTACTTAACATCTTTAAAAAATGTAGTGTCATCTTTGTTTTTGAAACACATCTCATTTTCTACAACTCTTGTTGTTTTAATTATGAGTTTGGAATGACTTCTTCCTTTAATCTGACGCAATTCTATTTTCACCTGTTTTTTCTCATGAGGTAAAAAACATAAACAAAACATTTCCGAATTAAAAGCTCTAGGTTTTCTGTAAGCTTTTGAGGAATCAGCTGACTGGGCTCTGCTTTCATCCTTTTGTGATATTCAAACTTGTACGTATCTCTATTCAAGTAACTTTTCTCCACATGGGAGACAAACAAGTCTGCAAATTTTGCTTAGGAAATCGATTCCACGTAACACTATGAATCATTAGTCCTTCAATCTTATTCAAATATAATCTTTTCCTAATTAAGTTAAACATGTGTTTTGTTTTTAGTAGAAATCCACTACCAAATAAGTGCTGCAGTGGATAGAAAAACTTTGGGGAGGAGTTTCAATACACTTAAATAAACTACAATAATTATGGTGTCAAATTAGTCCATGAACCTACCACAAGAAACCACTAATCACTCAACAAAGTAGTATATGACACAGCAAACAACAGGCAAAATGTTATTTTTTGTTATTTTTAACACTGTTGCCTAATCAAATATTTTTTCAACAACTTTGCTCATTTCAAAAGATTATGAGAAACTTGGTAGTTTACTCAGAAAAATATTGCTACTGTCCACACTGTGCAAAGTTGCATCTGTTAACAATTTTATTTGGGGGCAATACTGCAACTTTTTTTCAAATTAAATGTGCTTGATAAGCTTAACATAGTGGCGGAAACTATGAGTGTTCAAAGGTAACTAGCCAAGAGAATGTTCAATAGATTTCAAAAAAAATAGCCTTAATATTATATCACTGCAGCTGCTTTAGTTCACCAGATTTTCAAAGTAATTCCCAGTCTATCTGAAGTAAAACTGTTTGTTTTTTACAGCTAAGCATTACTTAAAATAAACATTATTTTTGTTTTCTTTATTTATGTGAATGATCTTCAGTTTTTTGATACAACATGAGCGGTCAGAAATCAAAGCAACCTATTTTAAGTATAGATATATTTTTAGCATACTAAATAATAAAAGCATTGATACTTGATAAAACAACAATTATAATATGTTGTCAGTCTATGTAAATACTGTGAAATCTGCAAAACTAAATAAGCTATATTTTTTAAACTGGCAATTATTTCTTTATCATCCATGTTGTAATTTGATCAGATATTAGTTTTGAAAATTTACTAGAAGTCATCCAAAATCCAAATAACATTTATTCTTTCGTAGTACAATTTTTTAGACAAATTTCTATCAAACCACTTTATAATGATTTATTACTATAGAAGCAACCTAGTTTCCTAACTATCTATGGTTGATCAGTACAATCTAAAATAGCCACAATTTTCATAAGTTATTGTGAACAGCATATCCAGAGCTATTGGATTATTTTACTTGATGTTTTGACTCATTATTCATTAGCTATCTTCAGTAAAAAGCAATCCAGCTTCCATTGAAACAAAAAGTATTGAAGCTTGCATCAAAACAAGCCATCAACTCTTTGCTTTGAAATTTTTCAATAGATAGGGTAATGCACTTGTTTCATTCCCTTTCAGCTTTCTGATTCATAACTTGATTTATTAAACATTTTGTATTATTTTCAATCTTCAAAGTTCCTTTAAAAACTTTAAGTAATTGGTATGCAACCACAACAGTTTGGCTGTCAAAGGANATTGTCAGTTAATTACCATAATAAATATTATTAAATTGTGCCCCTTCNCTTGTTTGATGACTAGAATATATTACAGACGCAAAATATCCAAAACAAGAACAGCACGGTTGCCTTTGCTTACAAGCATAAGTCTAACTTAACTGTATTGATAGGTCTACTGATAACAATATACAGCCTGAACTTAGCCTACTAAATACCTCAAAAACACAGGTCACATTGACTTAAAACTCAATTCACTTTCAAACTATTCATGCAAGGTACAGTTAGTATGTTCCAGCAGAAAACACTAAACAGTATACTCATTATTGTATCAATTTTGCAGCAATTCATTTAGGCTTAACTTGGAAGGTAACAATCAGAGATATTTAACCCTTAAAATCCCGCTTTAAATGAAACAAACAATACAGTTACACATTACAAACACCACTGCTCTACTTTAGTTTCTTTGTATGCTGTATCAGGTATCTTAGATTGGCCATAGTTCCAGCGAGTTGGCCAGCCCCGCATGTTTGCTTTGTTCATGAAATTGGATATGCTCCTCGTTGCTAAGCGATGGTAACTTGACAACTTCATCGGAGTTAAAGGTGAAAAGTCTACAATACTGTAATATGATTTCTATACCGAATATATACCTTTCAAGCAGTCTGCTCCAACCAATACACCAAAAGCAAACTCAAGACAAAAATTTGCCCAAAAGCACTACTTTTGTGACTGAAAACACATTCTTCATCAATCAGCAACCCCATCACTTCGTGGGAAATTAATACTAAGTTAACGAGGTTCTTCAACGGCTGTATTTAGAACCAAGTCAATTCAACGAGTCGCATTTAGTAATGTGTAAAAAGGAAATGCAATAGAATTCAGTGATGAATAAGGCTCGATTCCCACTCGCTTTAAGTTATTCAATTCAGTCAGGTCATTTCTATGAGACTTTTCATGACTACCGGTAGTTTAATATGCAATCCACACAAAGCAAATGTTTATGGATAAGATATCATTTATGACTTATTCACGAAAAACAGTGGTCCGTTAGTTCATTTCATGCCAACAAATAGAGTGATTCAAAAAATATTCTGATAGTAGTCTTTAAACGTCATCACAATTTTAGTGAGAACTGCAAGGATAGTTTGCAGTGATAGTCTAACTCGAGTCAATGACTCGACTCGAGTCACGATTTTTACTGACTCGGGCTCGACTCGAGTCATGTTGACAAAATGGTAACTCGACTCGAGCCACATTTTGCACAGAATGACTCGACTCGAGTCACAATCACTGACTCGAGTCAGAGTCACTTTTACAAAACTCTGAGCCTCTGATGGATAAACCAAGGTCGTTTGCGCACAAAAATTAGCATTTTTCCTTCATTGATGATCATGATTGGCGCATGTTTTCTGTCTTGACTGTCTAGTCGTGCTATGTTACATTTCAAGGATTAAGTTTCTCCAACTTGCACAGAGGTGGACTCCTGAGACTTTGCATTCACTAAGGGGTTAGCAGCAGAGGTCTACGGAGTCTGAAAATTTTGACTCCGACTCCGCTCCTGTTGAATATACTCAGACACATTTTAAAGTTTTGGACTTCGACTCCTGCTAAAACTCCAAAGTGAATAATCTAAACATTTTGGCAGTGTCTAAACGACCGTACCCGGTTTTTCCATTAAAAAGACTAAAGAACCGTATCAAACGAATTTGCTGATCACTGCAATACATGTCTGTTGCTTCTCAGATAAAGGATTAAGGTGGCCATAATTATTTTACCCTATACTCTAACCATTCAGCTTAACTACGAACAGGGCCGGATTAAGGGGGGGCAACGGAGGCATACAGCTCGATATTATATTCCTCTGTTGCGTTAAGTAACAAGGGCCCCAAAAGCAACTGGCTTCTCTACAAGTTTGACTGTCTGCCAGTTTTAGTAATCGCTACTGAAAAACCTGTAAGAATTTTCGGTTTTGTTCAATACAAATATATTTGATTTCGCTGGTAACGTTTTCGTAATAATCGTTTCTTTTGGCATGGATATGACTCCCTACTCGTGCATTACACTGATTGCACAAATGCAGGGCCGGGTTTACCTATAGGCTATATAGGATTAAGCCCAGGGCCTCAAGATCTAAGGGGGCCTCCAACAAACTGTGGTACGCATAGAGTCAATGGCCGGTATATGATCATTTAGATTAAATTTCGTCAAAATTTTATGTCTTAATTATTCTTCACGAAATTTAGTTTTTTAACTTTCGTGTTGATAACGCCAGAGTCTTCGGACGAGTTGCCATGAATCTCAATATGACGGTTGGTCAAGCCGCATGCTACTATTGTGTCGATATACTCAAACCACGCTGGCTGCGTTGACTGAATCGTACCGATTGTTACGTGTGA
>JGI24021J15306_10004059_pt1 | contig 16852 bp, 13 predicted proteins | sample Ectturendosymbi1_FD_15306 | JGI IMG/M metagenome (IMG submission 15306) | reverse complement strand
GTGCTTTTCAACCTTTGGAAAGGCGGTTTGCACTCTTTTATTCAATGAAAATTTCATCCGCACTGCCAACACTAGTGTTGCTGAACAATAGCCTTTGGGTTTAGGTTTTGGGTTTAGGTTTTGGGTTTAGGTTTTGGGTTTAGGTTTTGGGTTTAGGTTTTGGGCTTAGGTTTTGGGTTTAGGTTTTGGTTTTAGGTTTTGTGTTTAGGTTTTGGGCTTAGGTTTTGTGTTTAGGTTTTGGGTTTAGGTTTTGGGCTTAGGGTTTGGGTTTAGGTTTTGGGCTTAGGTTTTGGGCTTAGGTTTTGGGGTTAGGTTTTGGGATTAGGATTTGGGTTTAGGTTTTGGGTTTTGGGTTTTGGGTTTAGGTTTTGGGTTTAGGTTTTGGGTTTAGGTTTTGTGTTTAGGTTTTGGGTTTAGGTTTTGGGTTTAGGGTTTTAGGTCATGTAGCAAGGACCTTATGCTAATGCAAGTGTATCGTCCTTGTCACTTGATCAATCCAAGCAATCGAATTCGCCTAATGGCAAAATAACTCCCGCAATACTTTTCACTCTGATGCCTAATAGACACTTCCTTGTTAAATTTTGGAAATGCCAAAAGGCTTTGTCTATTTTGCCTCATGAGACAAACGCACTGCTGGACCTATTTTGCCTTCAACCAATCGTAGTTGGCTAAAGGCAAAATAACTCCACTAGTTCTTTTGCTTCGTGAGGCAAAATAAAAACGCATGATTTTACATTGGTGGATCAGGACTGGATCGGACTCATGATTTTCAAAAATTTTTCGGATCAGGACTGGATCGGATTCAATTTTATCGGATCAGGACTGGACTCCGACTGACAAATTTCACAGTCCGCTCATCTCTGCAACCTATGCAATCATCCTTTTATTAGCCATATAAAACACGCTGAATTCTGGGTAAGAGCCCTCGATGGCCTTCGCAAAGACCTCGAAACAGTCCCTTTGCCACGGGGGCTTTGGTGGGCTTAGACCCCAAACGAAACTCCAAGCCCTCCAAATTGAAATATGAAACACTATAAATTAGTGGTTTTGCCTAATTTCAGAGTGTCAAGCCCCACGCACAAACGTAAAGACCCCTATTGAAGACTTTCTGGCGACGTGTCTGACTCGAAATCCAAGCGCTTGAAGTTCTTGTACAAAATCCAACCACCTACTTGGCCGAAAAGGGTTTAATTCTCTTGCAATTGATTGATATCAAAACAGGAAAATGGTGTTGTCTTGTTAGTGGGACACAAGATGACCTAATGTGAGGAGTGTCGAGGCAAAGGTCTACAATTGCAAGAAGTACTCAGCAACACCTGTCCATTAATTTAATTGCATACTTTGAATAAATAAATGACGATATTCTGTGTACATTTTTGTGCTTATTACTTTGCAGTAGATACTAGGTATTCGTTATTTTGTTTATTTAAACAAAATTTCTTCATCGTTTGTTACAGTCTAATCCGACTTTACGGCTATTGTTCAGCAACACTAGTGTTGGCAGTGCGGATGAAATTTTCATTGAATAAAAGAGTGCAAACCGCCTTTCCAAAGGTTGAAAAGCACTGCATTATTGTAAAAGAAGTCTATTCTGAAGTTTGATAATTTTTGGTTATCTGAGTTTCACAACGGTTCGGGGACAAAAAATAGGTTTCAACAATTGTGAATGTACGAAATTTTAAACATCGCAAACATCCATGCATTAGATGTTTGAGGGAAGTGCATATTTATTTGCAATAATGAAATATTTTTCCTTTGATCTTTCCGTTTATGCCTTTTGCAACGCAACTTTTTTCCACTCCAGTTACGTCATCAAACCTCCGCAATCAAGGTCCGCTATTTACGGATATCCGTCTTTTACAGGGCACCATTTAGGCATTGCCTTACCAACCTTTTGTGATCATGTTGGAAAACAAAACTCTTCAAGCAATCTCTGATCTGTAGGAAACCAGCAATTTCTCTCAAATAATCTGATTTTCATATTTCACAGTATGTACGTACCTGTTTTTTTCGCTGAGACGTTTTGGTCGTTTGACCAAAGTAGCTTAAAACTTTTGTCATTTTTTCATTTTCAGATATCTTTTATGACTGAAAAAAGCATTATGACTGAATTAACTTAAATTTTTTGATAATTTCAACGAAAATTTGGTCAATGACCGAAAAATCCAGGTATGTACACTGTTCAGTGTACAGGTCCAAGAGAAAAAAATCCACTTGGTACGGCTGAAAATATTTCAGTCAGAAACTTATTGGTATGTAGCCCTATCTCTTCCTTACAGACCTATTCTGTATAAATAGATATGTAACGCAACCAGACAAAAATTGTTCAGTCATGTAGGGCAAAGGAGTGAAACCCGTGGCCGAGGAGCTGACATTCATGACTTTGTGGCCCGCGGAAAGGTCCAGATTTGAAAAGGGTATTGCAGTGTTGCCAACCTTTCGGTTTTCCCACAAATTTGGGCTTATTTTTTTGTGGAGTTGCGGGTTTTTTTGAAGTCTTGCGGGTTGCTTGTTTTTGGGCTTGTTTAATTGAAATTTGCTTGTTTTTTGGGCTTGTTTTCTGCAGATTTGTGTTTTGAGGATTGCTTTTATTTCAAATTTTATGGCACTTTTGCAGTTTCAATTTACTACTAAAGGCATATTGGGCATGTTTTTGTGAAAAATTGCTCATTTTGGGCTTGTTTTTACGGATTTGCCTCACTGCTTTTTTACTTAATTTTCTTGCTGATTTTTTGTTTTGTTGAATTTTCATGCCAACGCATGTTGGGCTTGTTTTTCGGTTAAATTACCTGTTTTGAGCGTGTTTTTCAAATTTTCTTGTTTTTTTTGCAAAATAACCTGGCATCACTAGGGTATTGCCAATACTCTATGAATGGCCAGCAAGTTATCTACCAACTGTAGTCTTGGCCCATGGAATGACCAATCTAGTTACGTGCATTTGGCCTGACAGTGCTGCATGTTTGCACACCAGAACACCTGTAAATACTACAAGATCACTAAGATTGCCAAGACAATTGCTAAGACAAGGTCACTAAGATTACTAAGATTAATTTCTGATCTTCTCATTCTTGATGATCTTGTTAGTGGTGATTTTAGTGATCTTAGCAGTCTTAGTGATCTTGTGATGTTTACAGGTGTCCTGCACACCCCTGATGTAGGGGAGGGCATGACTTGTACAAGTTAGAAACATTGTCTGACTTTAATTGCCCTATATAATATTGCATACAATCTTCATTTCAATTCACCTAAGCGACTGATATTGACAGATTTCGATTGGCAGTTGTCTATTTTGCCTCATGAAGCAAAAACCCCGCTGGAACTATTTTGCCTTTTGATGAACATGATTGGTTGAAGTGGTCACATCACAAGTTCAGAGCACATGACCTGCATGATTGACTGTGACCTCTGTATCAGCTCAGTCTGACGTGCATGGACAAGTGGTGTTATTGTTTTCGGTGCTGGGAAGCTGTTACAGTGTTAGTGGTTTCTTGTTTATGTAAACTGTAGGCTAAACTGTAACCCATTGTCTCTTTGAATATCGTTCTTGTCACATGACCACTTCAACCAATCATGTTCAACTAAAGGCAAAATAGCCTTGGGAGAGCGTTTGTCTCATGAGGCAAAATAGACACTACCATTTTAATCTTCTTCAGTTTACCATGTCATTTATAAAGTTAGCATTATAATTCTGTATTAGCCGATTCTGTCCGTTCAGATTGTTGAATTTCTTTTTTCAGACTGAGATACTAATATGACATAGGCCTAGTACTGGTATGGATAGAAAAACAACAGATTCAGTGAAGAAAAATACCAAGGTGAAAAAAATTTGTACAGTCACAATTNTAACTTTCGCAGTCTCAACCATTTGTATTAACAGTTACATCATTGGCATTGAAAATGTTCTTATGGTTGACTTTCCATATTCTTGGTCATAATGTAGTGAGTGTTTCACAGTGTAGAATAATTGTTCATGCCTCCTAGTAAAATCAGAGCACTGCTTTAAACTTTTGNGAAACAACATTCAGTTGCCACTGAAATTTACATTATTTATGGGTTGAAATNAAAAAATTTAAACTCTATTAGTAAATGTTTTTTTTATTTTCATGTTTGGATGGAAGCATGCAATTGTTGAAAATATGCAACTATTGTTTTTTATGATCTACCACAAGGATGGCCAACCATGTGTTTGCGCATAGGTACCCATGTTTGAAAAAATGGGCGTGTAGTGGGCAAAAGGTTGGCCACCCCTGATCTACCACATAAGTAAGTTTAGTCTGACATGCAGCATATATGTTACATCACATATTTTTGAAGGCTTTAACAGCTGATCGCTACAAGCTTCTGCTTCCACTTAATGTTGTGAGAAAGACCAAAGAACTACCAGGTGACGATGCAACAAAGACAGCAGTTGGTGGAACAGCTCCAGCAAAGCTTGTGCAACATGATGAAACTGTAAGTAAAGTGTTTGGCAGTGTTTGGCTTCATTGTGCTGCTTGTTTTTTTTCATGATACTGAACTCCAGAGTTTGGATGAACTAACATCCATTTTCATGCACAGAAGTAGAAGTTGTTCAAGAACAATCTGGCCCATCAGAAGAGCACAGATATGTGTTGCAGAAGTCAATTTTGAGCTATATATTCCAAACTAAAGCATTCATTTTAGGGCTGGGTTCAAAGAACAAAAATTCTTTGTATCAGTAAGAAGTAATTCTAACAGATTACTTACACAGGGTTGGGGAACCTATTTACTATCACGGGCTGCATGAATTGTGCATTATCATTGGCAGACTGCAAAATCAATTTTATACTAAACTTCTACCTTCATCTAACTAAGAGCAAGAGTGGCTGCTGTTGACTTGCTATTTAAGTACCTGCTTTCATAGATCTTCGTTTTGAGACGATGTTGAACTCTAACTTGGGTAACGAAAATTCTGTTATGGGTCATATCAAATGTTCATGCAGGCTGCAGGTTTCCCACCCCTGGCTAATGGTAACTGGAGTCATTCAAGCAAATAAGCAAAATGGACATTTAGACTTAAAAATATACAAGCACATCAAAATCATTGCAATTTTAAATGATATAATGGGCGGTTCAGGCCACGATTCTATTTTATGCAATGAGCTTCTAGCTCCAAATTGTAATCACGATGAAAATCAACAATTGTGACTCACAAGCGCTCTTCACAGGCAAGAAATCTATCTGCCTTAATAGCTTATTTTATGTGTGATGATGCATGTCATGTGTATAATATTGTGTTTGCAGCAACAAATGTTGCTTCTAAAATCTTAACTACTAAAANCAAATTATTTGAAACATCAAGTAATGAAAAAATTACTTAATCCAAGTAATTAANTAATTACTTAGTTGAACCCAGCCCTACTTCAATTCGTGCAACTTCCCTAGAGTTGGGTGAAGACATTGCTAGTGCATTGCTGTGCNTGATTGTTCCAACGTTTTTTTAACCTTATTCCATGGAGTAAGAAAAACTTGCTTTTTAAAGTGTCAATCACACAGAAAGTGGAGATGTAATTGTTTTCCAAGCACAACATTGTTATGTTAGCACTAAAAAATTCAACTTAGGTTGTAGAGTGAAAACTACAAGAGGGGCATTTTCCAAATGTTCATTGCATTTATTGCAGCCTGTCAACATGCGTGCATTGCTACAGACAGCTTTGTGTGGACATTACCATTTCAGTGTTTACATAAAATGTTATCAAGACTTTCCTGCTGGTGCAAGCTACGTCCCTGAATTTTTTGAGTTATGTGCTTTTGAAACACTAAAAACCAACCTTTGCAAAGAGGTCTTGTAACTTATTGATATTTTAAGGGTGACTTGCAAATGCTGTTTTCAGAAACTTACATTAAAACCACTGAGCAACCCTGCTGTTTCTCGTGAGATTGATATTATCAAGCAGTATCTGCAAGATTCTGGAGTGACAGATTATTTGCATCAATTCACAAGACAACTTTTGCAAGATGATCTGCTACCGTACAATCCATATCCACAGTACATTCGTTGGTTTCGTCCTATAGCTGAAAGGTAATTAAGATGGAAGGTATGCTATAGAACAGTGTTTTCCAAACTTTTTTTCAATAGTGCTGCCCTCAACAACTTAATGACTATCCAACGCCCACTTCGACAAAAAATAAAAACACATTTACAGTATTCATCATTTATTACAACAACATAATGCCGAACTCAGTAGCTCTTAATGTGACAAATGAGGCTGGCGTACTGCTATCAGCTTGTCAATATCGGGTTTCAATTTTGTGAGAAACAATCATAAATCTCCCCGCTTAGCTATATCAAGACAGTTTCTCTTATTGTCCAAAAGCGTTATCACTGCGCTGAAAGCGTGCTCCCCAAGAGGCATTAGACATGCAAAATAAAATAAATGTCCTTTGAACGGAATTCCATGGGATGGGACAGTAATAAGTTGCCATGAGATGGGACAGTAATAAATTGCCATGAGATGGGACAGAAAAAAGTGTCCCATGTACAAGCGTGTCTAATGCAGTTTGAAGCACTGTTTATGAAGTTTGATTGAATATAGTTTGCTTCTTTGAAAATAGTTTCCTGTATCCCTGTATTTTTCATCGCTTACTAATCAAGTTCTTGATTAGAAACAGATGTGTTTCAAAGGCGCTTTTCAATATTATTGTTTAACAATAATGCTATGTGAATAAATGGGTTGTGTGCTCAAGTTGGCTTTTAGGAACTGTGGAACATCGCTATACCTGCGATTTTAAAATATTGCTTGCTTTTGGCTATCAAATATCAGAGGACACCAGCAATTTAAGAATTTTACGTGTTGACACTTTTCCTTATTTGCTCCACACCTGGAGAGAACAGCATGTTTTTGTCGTGCTTTTGTACACATTGAACTTGTCCCACTTCGCCGTTCACAGCCCCATCCTACCCTAGGGTTTCACAACTGGGGTTCTGTGACTCCCCAAATGGGCTCCACCAGGAAGGGCGTTTTTAGGGCGTATGATTGATAAAAAGTTGGGAAACACTGCCCAACTCTCTCTCAGGTATTACCGATAAAAGCTTCGCTTGTTTTTTGCAGCAACAGGTCTAAAATGCGTTATGCAATAGAGGTTTGTTGCATCACAATCGAAAAAAAGCTTGGCGCTGTCATAAGCAAATCTATACGATTTTGACAAAGCGCTTATTGATTTACGAGGGAGAGCAGAATGCCGTTCGGATAGTATTCCTCCCTGCTGTGGTTTGCCGTGAGTTAGTAGTCATTATTCTGCATGCATCAAATGTCTTCCCTCGGCCTGATGCCGCGACTACCACTTGGTTCGCCCGCTCACAAAGACGGGTACATGCGCTGGTCCATCGTGGTGAAGCATTCGTGATTAAGCACAGTTCAAGTGTGATGGATCGATGCAGCGATTGTATTCAACGTTTTGAGAAGCCATTGAATAGTTAACGAATATTGTGGCTTGATAGTTAATTTCTGGAAATTGGAAAGCTAGGATAATTGTAATCCTTTTAAAAGTATTTGACTCGATCTTTACAACTTCATCCCGTAGTCTTCCAGCACCAGCCAGACCTTTGCGCGAGCAGCGCATAGACAAACATACGCTTTTATTCAGCTCAACGGACATAATATCTGCTACTATTGCATAGCGAATGGTTTTATTGCTTCCGTGATTGTTTTGTGGTCTTGCTTTCATCAGGCAACTGAAAACTGTCGGCTGCCACTGTACTTTGCAGCTGGGTTTACTTTTTCGGTCATAGACCGATTTTTTTTGAAATGACCGAAATAAGTAAATTAAGTCGATTCGGTCGTAATTTCTGAAACAGTAGGTTGGTGAATACTGTTACGGAGAGTTTTAATACTTCTATGGGCCAAATGTCCGAAATGTTTTTTGCGAAAAAGGAAAACCAACCTTGCAGCCTCTTTGAAAATGACTTTCCGTGAGGGGTGAGGTATCAGCAAAACCTCACCTCGAAAGTGGAAAATCGTTTGAAAGCCTCATTTTTAAGCTTTTTGGAAGAACTAACACAACCGCGTTTTTTTTTACACAAAGCTTAAACCAAGCCTTGCTGCCTGAAATGCNATTTGGCTATTTTCGGCTAAACCTGGTCACTATTCACCACCATAGCCACTCTNCTTGTCAAAGTTCCTGACCACCTTCATGTTTTTTTTACTGCGCCGTGTCATTTATGCATGTCTTTTCAAAAGTAGAAAGTTCTATACATACAGTAATTTGCCTCGTTTCAATTACAAGCACGGATGCGTATTTGTTATGTTAGGCATGAGTTGTTTTTCCCTGGCGTGACTTGAATTCTACATTGTTTGTCACAGATAGACAACTTTGAGTTAACCAGACGACGACCGCAGGGCGGCATTGAAATGTGTCAAGGCTAGAGCTTGACCGATGTATCGGCACACCGATCTATATCGGCCGATATGACGATGTTGCCGATGTATCGTATCGGCAAAATTCCGCCAGTATATATCGGCAATATTTGCTCATAAAAGTGTTACGCTGTTGCTCTGCATGAAGCGTTCGGAAACCCAAGTTCCTACTTCGTCACTAACCCTGACTGATTAACGCAAATGCTATGTCCTGTTCCTAGCGCACAGAGCCTTCATGCATATGATCAGATCGCTGTGCAATAGTCCCGAAACGTTCGCTCGCAGGGTTTGGCGCGGTAAGCATATGATTGCCTGCGAACAAACTAAGTTACGTGCTGTTGTGTTGGTTGGCTGTTTTATTAAAGTCTGTTTAGGCCAGGGGTCACCAACCTTTTTGAAACTACGAGCTACTTCTTGTGTACCGATTAATGCCAAGGGCTACCGGTTTGATACACACATTTGAAATAATTTTCTCAATTTACCTTCAGTTATTTTAGTGTTGATATTTGTCAATGTGAAGACGTTGATCATGATAATATTATTTTTAGAACAGGCCCCCAGGCGACCTATGTGGTCCATGCGGGTGACCTGATGCCCGAGGGCACCACGTTGGTGATCCCTGGTCTAGGCTATGCAGCCTTGCGTTCAGCGTGCATCAAAAAAGTGCCTACGTCACAGCGAGCAGTGAAGCAGGTTTGCGCAGAATTTGATGTTGTACGGTTGTTCAACGCAGTGAAGTGATGGTTTTAATGCGTCGTTTTTTTACTTACTCATGACATCCCAGCGTAGGCGCAGATGTCCACACAAGGAGTAGGCCTACTTAGACGCAACACATGTTTTCTTGTTTGTGCATTTGTTGATTTCGAGTACACTAATGTGAATCCTAGAAATTGCTATGGACTGCAGTAGGCACGACGGATGAAACCATCCTATTGGAGTACATTTGATCTTTAGTCAAACACAGTTGGTTGAAGTGTGAAAAGTACAATACGTAAAGAGACAAGGGTTTAGCCTACACTACAGTTCACACAATGCAAACAAGAAGCTGTTAACAGCTTGCCAGCACTGAAACCACGACATTACTTGCCTATCAAACTAAGCCGTTTACTGACGTCACAGTCAACTGAAACAGTCATGCTGTCCAAACTTGTCATGTAACCAGTTCAGCCAGTCATGTTCGGCTGATGGCAAAATAGCTCCAGGAGTGTATATTTTGCCTCATAAGGCAAAACAGACACTGCTTTTCTTAACTTATCACAATCATCTGCTTTTTCATAATTGTAACTTGTGAAATAATTTTTTTGTTTATGTCGCCTGAAGAAAAAAATATACTGTAATGCCTTTCAGCTGTAGTTTGAGTAATGCAAAAATATCGGCAATGAAAAATGAAAAACATCCGTATTGGCCAAAAAAACGTATCGGCCAAGCTCTAGTCAAGGCACTGTTTTCGGTTCATGAGATTTTGCCTCGTTTTTTTCAGGTTTCATTTGAGGAAGCAGTCGTTGAAAAGCATACAATCCAGCTTGGACTGCCCTGCGATTCCAGGAAAGGACGGTATCCTCGCTTGTGTCAAGTCACCGTCGGGAGATTTTGTCGCTTGGGGTTTGGAGCACATAGTGTCTCACGTTAACTGGCTAACTTTGGAGTCGTACAAGGATATGGTTTCTACATGTACCGTTACAAGCCAAGCAGTGACTCGTCGAAGTTCGAAACAGGTCAATCCTCATCATTTGTTGTTGGCTGATTACTGCTGGTCGTTATATAAGCTGACCCGGTTGGTGCATTTGGGTTTATGTTTGTGGTTAATGGTTGAGGGCATGACAAAAAGGATTTTCAATTTTCCTGATGTTTGTGAAACGCGGGAAAAATATTACACCATCCCGGGAATACCCGGGAGTTCTGCATACATGGCACAAAATATGTAAAAAACTTGGCTTGATGTGGAGTTGCCGTTTTGGTGTGGAGACAGAGGAGCTATCGGAAGTTGCTGTAAACCGTGAGGTACTTCTAGACCTCCTCGAGTTGCTGCGCCCGTGATACTCTCGAGAGGAAAGCGGATGTTAAAATGAATGAAAAAATTCTAAGTAAAATCTTTCACATTATATTTTCCACTTGGTGACGTGAGTTTCCTCGGGAAGTACCGGGAATTATCTCCATAAAACCAGGAAACGGGAAACCAAAAATTCACTAAATCCCGGGAACCACCAAAACCGGGATGGTTTTGAAACCCTAATGCTAAATTTACAGAACGGCAGTTGGTGTGCTAATTTTGTTTATTAAGGTCTGATTGCAAGATGTCTAGTTCTGCAGATAAAACGGTTTGATTTGGGACCACGCGGTAAATTGTGTATTAACTTGCGTTCAGAAGCAATAACTCAGCAATGATGTTTTTTTAATGTTTGTTGTTTGTGAAGTATGCTGATTGCTTTGCTGTAAACGAGATCCTTAAAGCGCGTTTGGATGCTAGACCACAATAGTTCGCTTTTGAAAATTAAACGTGATAAAAATTACTTATACAAACGAATGGACCGATGGCTTTTTGGTTGTGGTCAGGACTATGCCGTGAGTGTTATGCTCGAAGTGAGCACTCTTTATCACCGATGCCAGTTCGCATTACAGGTTATTCACTTTGGAATTAAAACAAAAGTACAAGAGCTTTTCAGAAGAAAAATAATGAAATGCTGCAGCTTTGAATTTGAAAAAGTAAATTGATTTGGCACATGAGCCCTAATACCGGTAGTAAACTTTGAACCTTAAAAAGAAGTTTTTAGGTGCTAGCTTAATAATAGTTCCGCGTATTAGGAGGTCACACTGTTAAAAGCAGGTTTTTTTAAGGAAAATGTTAGGTACCTGGTGTGGACCTGTAGGGACCCGATTTCTCTAATTCTAGGGACCCGATTTTCTCAGATTCTAGGGACCCGATTTGAAATTCTAGGGACCCGATTCGGGTCCCTAAAACACTGTTAAAAGTAATATGTTTTTCCTATGTGATTAAGTTATCTGTGTTAATGGAAATGCGAGTGAAATTAGTGTTGCGGTTTTCCACAGCAATTAAAAAATTTACAAAATTCTCCGGAATTTCTAGCAATGTCATGAAACGTAAAGTGAGGGATCTTTTTGTTGGTGACACATTTTTTCACGTCGTGCAGCACAGACTTGGACAACTAAATAATTCTAGTTTTCTAATTCGATTAATTAGAGCGAAATGACGGTAATGCTAATTCTATTCTAATTCGCTAAAAGCTTCAATGCTGTAATTTTAGTTCTAATCCAGGGGTGGGCAATTAGTGTGGCTCGGGAGCAACTTTGAGAAGGCCGCGATCAGCGGAGGGCCAAAACTTCTGGAAATAGAGACAAATCTCGGTTCAAGTTAGCCTCAGCACTAACGTTTGTTGTGTTGAGTTGGAGAATATTTCAGATTTGAAGAATTTCGTGAATGCTTGCGCAAGCCACTGAAAACGCTGTGGCGGGCCACATTTGGCCCGCGGGCCGCTATTTGCCCGCCACTGTTCTAATCTAGTTTCCGATTTTGCCAAAAATGCTAATTTGTCCAACGATATTTTAGATGAAACGAGAATGCACTCTCATGCAATGAAAATGCAACGAAATTGTCACAAGTGCCGCACCACAGTCCCATAACAGAAAAGCGAAAACAGTAAAAACTTGATCAATTTCTTTTCTCATTCACAGCTGCAGTACCAAGTACGTGGCCTACTAATGATTATTATTACATCACATTGCCTATCCACTCACACGCAGAAGTCACAATAGTTATTTAGTCATCAAGGTGCTACGACAGTCAGTCAGCGGTGATGTTTTAGGGCAGGGGTGTACAACCATGCAGTACTGCCGGGCCAAATGGAAANAACCATATTGGTCCACGGCCCACAGCTGCATGTGTCAAGCTCTGCGAGTTAGACAACGCGCTGACCACACACACAAGATTGGCAATACCCAATGCCGGATTAACCATTAAAGCTACTAGACTATAGCCCTAGGCCCTGGAAAAATTCGGTCCTCAATTTTCTTCTTGATTAAATCTCCTGAAATTTATCAAATTTAACGAAATATCTGTTCAGCCTTAGGCCTACCGTACCCTTAAACCGGCCCTGGCAATACCTTTCAAAAACCGTAATGCTTGCTTGAAAATTTGGCCCTTTCCGCGGGCCACAGCCCACAAAATTTAAGCTCCCGGACTACTTTTGACCTGCGGCCCATGGGTCGCACACCCCTGTTTTAGGGTTTTGTAAAAACGTACATCATTTCCCTAATCTGAAGGCTGCTGTTTGACAACTCCTGGGTATGACAGCGACATCGGCTCCATCGGAAGGAGTTTTGCTGCGTCGCCCTGAGACCAGGGACGCCGGAGAGCAAGGGCATGACAGGGGCATTGCCCCCCTGACCTTTTAACAGGGGGGCAACGGGGGCCGAGGTGCCTTTATCACAACAGCATCTTAGGTAATTGCATGGTTTGTCAAGATTGAATTGAAACAAATGTAGTGCAGCTATTCGCGCACCCAGAAAATTCAGAATGGTTTTCTATAATTTATGTTGTTATTTTTGAGGTCAACATTGTTGCTGAACAGAAACAAGCATATTGATAACAATTTTTTTTGTTTTTTATAAGTTTACACTGCCCTCAACTTTTTTACTGCCCTACCGCTGTTCCGACGTCCCTGCCCTGAGCCAACAAAAGAGAGAGCCAAACCAACGACCTTCAGCACTTGAGATTCAAATCGACCAAGTTCACTCTGCTAATGCTGTCACAACTTCAATGTTGTATGTGGCGTAATCACCACGCCATATTAGCCATGCAGGCGAATTGTGCAGCGCGAAACGCGCCATCTTGGCGTACGAATCTCTGCTATTCTCGTGCTTAGGGCTATGAGAATGAATCCACATTTGGGCATGAATGGAACTTGGATTAAAGTTGCTTTGATTTGAGCAAATGTAATTCTAATTCTAATTTTAGTTCAATTTATGATTCTCGCAAATCCGCTAATTTTAATTGTAATCTAATTTGCGACATCTGAGTTAGCTCTAATTTTAATTCTAATCTAATTTAGAAAAGCTAAAAACATTATAGTTGTCCAAGTGTGGTGCAACAACAGCATTTCTGTATCTTTTCGCCTTGCGAGAACCTCTTCATTAAGTTTGATCTTGTTTCAGATATCAGTCGTGGTATCTTTAGCTGGTCCTTGTGTTTTCAACAACTCATTTTACCAAGATTGGATGAACGTTGAGCTTAAAGTTGCGATCATCGTTACTGGTTCGGATTATCTTGTGGCGGCGAAAGAGTTCTCTTATGCAGTTTTTGAAGATTTGAAGCATCTCCGTTCCAATCAACACCACGTGCTGTTAGGTTAGTTGCCATAAAATCGCCAAGTTGCGTGAAGATAACACGATTGTAGCCGGACATAGCAGTGACAGATCGTGGTAATCTGCTACAAGAGCATAGCTACGCAGGAAAAATCCTGAGTGGTATGAGCGGATGTTTTTGGTGTCAATAACGTGTTGTATGTTATGACGAAGCAACACTATGTTCTTCTGCAAGCTGTATCGCCAACCGAGGCATTCGTTTCCTCCTGACCATGCCCTCGCCATGAATTGGTCGTGGTCCAGTGATATTTTTTGGTCAAACCAAAACAAACGGCGTGGCCTTTGCGCCATGACATATCATTAGTTTCACTGCTGTTGTCATGAGCGTATTTTCGGATTTCTCTGGCACTGCAACGTAGAGCGCTTCTCGAAACAGCACTCTTTATTACTTCTTGTTTTGTTCCATTAAATTGACGATACGAAACGCTACGCCCTGTGTGGTTTTATCTATCACTGCTTGGACTGTTTCGGACGTCTGATCAAGTTGTCTCAGTCATGGCTCAGTGTTTGAGAGCAGCAAGGAGCCTTTCTGATTCGAAAGTGAACATACGAGCGTTTTAAAATGGCCAAATTTTTCTTTTAGATTTGACCGTACCTATCGAAGACGAGCAAGGTTGGACTACGAAAACATGGCCACGTTCGGAGTTGGTCGCACTGCTGTCTGGCCCGACTGAGGACACCGAACTGCAGAGCGCTTTAGTGAACGCTGTCACGTCGAAGAAGCGAATTCAGGTCAGCTGCGTTTTGAGCCAATCTTCGAAGTCGTCTGCGTCGAGGACTTTGATCCCCGCCAACAAAACCTACTACTTGATGTTTCTACAAACACAAGGGCAGTTTGGAGGAAACGCTGCGAGGTAAGTTCAAGCCTGTCAGGCAATTACAACGCTGAAGCAAATTTGAAAATTGCATTCGGCGCGCGTTTGAGTGGGATTAGAGATTGCAGCATGTTTGCACAAGATAAGAAAATGTAGCGATGATAGATTTCAAATTTACTGTCGTTTTATCGTGTAGCTCCTCTTTGCGATGCATTTGTTAGGTGTAACGAGATGTATGTCGACTGTCTAGCATTACCAATTCTATTTTATTATTTTTACATACCTGGCTGCCGTCAGCCTACCCAGTGTACGGAAGCCCCACCCGTATGAACCATTAATTCAAAGCATTATCGAAAAATGCAGGATACATCGAGTTTATTACGGCAGGGGTGGCCAAATTTGTTTCTGAGGACACTTCGAGAAGGCTGCGTTAAGTGGAGGGCTGTACCTTCTAATTTGATCGTAAAATAATTAAATAATAAAGAAACATAATAGTACACATAAAAGGTTTCGTTATAAATGTTCTTGTGCAACTGCACTTTATCCAGTGTAAGCAATTCAGTGAGATAAACCTCTGATGAAGTCATAACGTGATAAGTTAGAAGTCACACTGTGATCAGCTTCGTACGGCGATAATTTGAAGGAAGTTTCAGATTTGAAGATTTATTTCCAAAATGCCTCCGCGGGCCACTGTAAACCCTGGGGCGGGAGCGGGACACAAATGGCCCACCCCTGTTGCGGTGTAGCAACTACAGTCGCTAATCAGCACCAATGCCAAAAATGCACTAACCACTGACAAGTTACAGCTACGTAATCACTAAATTGCTCACCGTATACTTCATGTATACGTCATGTTCGAAGTAGCTCGAACGAATCGGTGGCGAATTAGGCCCATTTCATTGAAGTAGATCTACAGACAAAACGCCTGATGGAGTTGTTCGCACATTTTTGGATTTGAGCTTCTGCTGACGAAGCTTCACATTTTGGTCATTTAACTTGTAGAGTGAGTGTGACTTTAACATTCATGTTGAAAGCAAGAACGTTTTGTTTGCGCAAATTTTGCTTGTTTCAATAGAAACGTTATGAGAAACACAATCGCCCTTCTCAAACGAGCTTGGTTTTCTGAAGTCTTACGAAAGGTTTTATACGATCGTGAGTTGTTGTTCTAACAGTAAATCTCATTTGGTTGTTTTGCTATTAAATTTTTAGCAAAGCTCCTCCAAAACTGATTGTCGCCACCCTTCCCTACCAAGCTCTTCATGAAGGACTGTTCCTCGACCGCAGCGCCGCGGAGCTCTACGTCACCACCTTCCAGAAATACTACGTTTCGGACGCGCAAGGCTCTACGACGGGAAGAAAGCACAGGGGCAAGGTCAATCCGACGCAGCCCGATGTACTGACCCGGGTCGTTGAGGTAGTATATCTAAGCAAGTAGTATTTCACCTTCCGAGGTGTTGGACTCCGTGTTTGACAGATGTCTCGTGCTTGTTTTGGGGTTGGGAGGCTCTGCTGTTGCAAGGGTTATCTTTTAGGGACATATCATCGAAGCGAAAATAAAATAAAAATAATTCTTCCTTGTGTGTTTTGAATGCTTGGCTTGCAGAAAGGAAACGTTAAAAATTTGGGTATGTTTTGAAGCATTAGTTTCGCCCGTTGAGAGAGCACTGCCAGTTTGTTTCAACTTCACTGTCGTGGACTGTAAAAAGAAAGCGTTATTTTAACTTGCTGCGGTTTTTAAGCGAAGCGCTGTGCATCTTGTTAGATGTGAGTGCGATCAAGAACTCGGTAACCTTTAAGCTATTGTTACTGCTTTAGGCGTTGCAAATGAAGATAGCTAGTCTTACACCAGAAAAAGATACGCATTCGATGGTACACTACATGCTTCTGGTGAACTTGGCGCAAACTCGCACGACGTCGTTTTCGAAGGCGGTGGAACAAGACATCGTTATCCAGGTGGCGTAACTTATTATGAAGGTGTTTTTGTTCAACTATCGTCTTGCGTAAGGTGACCGCTCGTGCGTTCCTGTTTTCGTGTTTTAAGAAACCTCTTGTTTCATTACGGTCACGTCCAGAAGAATTTTATTCTGAGTTGACTAAAACGCGTTATAAAAAACACGGTACATAACGGGAGGCGTAGAACGTTTGGTTTTGCGGTCTTTAAACAAAATTCGGCGAAGCTGTTTCACTTCACTTTACTTTACGCTCTTCAAGACGCATCACATCACGGCAAGAATGTGGAAAACTTAAGTCGTCCTCTCTTCAATAGATTTGTCGATTACTTCG
>JGI24021J15306_10004058_pt1 | contig 16853 bp, 11 predicted proteins | sample Ectturendosymbi1_FD_15306 | JGI IMG/M metagenome (IMG submission 15306) | reverse complement strand
TGGAAACAGGCTGAACTACAGTACCGTGTCCAACAACAAATTTAAGTATATTAATATGTAAATCATCTGCAAGGACAAAACAAAGCGTAATTAGTGTTGCTTTCAAAACACCTCTAGAAATAAGATTGGTAATCTGTATATATAAAACGTCACTTCTGCATCGACCCGAGGATATTGGTTTCGCACCAAGCTGTCCCTCCCACATTTTACAACAAAACTGCGCCCATGGCTGTAATGATCGCTGGTTGATTTCGCGGATGAGGAAGATTTTCACGTACTTGTCCTTAACTTTCACCATCTCTGATCCCGAATTGTAATCGATTCCTTATACGCTAGAGAAGGGGTTCTCCAAACTTTTTTACTCCTGCACCCCTAACAAAAATTCGCTCTGAGCTCTTACCCTCTCGCGCTTTTGTCTGTAAGCCATTGCGAAAGAAGACAAAAAGCCACAGTAGAGTAACAACTACACATCGGTTCTTGTCATTTAAGACAGACGCTTTTCGCACCCCCTGGAATGATCTCTTTCACCCCTGATTGGGAGACACTGCTGTAGAGTCAAGTGGTCTTGGTAACTCTGGACTTCTTAAAATCCAAAACAGTAATCATGAAAAAGCATGAGTTGAGCAGACTCACATTTCCCCCCCCAGAAGAACGACGTTGTTTGGGAGTAAAACGAGAGGTTTCGAGTCCTGGATTGACAATTCCAAAGCCATAAAGTCTGCAGTGTGATTCAGTAGATCTTGCATTTCTCGTGGCATCTGCGATAAAAATTTAGACGAATTTGTATAGCAGTTTTGAACAAAAGTAGCGCTATGGAGTTAAGATTCAAAAACGTCTCAATTTTGCGACCAGCTGCATAATACGATTGTTCTTGAAACTAAAAGATGTTTGGTGTATAAATGCCAGGACGTCAATTTTTAACCAGTGTCGCTGGCGCAGAACAGATTCGAAAATAAGACCCCAAATATTTATATCGAAAGAATCCCTTAACTGGAGAGTAGTGAAGAACCGAGAAGGAAAAAACAACTTTATGATCTAAAAGCAGCACAACGTCTTCAGCAAGCAATCGAAATTCACAGAAGTGAACGAAAATTTGTACTTTGCCTAAAACTAAGGCTTGCCGTGGGTAAGCACTGCTTATCTTCCGGTTTGCAGCTGGTTTAATTTACATCTGTAATTCAAACATATGTGTTTGCAAGCCAAGTAAGCGCGCAGCGCAGGCCAGGAGAGTTTTTAAACAAATTTACTTGCAGACCGTAGGTTTCAAACAACAAATATGGTACATTCCAAAAATAATTTTCAACGCTAACCAAGTAGAACCATTGTTGATAAACGTTGAGTACTTTTCCAGAATGATTCATACGCAGCAATGGTCACCAACAACACGATCTGGCCGTAATAAGCGTTGATAACAGCGAAAACTTGACACTTACCAGGTTGTACGCGGTTACGTTAGAGATCTGCCCGGTATGCCTGTCAACGGGCAAATAATCTTCCGAGTTCTTAACCAGCTCAATTGCAAATGTACGCTCCGCACAATCGGTGATCATCGTGTAATGGCACTGGCCGGGGAAGTCGTAAGCGCTGCCATCGAAAGTCCTCACGTGATGCGAGCTCCAGACCGTGCAAGACACTTCGCCGTGCTGCGATGAGCCTCTGATCGCTATTGTTCAAACCCCATGGTCACAACCTACTTTGGCGCGTACATGCACAAAAACAAAATAAAAAGCTTACTGAGCTGGCATTGCAGTCCTTCGAACCCTGGTGCACAGGAGCAAGTGTCGGGCGCCACGCACGTTCCGCCGTTCTGACAGCGATTGGAACAAACGGCTGAAACACAATCAGAACTCGAATAGACTTTTGTATTGCCAGGATATTCGCATGACAATGCTATTCCATCCATTCTGATCGGATTTCCGTTTCAACGGTATAAACTCTTTCATTAACTTATAATTTGAGATGCGCGCTTCATGCAGAGCAGCACTTACGCCATTTAAACTGTGCACACTCAGTCATAGGCGTCGGAAGGATTTTTTCTAGGGGGGCCAATAGAGGATTTTTCCAAAATTTGTCTAGGGGGGGCCAAAAGTGGTGAAATTCGTTTTTTCCCACTCGAAACTAAGAAAATAACCTTTTTTCTGCTAAAAATTTCAGAATCCAGGGGGGCAAGGACCCCCTGACCCCCTTCCGACGCCCATGTACTCAGTCAAAGCAAAATGGGAGGAAACGATTGAACACCGAATCATAGAAAAAAGAACATCAGCGTCTTCAGCTTTAAAATGCCAAAGACAAAATATTCAGAGTCAATTGATACCCATGCCCTCTAAAGTGAGAAGATTTGACAACTTGTATAAACGGTCATCATTTTGCTGCTCAGTAAGTTTTATCCACAAAGGCACACATTTCCGAACCAGTTGTTCTCGCGCAGCTGATCACGCTGTTTTAGGTTCAGTTTCATTGCCTAACAAATTACGTAGTGTCCACTATTTGTAAGTTATTAAATCACTTGACAAAAAACTTACGCAGTTCGCAGGAGCGCCCATGCCAGGGACCAACGCACTCACAAGTGTCTGGACCAACGCATTTCCCATCATGAGTACAAAGAGGTGTACACAAAGCTGTAATACAAAGTGCATTGAAAAAAAGCACGGTGTTACGTGTTCACTTATATCTCATGACTGCACAAGATGCATCACCCGTGTATCCAGCGATTGAAGCGGATTTACGCAGCTGTCAGAAGCACTGCTGACGTTATTTTCAGAGTCAAAGGCTTAAAAAAGAAAGTTTATGCGGTGTTTGAACGGCACGGAGTTAATTGTCTGTCACGATTACTGTCACCTACCAGTTGCACATCGTAATTTTTACAGATGACCAAAAACACAAACTATAGCAAGATTGCAACTCAACTCAGTGCTAACGATTTCATTTTGCAGAAGTGGTACAAATGCTTCTGGTGTATTAAAATCAAGCAGTTTGGTATCACGTAAAACGGATGAGAACAAGGAGGAAAACGCCTTCGTTGTCTTCACTGCATTCACTACTGCCAGTGCAAGTAACTTACGTTGGTCACAAATGTCCCCGGTCCATCCATCCAGACATTCGCAAACATCCCGCTTCGTACATACTCCATTTACGCAAGGGGGATCGCACACAGCTGTAAAAAGATGAATAGCGGTAAGGTAGTACATGGTTTCAATAGCTAACGTTAACCTTTGTTAGTCCTTCCTTTGTGATCCCACGTAGGATTTCTCGACTTTTATTTTACTGGAACAGGGGTCATTTAAAGGCTGTTCGTTAACAACCACCAACTGCAATCAATAACACAACTTCTGACTCTTCAACTATTTTTCCAATTAATTTCCTCTCAAAATATACTGAGCTAATGTTGGTGAGCCTCTGAACTTGATCAGGGCAACAAAAGTTGTTTCCGAGCATGAACTGGAAGGTGTTTGTTTGATGGCGCAACGAACCACGGAAATGTCATTGCACATTAGGTTGAAAGGTTTTATGAAGCTTTGCTTTAGGTAGGTTTGGCTGCGCATTCTTTTCTGTAACTATCAGTGGTAAGCATTGCGCGAATATAGTTGCTTTTTCATGGTGGTTATAACATTAGTGAAATTGAACAATTATGTGCGTATTCCGATTGCGCACCAACACAAAATGGCAAGTCTTCTCATGTCTGAAGTTCAAGCCTTTCAGCAAACAACCGCATTTCTGAACTTACCAGTTTCGCATACGTTTCCAGTATAGCCAGGAGGACAAGAACAGGTGTCGGGCTCGTTGCAAACTCCGTCGTTCAAACAAATAGGATCGCAAATCGCTAAAACACAATTGAAATATTGCTATTGTTGACAACATGCCACGTGCCGAAAAATGTATCTAACTATAAAGTTTTGTTCAGTAATACCTGCCAAACCTAAACACTGGAGCTGTACAAAAAATTGTAATTGGTTTAGAAAGTAAAATTAGACTTGCTTCACAATTTACAGCCAATGATAAAAAAAATAAGAGCAAAACAGCTGTTGCACAGTGAAATAGCAAAAATCAGAGAAAATTGTGCTAGCATGCGGTGGAGGCTACATCTTTTGCGAATGACAAAAATATGTCTTCGAAATATAGATTTTAAATAAAGTAAAAAAAATTGGTTTGATGAGGAACTTTTTCAGAAAAATGTAATTTGGAAGCCAGGGATATCTAGAACTCAGGAGTTCTAGATATTCTCAGAACCCAGGAGTTCATCAGAACTCAGTAGTTCTAGATATTCGTTCAGTCAAAATAAACTGTCATTGAAACATATTATAGCACCGGGGGCTGCTTTATGTGAAGAACTCTCATGCCCTTGATTGTTTATTATTTTGTTTTTATTTAATTATGTATTTACTTAATGGCAATCGACAACAGATGGAAGCCTGAATAAATGCCTTTTGTCACGTTTCGGAGAATGCAGTATTGACAAACATATTCCCGGTAACCGCTGCAGTACAATAACAAACAAAATGTTAATGATTAACAAAATAAAATCATAAGTCAAGGGGAGACGGAAAAGTTATGCTAAAATCGTATGCAGGACATAAGAAAATTGCATACAAACGCAAAAACGTCAATCACTAGGAGATCGCTGTGACAGTTATACACAAATTTTCAACAATAATACTCATGTTTAGAGATCGGTATACCACATGGAAAGCAGGTATTCGAGAAATAAGTGTAATTTAGTCTCAAAAAGGCGTCAAGCACACTGTCGGCAACATTCACTGTATATACTTCATAAACTGTGGCACACTCGAAACATACGAAGTAGGACCGTCGCCATGCGAACACTGCCATTGATGATGAGCTGTGGTTGCTTTAGAGAACAACAAATGGTGTTTTTAGTTATTATCGAAGTTTGAGTGAATATATAAGCGCTTCCACTCTTTCGAAATATTGTCCACATTTTCGCTGCCTTAAAGAAGGGTGTCAATTTTGTAAAAAGCGGTATGAATTTTTACCAATGTCGCGAACTTAAATTTGTACATTGGGAAAAAATGGTGAAATTAACGTTTGTAGGTAGGTATGACACCAGCATATGATAATTTATCACCGTTAATGAGAATGTGAAGGTTACGACACTCACATAACAGCGAAATATTAAGTTAGTATAAAGTTTTTGCGTGAAAAGTGTTTTTGATAATTATTATTTCTTCGTGGTAGTTTGCAAGCTTTCTGTAACACTACTCAGCTTTAGAACAATTATCGTAAAGAAATGTTGTTGTGGTTGATCATGTTACGCTAGATTTAGATTTAAAAGGCTAGGTTTAAACAATCGTCGTATTGGGTGATGAGGTTGATCCCGAAAGGCTAAGTTTAAACTATAGAAAGTATAGATGCATAAAAAACACTTCGGCATACCGGATAAAGTTTCGATGACAAAAAATGATATTTTGGCAAAATTTGCCTAATCCAAACGCAATTAACAGCATCGTTCAAAAGCAGGCACTCCAATATGTCTTGGCCTCAAAGAAGTAAGTTAGAGCGGTGCACACAGTAGCCCAGGTAACTGCTGAAGAAAACTGAAGTTTTGATTCAAATGAACAAAAGTTTACATATAGATGTTTTGCTTAAGTTCAGTTATGAATTCTCACTTCGATCAAAAATAGTTCGCAGCCAGAAGTGTAATTTGTCCTTAACGAAATGGTACATAGAAACACTGGGAGATAAAGAAATATATGACAGTAATATTTCACCACTAAAGTCCGACAAACCATTGAGCTGTGACCTGTGGCATAAGCTTTACCAACGGGGGAGGGGTGTGAAGCAGCCCTCTCCCCCTTCGTTTTCAACATAAAATTTAAGAAATGTTTACTCGGTTGAGGAAAAGTTGATTACCTAGCTGTTTGTGCTTCATTTCTATTTTCAATACAAAATTACAAACTTTCGTGGTATTTTTGCGACACTGAACTCACGTTTTCGAACGTCTACTTTTGCTGTGAATAATACCGTTTCATAAAAAGCTGGCGCACTTACGCGTGTTGCATGATGTTCCTTTCCAGCCGACATCACATACACAAACGTTCGGAGCTTTGCAAGTACCATGTAAACACGTTGGGTCGCAGGAAACTGCAATATACGTAGCAAAAGTGTTTTCCTTGTTGCAAAACTGAGCTTCTGTAATGAAATTATCTTGTTGTTACAAGGATTGCTCTGTTGCTGTTTCTATCTACAATACCGTAGGCAGTTTTTGTACCACATGTCAAAACAGTTTCTTTAGCGATGCAGCGTTGTTATTGGAAAGCATTGTTTTCCATTACAGTACAATAGGTTTTATTACAGTCTAGTGTCAACATTGGGTTCAAACTGATAGTAACAAATGTGCACTGCAGCATCAACGAACGTTTGAAAATTGCAGTTTTCTACAACTTACCTGTTAAAAAAAAGATAAGAAAAAACACAGGGAAAAAACACAAAAAACACATGACGGCCTCCCATAATAACTGATCAAAAAACTGCAGCTTGTTTCCATCTGCAGGATTTGACCGAAAAAAAATACATTTGTGACTGAAACATGAATTAATTTCTGGATTCCCCTGCTATGGGAGGAATCTTGAACAATGTAATACAATAAAAACTTTAACAGGCGCTCCTCATCCTCACCTTTAGCATGGAAAAGTGTTCCGGTGATAAAAAAGATACAACATAACACATCACATAAAACCCGTGGTCAAATGGGTTAAAAATATTTAAATTTACGAGAGAAAACAAAACACACTCTAAAGCGCAAACTAAAACGGTTTTGTCATACTTGAAAAAACAACACTGAAAAGTGAAACTGTGAAGTTCACCACATTTGCAGTATACGCTTGTTGCACAAAAGATGGCAAAGCTTCGAATCGCTGCCAAGCATTGCCTACTTTGACCTTCACAAATGTCAACCATTGAAGTGACCTCTTTGAACACACACAAAGGTTAGTATTTAAAAAAATGTTTTACTCTTGGCTGCTCTGTGTAAGCGCAGCCTCAAAATTTTCCTATTTTACTACCGTTACAATCAACAAATTTTAGGTATCTACTGTCGTGAAATATCTGTTCTTCATCTTCATACCGAACATGCGCCAAGGAAACAAAAATTTGCTGCCAAACACACAAAAAAAGCGAAGACCCTGACTCATTTTTCCTGTATGTCTCGTAAATGCATAGCAATACGTAAGTGAAGCAAAGCGGGTCTTGCTTTTACGTTTACTTACATTGGGTGCAATCAGCACCAAACCAACCGTTGACGCACGCGCAGGTATCAGTCTTCAAACAGTGGCCGCCATTTTTGCACGGAACTCGGCACAAAGCTGTAAAAATGAATATGCATTAATTTTTGTCTTATTCAGATGCATAGCGTATTTGCACTGGCAGGTCTTGGTGTTAAGAATTGTGATTGTGCATTTCAAACAACAAAAAAGTTTGATAACACTTCTACTTCAAACTACACTGTACGCAGATTACTTCTCAATGAAGTTCAAAAATTTCTTTTTAAAATTTTTGAGAAGACCCAGAAATATTAGGATGAATTATAAAGGGAAAGCGAATGGTGAAAGTGGATCGCTAGCATATGGCAATAAAAAAGATTAATTCACATTAAGTAAATAATCTACAAGCACAGAGTCATTACTTTTATTTCACTAGATGAGCTCAGGACATTAGCTTATATAAACATGGATTTCAGTCCCCAGACGTCATAGTTTACAACTTTGTGGTCTTTATTTAACGTTTGATTTTTAAATAAAATTTTGTAAAACGTACAAATCTGTCAGAGCAAACATTTATGCAAACTCTGCTTTATCTGTTTAAATAAACTTCACTTGTATTAACCTTTCACAAAACCCTGAGTTTAATGTGGCTAATCTGTAGTAAAGGATTTAGTCTCTACAAAGGTGACCTAGTCGAATCCATAAGCAGATTTTTCTAACAGGAAATCAACTTCACGTAACTCTGCGCATCCTCAGTCCGGAAATTTGTAAGCAATGCTTACGGGTGAAATGCTGAAAGGCTAAAGCAAGGGTAGAGAAATCAAGAAAACTTGATGAATGAAGTGAATAAATAATTCTTTTTCTGCATGAATATCGGAGAGAGATCCAACGCATCAATTTGATTCTCTGTTTGTTTGTAAAATGTACTGAAAACTCGTTGCAACAAAGGTGTTCCAATTCTGACTTCACTAACTGGACTGATTGCAACATACTGGATACACCGGCATCTGCTCCCTGTGAACTGTAAAGCTTTGTTCAACCTCTCAAGTGATATTAACACTGGCAATGCTGAAATAAGTCCAAGCATAGTCTTTTTTGACAATAACTTGGTCAAAATGTCATTCGCCTTTGAGGCAATACTATCGCCAAATTTTTGACGATGTTGTAGTGCTTGGAGTATGTTTGCATAGTTATCTATAATAGTCCGATCCGAACTATTGCCTCTCTAGGTAGCCACCGAGTTGGCCATATTGACATGAGTCCAAGCGGGGAAGGTGTATCATAATCGCCATCATTGATTCTTACATGCAGTTGCTTGAAATTTCCGGATGCTTCATAAGCTTTTCTAAGGTCGAGAACACAGTCGAGGGCATCACAGATACATGTTGCACATGAAACAACCTTGGATGTGACCAGGGGCGGGTCCAGCCAGTAATGGTGAGGGGGAGATTTCAATAAAACTTGTTATTCAAGTCTCATAAACGCTTCTTCGCTACCAGGACCGCAACCAGGTGGGGCGCAGGCGGGGCTTCGCTTCACCTGCAAAATTTTTCGCCCCTCCTGGAAAAATGTCTTGGACATAGTTTGAAACTATTGGACACAGTTTGAAAGCTTTGGGCCCCTCTCAGAAAACTCTTCGCCCTGCCCGTGTCCCAAGCTAGTTATTGGCCTGTTCGCTACTGTAAGAGGGGTGAAGTATGCTTCACAAAACTGCTGGGATAAAACAATGGACGACAAAATGGCCTTATATCGCGAATGCTGTTTTCCGAATTGTAAAAATCATGGTGAATGAAGTTACTTCGTAGGTCTTAAGGGCGGTGATCGCGCCCCTGGGTGTGACTAAGTGTGTGTTGCTACCCACAATGCACATACAGAGTTTACAGCTGCCGTTTTTTAATTTCCGCTTGACATCCACGGTGGTTTTCAGACAAAATCGAGGCGCCGCGTGTGTCTTGGTTCTTTGATTGGCAAGCTTAGTCGTATTAACGCATCTTGAATCATCATGCCAAGGGAATGGCCGGTTGTGAATGGTGCGTCATACAATCCCATGCACACTTCTTCAATACCAAAGTCATCTGTGACATATCTGACAGATATGCTTTCCTGTTCTTTCCCTTTTACATCCTGATTACCATGTACTATACTTCCAAACTGAATAGACGCGGTGTTTATAGCACTTATGATATCACTAAGGATCTCATGACTGATGATCTGCGGTATTTTATATTGTGTCTCCCAGCTCAATAAACTGCTTTCTGACCATCTATGCTTCCAACTAACGTGCTATCGTCCTAACATCGAAGTCATAGGACTTGCAAAAAATTTCTGCTTTTATCACTTTTAACAGATCCTCGAAATGGCAATCCTTACATGGCCGAATGGCCATCCTTACATGGCTTCAGATTATCACTGAAGAAATAATCTATATCAGAGAATGTCGAGCACGCTGTTGTTATGTTCTGAAACCTGTATTTATCTGGGCACCCACTGAAAGACCTTTTCTCGCGAATGTAATAATGTCTAGAGATAGTCTATGTGTAACTAACATTTCGTGTGCTTTGTTTTTCTCCAGGGCCTTTTTCCAGTTTTGAAAATCATTCGTAATGAATGCTGAGTCTGAGCACTTTGCGACGTCCAGGAGTGTTTGCTCCACCTGTACGGCTGTCACCACCTGTACAGCTGTCAAAGTGAAGCCACCCATATTTTACAAACAAGTCTTTCTGAAACGTTCTGTTCAAAAGTTCCTGGACTGGAATTACACAAGGTTCTGGCTGGTATGGCTTTGTGCATAGTATACTGGAAGTCTCACGATCTCGATCTTTACTAATAACTCGTTCGTACTTTATTGTTTTGTTTGCACTATCCTTTTTGCCAGGTCCGTCGCCAGGATTTTGTAGCAGGGGTGCCAAAAACCACGAGGGGGGACACATTTTTTAAATGCAATATTTAATGTATGCAGCCTTCGGGGAGCCAAACATGAAATGGGGGGCCAGGCACCACTGCCCCCCCGCTGGCGACGGACCTGTTTTGTGCCTTGACTGTGATGTGCAGCAATGGAGCACGAACGCATAAACTTCCTAATGTCCACGATAAATTCTAGATTACTATTCTGTCCTAGTGAAAGGGATATGTGCGGGAGATGAAATTGGGATTAAAAAACGATGTCGGTTAATGACGTGCAGAAGTACAGAATTTTGGCAGTGGCGGATCCAGGAGGTGCAGTTCGGGCAGCTTCCCCCCAAACATCTGTGGCGCCCCGTGGAGTGGTGTCCCTTTGGTTTAAATGCTTTTTGGTGCTTATCGAATTACTAGAAACAGCGATTTAAAAATACGTTTTAAATACTGTTAACTGAACAATGCTTTCCACTTCATTGACCTTCAGGATTTACGAGTACGTGCTGGATTTTACCCAGCTTCTATTATCGAAACGCACAAACATTATTGTTTCGTAATAGTAACACTGCTCCGTTATTTCTTTCTCGTATGAGAACTCCCAAACCTTAGAGAAGTAATCACAAACGTAGTCGCTTTCTCTAACACAGTTCTCGACTTGCCGCTGGGCTGTACGAAATTGGTCTGTTTTTCGACAAGTTTATTTCTTGAATGCCTGATGGCAGATTTGGAAAGGAAAAGCAGCAGTAAAAATAGAAATGCAACATGGAAAACATAACTGATTCAAAACTCTAGAAGCCTCCAAAGCGAAAAACGAATTTCAGGGCATGTTGCCAGTGTAGTCAGTGAGAGTTTTATTGCAACATAAAAGTGAGTGGATGAGTTTCTTATCGGAACTAATGCCCCTGATTGAACCACAATACAGCATGAAAAAAGTTATATGAACGGTAACTGATGACCACAGGCTCGTAACCACTTTAGGACACTAGAGGGGACGAAGGGTTTTCTGAGAGGGGCCCAAATTTTTTAAACTATGTCCAATAGTTTCAAACTTTGTCCAAAACATTTTTCCAGAGGGGGAGAAAATTTTTCTAGGGGACGCTTCTCCCCTTGCAGCCCCCTAGTTACGGACCTGGATGACCACGTGGCTTGAATCCTTTTGTTGCAATGCAAACCCGCAGATAGCTCACGCCGGCAATGAAACGACAAATTTTACATGATTCGCGAAACCTGCAACCGATAACGGAATGCGCAGCTTTGGTTAACTCATTCCTCTAAAGCAGGGTCTCAAACACGCGGCCCGCGATGCTTTTTGGATGTTTTCAGATAATTAACACTGGTGTTTAAAAGTGTTCTGCAGGCGAGCTAACAAGTTGTTTTTAAACGAACGTATTATAGACTGCTAGAAATTATTTGCCAATAACTCACGATACTTTTCGCAAGAAATAAGATTTAAAAGCTGCTTCTAGCAAGGTTCAGGTACCGCCATTGCTGCGTTACCGTCATAATGCGGCCCTCGGTTGCTTTATGAATTCTCGTTTGACCCTCGAAACAATTCGAGTTATAGACCCCTGCTCTAAAGTCACATAAATTAGAGCAGAAAAGCAATCTTCTGGCGAAAATTTTAACTTTTTCACTGATAACTGTGGTGTTGGCCGAGATTCGTGGTTTTCAATTGGTTATAGACTGATTCTCACCTGTGTTTGCTTGCCTAGATAGAAGCAGATCCCTCGCCAAATCAATAGCATTGGGGTATGGCTTTCAGCTTGTTTGAGAGGACTTCATAGTACAAAATGCGTTGGAAAATGACTTTATGGGGGAGACTACAGCATGAGTTTGGAGGTATTGAGTGTGCATTTGGGGGTATCACCAGCCTGCCCCGCTTCCGTTGAACCGTGTCACAACTTTTTTTCATAACCTGGCTAGATGTTTTGCTTTTTTCTTCAGATCAACAGACCAATGTTCAAACATGTGAAACGGCGTTATACGCACGATTGGAATTCTACCCTCATTAGTAGCGTTAAACGTATTTTAGGCAGGGGTGTAGTGGCGTGGGAACGGCGTTGCCACACCTTTTCTTGGTGTAGGAACGCTTTCCCACACCTTTTTGTACTAGATTACATTAAACCATGGATGCGATCTTACAGATGTGCTAGCGACACGCAGATTCGCACTGACAGTCAGAAGTATACAGTGAAACAGGAAGACCCAGTGTGGAAATTCTTGCAGAATGCTCACTTTATTCGAAATATTTGGTGTAGGAACGGCGTTCCCACACCTCTTTTTTCAGCACTACACCCCTGATTTTAGGGCAATAGGCTTTTAGGTCAAGCATGCATCTATCGCGCAATTACGAGATTGTTTTACACGATATTCCAGCAATAAATGTGTTTTCCATGTACATGTAACTGCACAAACGTCGTCTGGAAACGTGACTGTCATTTAGTTATTCATTAAGCTCCTATCTCGGAACTTAACTCACTTGAGCTCAAGTACAGCCCGTGCACCAGTGACAAAAATCAGCACGCATAGATCTTTTTTAATGGAAATCGAATTCACTGAAGACATCCACGTACATCCACTGGTTTTTACTTTTAGTTAATTTACTTGGACTGAAGATGCCGTATGGCGAAATACTTGAGTTGAAGATATGGGTAGACAAGAATCGCCGCAGTTATTAGAAAGGATGACACAGGTTGATACTGATGCTCAAGAAACAAGTAGAGCTTCCAAGTATCATTCACTCGAGTTGTCACTTTTAGTATAAAAAGCACAGTTCTACTTCCAAGCAGGTCAGGAATAGGTTTCAGACATTGTTTTTTTGGTCTTGCTACGGATAGCCAAACAATGTTAAACGCTATTGCGTAGCATGCTTTAGATTGGGGCATATCTTTTAAATGCCTTTTGTAGATAGAAGATATTGTTTGGTATACCAACAGTATTTTTATTTACTGTGCAGCTTGTGAAAAAATGGGGGACCATCATCTTTTTGGACCCGCTTCAACAGTTTTGTGAATTAATTATATAAGGCGCTTTTAAACTCTGGGTATTTCCTGAAAGATCGCGTAATTCAACCAAAAAAGTAGCCACTTTCATGGCCTACAAAAGGTAACCACTTTTGTGTGATACCCAACTCACAGACAACCTGAGCATTTAGGCAAGTGAAGACCTTTTTGGCACCCCCTTGCCCTTATATGACTGTCCTCCGTAAACGCTTATGGATCTGCCACTGGATGTTGGTTACGTACAGGGGCGGATGCGGATGATTCTGGAGGGGGCGATAAAACTATATACACTTTCGTTTCTTTCTCGAAAAATTTACGCTGGTGAACTACATCAAAATACACAGTATCAAAAAGAACACCGACTCAATAAACATAACAGATGCTGGCGATCTTACTATTAACTTGCACTGCCTTCAAAGTTGAAAAATACGCTGTTTTCTATATCTGCCTGCTTGAAGTAACATCAGATTTGGATACGAACAAACACAGCAACAGAAATGTTTAAAAAATTGAACTTGCGAAACGCCTATAAACAGGTCTGAGAGTTTAGAAAACATTTCAATGATTTTTAAACTGATTATTTTATTTCTTTACAAGATATTCTAAAATCTGGCTTTCATAAATTTCGATAATTTAATTTTGTGTTGTCTTTGCAAATGATTCGCTGGTGTTCTATCTCGATTTTTTACTAGAAAAGCAAGAACAGCTGCGAAATATCCTTCCACGCCTGACAGCTGCATTAGCGCGCAGATCCTCTTCAACGTGATGACCGCGGAGAGAAATGCCCAATCTTCCACACAGTATGATTGTTTCGATTTTAATTGTTGGAAAAAACTCTTTGCTTGCGAACAATCTCTTTCGATTCGGTTAGTCCAATTGGCGGTAAACACCTTGCAAAAGATTTCTATCGTGTTTAAAATGCTCATCCACTTTTTCTTGAATAAAAATATTATATTTTGTTTATATATGCTCTTTAAGTATATAGTGAATCTTTTTGTAATCAGTAAAAGGGTTCACGTGGCAAAGCTTTCCATTGCTGTTTGCTTTTCTCCATTATTGCATGCTTCTGATCAGGTTATCCAAACAAGTAACACGGTTAGACGGTATGTATATTAAACCTTACATTTTAAGTAAGTACTATAGAAGTAGTTATTGATTTCTGTAATGTGCGACATGGAAAGTTAAACACTTAATAATCAGTGAAGTTACCGTACTCAAATTACATCCTTAAAATTTCCGGCAGATAAACCAGTAAGCTTAATATTTGGGAGTGTGATACCTAGGGAAACATTGTTTGGGACGCCAGTCAACAGAAACTACATTTACATGATTCCGATATAAAATCAAGGGCGTATGAAAGGGGGACGGTTGGGGTTAAACCCCCCTTTGAGTTTGATATTTTACAAAAACTTATTACCTGCCCAAAGGAGATTAATTGTTTTCGCATGGTTTTTGCTTGTTAATTTGTCGACTTAATGCAAATACCACGGAATGAATTTGCATGCAAATTTCAAGGAATTTTTTCCTTGAAATTTGCATACAATTGTAAATGGGCCAAAAAGTAATAATTAGGTTTTGGTGGGAATCTGGGTTATCGTCTGCATCCAGAAACCATCTCACCGGTTTTTGTAGACTTTTCGTCCACTACGCATGTTAAAGGTTGTGCTCCACGATAGTTCACTTTATCCGAAACAATTGTCTTTATTTTGTCTGCTATGGCTGAGCAGCGCAAGCGCTGACCACATTGGCTACATTACCAACTTCTGTAGCATGATAAAACTGTTGCACGAGCTCAAAAACAGCAGTTGTTAATATAGAAGCAATCACGCATTTGATAACTTCTCAGCAGGGGAAAAGGAAAACTAAAAATTTGCTGGACTTCTATACATAACAAAACATTGAAAGTTTTCTTGCGTACTTTATGCGCATTCTCAATTCTTGTGTAGTTTGGCAAGATTCGATCTTGCAAACCAGGGTATGCGTTAGACAGCCCAGCCGCACTTTCTATGCTCCACTGCTCGTATTCGACAAGACATTAGTGCAGCTTCATTTTGCAGTGGGAAATTGCTCTGACGCAGTGATGAGTGTTTTACTCCGCTGTTTTAACGCGCAGCCTGATAATTTTAGTTATGAACTGCTGTGTCGTAGCATTTAGTTTATTTTCCTCCGATATCGTAACCTTGAGCGCTGGTAGTTTATATTCAGTGTAATGACACATAAATCAAGGGGAATGCGTTTATAAGAATATGCATATTGTGTCAACAAATTTCGCGAAAAAATGTTGGTTTGGAAACATGAATATCAAGTCAAATTGTGACGTCACAAGCAATGCACACCAAATACAAATGACCACCACATGCCACTGAATGAAATCCCCATGAAAATTTTCTGAGAACGTCACTGTATAAAACGGATCATTATCATCACGAAGTGTTGCCGTGGATTCTTGTTCCTAAACAAATTTTTAAAACTGAGTTGGGCAGGAACACAAGTTTCTTTGTACTGAGCATTCCCGTAGCCACGGGGGCCATTCGGGTGCAGTGCCTCCCCAAATTGTGTTGTGCACATGGGCGTCGGAAGGAGGGGGCAGGGAGGCCAAGGCCCCCCTGGATTCTGAAAATTCCAGCAAAAAAAGTTTGCTTTCTTACTTTCGAATGGGGACAACCGAATTTCACCACTTTTGGCCTCTCGTGACCCCCCCTGGAAAAAATCTTTCCGACGCCCTTGCTTGTGCACAGAAAAATTTGTTATAAAATTAGAACAAAAACAAAAATCTTGCACTCCTAAAAATGTCTTTTTCCCCCAAACCTTAAAACCTGGCTACGGGCTTGCGGTACTGAGTCTTTTACTTTGACAAATATGTTGTCTGTCAGGTTCTGCGTCAATGACATTGAAGCACACCTGGCTGGATTCGATTCTGTCTCCACCTGAATCACTGGGTGATTTTTGCAAATAAAAGTCTGTGATAAACTTAAGATTTTTACGCTGTGGCACTGGTCTAATCATATTTTGACTATCAGCATCAAAACTACAACCTTCAAATTAAAAGCAGTACTGAAAATAACTGTGCTAATAACTTCTTCAAGTCTGATCTCACGGACCACAGGGAGCGATTACAAACGAGCAAATTGCAAGATTTCCCACTCCCGTGGAATATGTCAGGCCGAGGAAAAGGTTCAATCCAACAACTGATTTCATTTTCGCACGTCTTAACGGCAGACAGGCGGGAGTGCGGTGTCTTTCAATTCGAAACCTGTTCGACAGGATGCTGCGATTAGTGCAATGCAAGGTTCGGGTTGGGTGATAGTATCACTTTACGTATGTATGGCAAAAACAGCTCTGTTCCTTAGTTTCTCTCACGATTGCTCGGCTTTATCAGAGCTGTCACTTGGAGTGCACAAAACACTGAATCGCCATGCATTTTATAAGGGGTGTTGGTTAGAGCGGTTGATGTACCATTTAATTTGCTTAACGTTACAACAATAATATACAATTTCTTGCACATTTCTGCCCTTTAAAAAAGCTAAAAATCTTTATAATTTTACTGAGCAACATGCATGCAGCCCAACCACTGTCCAAATCTCCGTTGATATGCTCTTGCAAGGAGCAAAGAAAAGTTTGGCCAAAGTCGAGCGTGCTTCATAAAATGAGATTCAATGTATTTCCTTCATTCCCCTTGTACCGAGCCTTAATGAATACTCATCTACAGTCAGGGCCGGCCCTAGCAGGCGCGGGGCCC